>Ga0315306_10001109_pt1 | contig 12960 bp, 13 predicted proteins | sample TDP1_MG_FD_203803 | JGI IMG/M metagenome (GOLD analysis project Ga0315306, IMG submission 203803) | Freshwater sediment microbial communities from Lake Towuti, South Sulawesi, Indonesia - TDP1 | ecosystem: Environmental > Aquatic > Freshwater > Lake > Sediment | place: Indonesia: South Sulawesi... | reverse complement strand
TTGGAGTTCTTCCTATTAAAGGTCGACGAGGCCCGTCAACTCAAGCCAGCGCCACACGACACGGGTAGCTACTTCGACCTATCGCCGCTTGATGTGTCATTAGATGTCAGAAGGGAGGCGACATTCGCCCTCCAAGAAATAGGACTGGACGTGGAAAGGGGCCATCACGAAGTAGCTACCGGTCAACACGAGATCGACTTCAAGTTTACAGATGCCCTAACGACAGCCGACAATGTGATAACCTACAAGAGCATCTTAAAGGCCGTGGCATCGAACCACGACTTGCTCGCGACCTTCATGCCAAAACCAATAGCCGGAATAAATGGCTCAGGCATGCACACACACCAGAGTCTATACGATGCAAAGACTGGAAGGAACGCATTCTTCGACCCAGAGGACGAGTATAGTCTATCCGAACTGGCCTACCACTTCATCGGAGGCCAACTCAAGCACGCAAGAGAAATGTCGCTGGTCCTCTCTCCGACGACAAACTCCTACAAACGACTGGTTCCAGGATACGAAGCCCCAACATACATCTGCTGGGGAAGGCGGAACCGGTCAGCCCTCATAAGGGTTCCAGAATACCACCCAGGAAGGGAGAAAGAAACTCGCCTCGAACTCAGGTGTCCAGATCCATCCTGCAACCCTTATCTAGCATTCACTGTGATGTTGAAGGCCGGATTGGATGGAATCAAGAGTAAGATACAGCCACCGAACCCAGTCGAAGAGGATGTTTACGAGTTCGACGAAAGAAAGCTGGCCAAGTTCTACATTGAAACACTTCCCTCGTCATTGGGGGAGGCGATAGAAGAGTTTGAGAAAAGCAAGTTGATGAGGGAATCCTTGGGAGAGTTCACATTCAGAAAATACATAGAGGCAAAGAAGAAGGAGTGGAACGAATACAACCTACAGGTGACAGACTGGGAACTGAAAAAGTACCTAGACCTGTAGAACCCAGCCACGCAGAAAATGGTGGACCGGCCGGGATTCGAGCCCGGGACCTCTGCGATGCCAACGCAGCGCTCTTTGGCCCATAGTAGGCATACCAGGCTGAGCTACCGGCCCGACAAAATTATGTAGAAAATAAGTAAGTCTTAAACCTTGCCCTGAAAAAAAGCGACTGGATCTCTCATCGACTAACGATCAGTCAGCTCGGGGGAGGCGAGATCATAACGACATTGTCCCCCCTCAGAACAATGGTCCCAAGTTTCTTCACATCATCAGATGCCGAGACGTCCTCCGCATCTACCAGAACCAGATTCATATGCTGGTCAAAACCATCAAGCTTACCCCTCAAATTCGTCCCACCCCTCAGCCTCACGAGGACGACCTTCCCGACACTCCTCTCAAGAACCTCCGTAATCATCTCGGCCAACATAGATCACCCTAAACGTCAGACCCTTAAAGAGAATCCTATATCCATAATTTAAAAGTTATGATTTAAAAGTCTTACATGGAGATATGCTCTTGAAGCTGAAGAAAAGGTACCACATAGACTCGAGTGAAACGAAAAGACTTATGGATCGCCTTTCAAACATAATCGGAAAAGAGGCCCAAAAAGCAATCCCTAACAGTAAAGGCCTTGAGGCGATAGATCTATCGCCGACCAAGAAAGTCTTCCTGCTGAACGGAAAACTGATCCTGATTGAAACGGAGGGTCAATTGCTTCCTGCATTGACTAACGAGGGTCTTCTAGATCTGATGCCATCAGTAATAGTCGACATGGGAGCCCTCCCGCACGTGTGTAATGGGGCAGACATAATGGCCCCAGGGATAATAGGTGTTGAGGGTGAGTTCGCCGCCGAAATGCCAGTCGTCATTAGGGACGAGAGACACCACAAGGCCATAGCCATAGGTAAAAGCCTTTTCGATTCAGGCCAGTTCAGAAAGAAAAAGCGCGGAAGAATGATGAAGAACTTACACTTCGTTGGCGATGACTTTTGGAAGACAGTCGAACAGAGTCGCTAATTTCAGATCTGTTTGTAGTGTTTTAAAAAATCAGAGAGGAGGTGAAACGGGGTGGGAAAAATAACCAGTTCTCTACTGACTGGAGCAATTGTTGTTGGAGGATTTGCTCTCTTTTGGCTTATACTTTTTGCCGTCGTTTCATTTGGATTCACCATCTTCTTTCCTTCCAACCAGATATCTGGATCATTTTCGAGTTCACATACGGCCAAATTTAGCGTGAACGATTCCCCTTACTTTGAACCGAAACTTGAGGTAAGGGTACAATATTACATGAGATTCTACGAGTGGTACACGGTTGGGGTCGCCGTATGGCATGATTCCGCATGCATAGCTGACGAAGAACTGGAAATTCACTCCACAGCCACCAAACAGCAGACAGAAAGCGCGAGCATCACCATACTTGTTCCAGGAGCCGGGGAATATTCAATAGTTTTCTCGCCTGAAGGAAGCAAGGAGATAGACTTCAGCATAAGCCAATGCAAGTCTAGCGAGTTCGATTCCCTACGGTCAACCGTTAGCGCAGGTGCAGCTACAGCTGTTATAGTAGTCTTGATTGTCGGAATGGCAATCAAAGATTCACTCTCACGCAGGAAAGCATTAGAAACTGCGACTACTCCTAGCTAAGCTCGGCCCTTCAGCAAAAAGCGACCATCATAAAATCTTGCACGAATGGCTCAGTGACGTATAGTAGAAAGATAGGTTGTTAAGCAACATAATTGTTGCCTTGTGAAAATCATTCTAACCTAATCGTTTCTAGGTTTCTCGGTGCGCATGTCTCCACTTTGTAGATCCTATGGAGGGCACTCGCAACTTCTAGGCACTTAGCCTTCTCACCGTGATTGACGATCACGCGTTCTGGTCTTGGATAAACCTTTCCAACGTAGTTTATGATCTGATTTCTATCCGAGTGTCCAGAAAAACCGTCGAAGGACTCAACCCTCAGATTAACCTTGAAGACTCTCATCTTCCCATCAGGATCCATCATCTGGATCTCGGGTCTTCCCTTCCTTACCTTGGAGCCTAGTGTCCCATCAATCTGGTAACTAACGAATGCCAAGGAACTCCTCTCGTCCGAGGCTAGATTCTTGAAGTAATCTACAGACGGTCCTCCCTCCAACATTCCAGACGTAGCCAGAATTACACATGGTTCTCCCTCTATTATGCTAGGTCTGTCCTCAGGGTGCTCAACAATGGTGAAATAATCTGACTGGAATGGATTTTCTCCTTGATACAGAATCTTATCCCGTGCCTTCTTGTCTAAGTACTCTGGATAAGCCGTGTGAATGGCCGTCGCCTCTCTTATCATCCCCTCAACGAACACAGGCACTTCTTTGAGTAAGCCTTGCGTCATATACCTATTTAACACGAGCATGATCTCTTGTGACCTGCCAACCGCCGGAACTGGTATTAGAGTCTTTCCTCCTTTTTCAACAGTTTCATTTATGAATGAGACCAAGGATTCCTCAGCAGTTTTCCTTTGAGGCATGATATCTTCTGGCGACCCGTAAGTGCTTTCAACTATCAGCGTTTCAACCCTCGGGAACTTTGTGTTAGCGGACTCAAGCAACATGCTTTGACCATATTTGAAGTCGCCAGTATAGACAATATTGTGTATGCCTTCGCCTATGTGGAGATGTATAATGGAAGATCCCAAAATGTGGCCAGCGTTGTGGAGCGTCAATCTGACGTTTGGGGCCAGGTCTGTTACAACTCCGTAATTCAAGGGTATCATGTGAATAATAGCATCTTTGATGTCTTTCTGATCGTATGGAGGAGAGGCTCCCTCCCTAGTTAGAACATCAAGGTTGTCAAGTTGTAACAGAGTCATCAAGCTGGCTGTGGGCTCTGAACAGTAAACAGGACCGTCGTAACCATACTTGTACAAGAGTGGGAGAAGTCCACAGTGGTCTAGATGCGCATGCGAGATGACAACCGCGTCTAGGAGTTCAAGATCGAAATCACCGACATTCAGTCTGGGATAAGCTTGACTCGGATCGGAGAACCCCGGTTTTACTCCACAGTCCAAAAGCACCTTGCTCTCATCGGTCTGAACAAGGATCGCTGATCGCCCAACCTCTTGGAATCCGCCTAGGGCAGTCATCGTCACGTCGGTTGTCTTAAATACTGTTGGTCGAAAGATCCTCTCTCCCATCGTTCTCAGAATCTTTCCCCTGGTCTTGCTCTTGGAGTGCAGGAAGTGCCTCATGTTCGTGATAATCCTCGAGGAAATGGGTGGACTCCGAAAAACTCTGAGTCTCCACCTTGTCGCCTTGATTATCTCCTCAAGTGTCGCGCCATCTTTTCCGATGACGCACCCAGGTTTCTTGGCTTCTATTACTGCTTCTCCAACGGTGGGATCAAATGTTATGTTCGTGACCTCGGCTTCCTTTGGTATTATTCTCTCAATCTCTTTCAAGCTATCTTTCTCCGAAAGGCGGGCAGAAGGATCTGAGCGTATCACTATCCTCTTGTGGAGTGCATTAACTATGTCTGCTATTATGTAGTTCTGTTCAATTAGAATCTCCGGTCTTTTCGTGTAGACCGCTATGTTGGGCCCTTCGAATTCTATACGGCTTATCTCCGCCTCCTTAGGGATATGCTCAAGAAGAGCCTCCCTTATTCTCACTTGTAGCTCGTTAAAAGATGACAACCTTGTTTCCTCTGGAGTACGAAAAGCCTAATCTTTACGTTCGATGATCTCTTTCTTTTCCTCTTCGCCCAGTTCGTAGTAACCCTCTTTTGTCACGACCGCGACATCGAAGCTGTCGCCACTTCCCGCATCGCGTTTCATGGATGAGCTTATAGCTCGAACCACCATTGAAATTCCATCCGAAACGGGCATATCCTTCTTGTACTCTGCTTCCAAGACGCCATACGCGATGGGTGAGCCAGAGCCTGTTGAGACACATGTTTCTTCGGTTACGCTACCAAAGGGATCTAAGGCATATACGTGCGCTCCCGTCTCATCAATTCCGCCTATGATGGCTTGCATAGCCAGCGGGAAGGCACGTGAGGAAAAGAGTATGTTCGCTGCCAGCCTGGTGACAGCGTTGACGTCCATGCTCCTTCCTTTGTCTAGCCGGAACAAACGTGCATTGGCCTTCAGTATGTCAACCACGCTCTGTGCTTCAGCGACAACACCAGCTATCGTCATGGCTAAGTGTTCGTCGATCTTGAACACTTTCTTTCCTCTCTTGCTGGCCACAAAGGTTCCCATAGTGACTCTGGTGTCAGTCGCCAAAACTACACCGTCTTGACAAACGACACCTATGGTAGTCGTACCTCTCATGGACTCAACAAATCGTCTGGTTTCCAACTGCACACCAACCTTTGCGAAGCCCAAAAAACCTCAAATGAGAGACCTAGAAATGTCAGAACGACTGCAAAAGACAACGGTTGTGTATTATAGTAACCTTTAACTTAAAAATGTTTCTAGCCTAATATGACGGATCAGGTATTTAAAAACATAATGTTCTATCGGGTAGATGTGTTTGTCAAAACCAATACACTACATGAGACTGCCTAGGGACGTCCTAGTTGGACGGGGAGTCTTGAAAAATATAAGCAAAGTATGCAATACCCTAGGTTTCTTGTCCTCAGCCCTAGTTCTGACCGGTCCTCGTACATATGATATAGCTGGTAAAAAGGTGACCAACATGCTTGAAGAAGGCGGTTTTTCTGTGAGTAGCTTGATCGTCGAGGAACCCGATAGGAAGTATGTCAACAAAGCTAGGAAGCTAATTCAAGGGCTCAAGCCTGAGATTATTTTGGGTGTAGGTGGAGGCAAGGTGATAGACGTTGCGAAGCTGTCCTCTTCACTTGAGGGTGTCCCTTTTATCAGTGTTCCAACGACGGCCTCCCATGACGGAGTTTCGAGCTCAATGGCTTCGATAAAGGATTTGGATAGCCCTACTTCTGTGTCGGCCGAGGCACCTATTGCCATAATAGCCGACACAGACATCATTGCTCGTTCTCCATACAGGCTTGTTGCAAGCGGTTGTGGTGATATTGTAGCAAAGTACACTGCTGTCAGAGATTGGAGGCTGGCTCATAAAATAAAGGGGCAATATTATGGCGAGTATGCGGCCAGCCTAGCTCTCATGAGTGCAAGACTAATCTTAAGAAACGCGGATGTCATACGAAATAATGTTGAGGAAGGCATTCGTGTTGTACTTGAAGCTTTGATCAGTTGCGGGGTCGCCATGAGCATTGCAGGAAGCAGTAGGCCTTGCAGCGGTGCAGAGCACCTCTTTTCTCATGCTTTAGACATGGTAGCGCCGAAGCCAGCTTTGCACGGAGAGCAGTGCGGAGTTGGAACAATAATGATGGCTTACCTCCATGGGATAAACTGGAGAATGGTTAGGGAGAAGCTTAGGAGGATAGGTTCTCCAACAACTGCAAAAGAGTTAGGGATAAAGCCGAGATATATAGTTGAGGCCTTGACTAAAGCTCACAAGATTAGACCAGAGAGGTATACAATTTTGGGAGAACATGGCTTGTCAAAAGAGTCTGCTGACCAATTGGCAAGGGTTACGTGCGTCATAGATTAGCTGATCAAGATGAATAAGGAGCGCAGAAATCTTGTGACTCTCGTAGGGTTGAGGCAGGCCAGGGAGGGGTTCACCTTTGTTCAAGAGAGGCCTTCAAAAGAGTGCGATCGTTGCAAGCTTTTCAAGGCCTGTGTGGCGGGTCTGGAGCCAGATCGAGTCTATGAAGTGGTTTCAGTTCGTGGAAAGAGGTTCCCGTGCAGAGTTCATGAGGGTGGCGTTCAAGTCGTTGAAGTCATGGAGAAGAATATAGAGGCGTGTGTAGATGCGAGATTCACTGTAACCAGCGCGGTTATAACGTTTCAGCCTCAGAACTGCGGCGATACCTCATGCGAGAACTACATCAGATGTGTGCCCGAGGGCATCAGGAAAGGCGAAAGATGTAAAATTCTTGATATCAAGGAGAAGATTGTTTGCCCGCTGGGCCTGCATCTTTTTCTATCCCTCTTACGTCGGTTGCCTGAGTAGCCTCTCCCTTGAACGTTTCGATGAACCTTACAGCTTTGACTTCTGGAAGAAACTTCCGAATGTCGTTTGCGATTCCCCTCTTGGCGAATTGGATTCCTTCTAGGTAAAAGGCTTCTTTGGGCAGCTCCACTGAAAGCATACTAGTTTTGAGGTTGAATTTGAAATCCTCCCCTTTGACCGACGGAATCCTTCTATGAATTAGCGAGAGAACCTTCTCGGTTTTCTCTTTGAGCCGTTTTCTGACGGTCAGATCATAAATGAGGGTCTTTCCGGCTAAGGGTGGATTGAAGTCAACTTGAACCCTTCCAGCTCCAACCGCTCTGATGACAGCCGTCTTCCCGTTGATTTCGACCCGCATTCCTGGGTGAGGTGCTTCTTCCCTCCTAAACCTTCTCAGTGGTATCAGCCTAATCTTCTTTGGGTCCCTAGGGCCAAACCCCTTTTCGGATGGGATTTCTATCTTGCTTGCTTTTCCGACCTCTAACCCTGGCAGTGCGTCATCCAAGCTTTTGAGGACCCAGCCTTGACCTACGACGACGAGTTTGGGTTCATAGATCGATGTGTCATCGAATATCCCTTCATCCTTTGCTACCTTCTCGATCGTTGCATCGAAAGCTTCGCCTGTTTCTTTTACCCTTGCAACGTAATCGATTAATATGAAATCTCCCTTTTTTACTGGCAAATTCCTGTCTCCAAAGTTTTGCTGTCCTTTAAAGGTACGTGTATCGTATTTTAAAGTCTTCGAATTCTCCTGAATAGCCTTCCCAGATAACCTTGATGTCCTCCACCCTCGCTCCTGGCGGGCCTTTCCTGCAGAATTCGACTAGCTCACCCACTAGATTCTTCTCTCCCTCGAAGACAGCTTCAACTCTTCCGTCTTGCAAGTTTCGAACCCACCCCTTTATTTTCCTTTTGTCGGCTTCGTACTTGGTTTCCGCCCTGAAGAACACTCCCTGAACTCTACCTCTGACGAAGACATGCGCCCTGGTCTTCAAGCTGAACCCTCTTGTCTCTGCTTCTGTAAAAATGGTTTCCTTGACCGTTGATAAAAATTGTGGTTCAATTGCGGGCCTAAGCCTGACTTTACACCCTAAACAAAACTCCTACGATTAGTACTCGATCGATTACTAGAGCTCCAAATATATGTAGAGGTAGTCCTCATCCAAATAGGGAGACACATGGTTATCGACGGGGGAAACGAGAAGCTACTTGCCTGCCCCAATGTACGAGAGTCTCCCCTCTACGAGAGGGTCAATAAATACGCTCTTCAATGTGGAGTCTGTGAGAGAAGGTGCCTCATCCCCCTTGGACAAGTTGGTTTCTGCAAGACCCGAATGAACATTGGGGGTAAGATGTATACGCTGGTGTATGGCGATGTATCTTCGATGTCGTCAAACCCCATAGAGAAGAAGCCTTTCTTCCACTTCTGGCCAGGAAGCTATGCTCTAACGATAGGAACGTGGAGTTGCAACTTCACGTGTCCATGGTGTCAAAACAACGACATCAGCAAAGTCAGCCCACAACCTCTGAAGGCAAACTACGTAAGCCCCGAGAGGTTTGTGAGGATGATAAGCTACGAGAGATGCCAAGGTTGCTCCATCTCGTTCAACGAGCCAACAACGCTTTTCGAGTACAGCCTTGACGTTTTTCCACTAGCCCATGAGAAACGGTTGTACAACACCTTTGTCTCCAATGGCTACATGACGCTTGAGGCATTGCGCATGCTCAAGGATGCAGGAATGGACGCCATAAAATTTGACTTGAAAGGGGACGAGGATGCTGTTCAAAAATACTGCGGCGCAGATGTCAACATCGTCTGGAGGAACGTGAATGAAGCAAGAAGGCTAGGGATGCATGTTGAGGTCGTCACGCTCGTCATTCCTAGCGTAAATGACGATGAGGACTGCCTGAGGAGCATCGCTAGGAGGCATTTGACGGAGGCTGGACCTGAATCCCCACTGCATTTCACCCAGTTCTACCCAACATACAGGATGAAAGATAGATCCATAACGCCTGTCGAAACTCTTGAGAAGGCTTATAGTATGGCCGTCGAGGAAGGTATTCAATACGTCTACGCGGGGAACGTCCCGGGACACAGGTTGGAGAACACTTACTGCCCAGACTGCGGTGAACTGTTGATAGGCCGCCTAGGATTCGCAGTGACTAAATACAGGATCGCACCTGACAAGAGATGCCCAAGATGCGGGCAAGAGATACCGATAACAGGAGAATACGTGAAGTCCACGCCGCTCAGGTGGCTGTTTTAGTGTTACGTGAGTCGACCTCTCATAATTGAATGTTTCCTTTACCTCCTAAGTATTGCACGAAAAGAGAGGGCTGTTAGAAAACATAATATCTTCTCTCGTTTACTGTGAAAATGTTTTTCTTGCGGCGTTTATCCCTGACCCAAGTTCGACTGGGTAGTTGACTTCTTTTAGGGCGTTTTCTAGCGCTGCTACCGTTGCCGTGACCTCCCGCTCTGAGACTATTCCCATATTTCCGATTCTGTGAACCTGTCCCTTCAGTTTACCTTGTCCACCTGCTATGAGGATTTGGTGTTTGTCTGCCATTATTCGTATGAGGGCTTTGTCGTCTACCCCTTTTGGGTTTTTGATTGCTATCACAGTGTTTGATCGGTGTTCTTCGTCTGGGAGTGGTTGTAGATTTAGCGCCTCCACCGCGTTGTAGAATGCGCTCGCGCAGGTTCTATGTCTCTCTATACCGTTTTCCAGCCCTTCTTCGCGTATCATCTTCAGGGCTTCGTCAAGAGCGTAAAAGAGTGGCAGGGCTGGTGTGAATGGGGTCTCCCATATCTTTTTGTACTCTCTGTACTTTGCCAGATCGAAGTAGTACGTGTGTTTGTTTTTTGTTTCTTCTATGACGCGCCAAGCTTTTTCGCTGACTGAGATCAAAGCTAGTCCTGGTGGGCAGGCGAGGCACTTCTGTGTACCTGTGATGCATATGTCCACTCCCCACTTGTCTGTTGGGAGTTCATCTCCGCCCAGTATGGATATTGCGTCGACTATGAGCAGCAGATCGTTTTCTTCTGCGATTTTTCCCAGCTTTGGTAGGTCTCTGAATGTGACTCCTGTTGAGGTTTCATTGTACACGATCACAATCGCCTTAGCGTCTAGGTTTTTGTCGATCGCTTCCTCTATCGGGTCCATTGGGGTGCACTTACCCCATTCTGCTGGGACTGTTATCGGTTTTCCTCCATAGGCCGTTATCGTTTCTTCTAGCCTTTCGCAGAAGAAGCCGAATGATGGGATGATTACCTTGTTTCCTTGTGATGTTGTATTTGAGATCGCGCACTCCATTCCACCTGTACCTGATGATGTTAGGGCGTAGACATCGTTTTCTGTTTGGAATAGATACTTCAGGTTTTCGAGAATTCTTTCATAGAGTGCATGGAAGTCTCTGTCTCTGTGGCCTATGTTACGCTCTGTCATGGCTTTCAGTATCCTAGGCGGGACGTTCGTCGGTCCTGGCAGCATGATCAGCTTTTTTTCTTCGGTTAAGTCAATCACCTTTTTGGAAGGATGGTTAATGTACTTTCCCCTTAGCTCCCTTATCTTTTTTTGCATGTTCTTGTTTGATATTCTTCGGTTTTTAATGATTTTTGATTAATGTTCTTAAGGATCACTCTTAGATTGTCATTTAGGAAGATTTTTGGTGATGGAATTGGATGAGGGTGTGGCTCCTGTCATAACTTTACTCACAGATTTCGGTCCTGCGGACGCTTACGTAGGATGTATGAAAGGGGTGATGTTGAACGTCTGTCCGCATGCTAGGGTTGTTGATGTCTCGCACAGTCTTCCAAAGTTCAACATCCGGTACGGCGCCTTCGTCTTGATGCAGGTCTTCCGGTACTTTCCCGATGGGACGATCCATGTGGCCGTTGTCGACCCCGGAGTTGGGACCCGTAGGAGACCGCTCGTCATCGAGACCAAGAGGTACTTTTTTGTGGGGCCAGACAACGGGGTCCTGACTCTGGCTGCCTCGGAGGATGAGATCAAGCGGATTGTTGAGATCACCAGCGAGAAGTATATACTCAGCGGGCCATCGAAGACCTTCGCTGGTAGAGAGATTTTTGCCCCTGTTGCAGCTCATGTTGCCAACGGTGTCCCCCTCAGGGAAATCGGTCCAGAAGTTGACAGGTTTCAAGTGCTTTCCATCCCAAAGCCGAAGATTGCTGAGGGTCATGTGGTTGGAGAGGTGTTCGTCGTGGACTCCTTTGGGAATCTCATTACGAATCTTCGTCCTTCCGATTTTGAACGGGGAGTTAAGCATGGTCGGTTGCTAAAAGTTGAGGTGGGAGGAGTTGCTAGGGGTATCCCATTTGTCAACACATACAGTGACGTTGGGAGGGGGCAGGCACTAGCGCTGGTTGGAAGTTCTGGCTTTATTGAGATAGACATCAATCAGGGAAACGCTTCCCGAGTATTCAAGGCGCGGCAGGGAACCCCGGTAAAGATCACTTTCTCATCATAAGCGCCGAACTTATACTACGTCTCTTTTTGCTAGATCTCTCAATCTCTCTTCCCCACCGATTTCCTTGATCAGCCTGACCACGCTTTTCGGAACGAGTTCCTCCCAGCTTTGGCCGTCAAGAACCCGCTTTCTTATCTCCGTCGCCGAGTACATCTCCCTGTGGTAGAATGGTGTACTCTCAACCCTAAATCTAGCCTCCTTGAAGAGACGACGGGTCAGGGGGTCATTTGAGTAGACGGTTTCGAAGCGTGGCGTGGAAGCTGTGACTGTTGACACCCACGTCGCATGCATTTGGACATCTGGCACTGGGATTACATAATATTTTCTCGGGTCTAATCCCATCTCGTCGAGGACGGATCTGATCATTAAGATCCGTTCCCCAACCGTGAAGGGATTCTCCAGTTCATGGCTGTGCTGTGGGCTTCCTACAACTATTATCAGCTCGTCAACTTCTTTTGCCACTTTTTTGATTGCTTCTGCATGACCATTGTGGAACGGCTGAAATCTGCCTACAAACAAGCCTCTCTTCATTTTCCCGCTTCCTAGAATGTTGCTAACATCTTTTATTTGACGCAGCATTATATAGGCTTTGAGGCAGAGTTTATGTTTTTTATTGTTGTCTTTTTGCACGCTATTTTTTGCCAGAGTCCTAATGGTTTTGATTAATGTGATAAAGATAGACGGTTCAGTCGGTGAGGGCGGAGGTCAGGTTGTCAGAACCAGCATCGCCTTGGCGGCGTTGCTCGGGAAGGACATCCGCATCTTCAATGTTAGGGCCAAGCGGAGTCCTCCTGGTTTTCGACCCCAACACATGATCGGTGTGAGAGCTGTTGCCCGCCTTTCGCAGGCGGATGTTGAGGGTCTTGTGGCGTCCTCTATGGAATTGACGTTTAAGCCGAAGACGAGGCTATCTGGAGAATTCAGTTTCGAAATAGGAACGGCAGGAAGCATTCCATTAGTTTTGCAAGCGCTTATACCCTCAGCTGCTTTTTCCCCGGGCCCCGTCAAGATCAACATAGGTGGCGGCACAGACGTGAGGTGGAGTCCTCCAATAGACTACATGAAATATGTGGTCATGCGGGTCTTAGCGAGGCTTGGATGCGCGGCCAACCTGACCGTTATCAGGAGGGGACATTATCCCCGCGGTGGAGGGAGAGTTGTTGCAGAGGTCAAGCCTGTTAGAAAGCTCACTCCGGTCCTTCTCAAAGAGTTTGGTGATGTTGAGAGGATTCGGGGTTTGAGCCACTGCGTGAGGTTGCCAAGGCACGTTGCCGAAAGGCAGGCAGACGCAGCTATTAAGGTCCTAGAGGATGCAGGTTACGAAGATGTGAGCATTGAGAGAGAGTGGTATGATCCAAGTGAGGATCCGCACCTAGGTCCCGGTAGCGGTGTGGTCTTATATGCTGAGATCACCTCTGGGGCCATTTTAGGTGCGGACGCTCTTGGCGAGAGGGGAAAACCCGCCGAGATCGTCGGGAGGGAGGCT
>Ga0315306_10001108_pt1 | contig 12967 bp, 16 predicted proteins | sample TDP1_MG_FD_203803 | JGI IMG/M metagenome (GOLD analysis project Ga0315306, IMG submission 203803) | Freshwater sediment microbial communities from Lake Towuti, South Sulawesi, Indonesia - TDP1 | ecosystem: Environmental > Aquatic > Freshwater > Lake > Sediment | place: Indonesia: South Sulawesi... | reverse complement strand
TGGAGAGGGGAAACGGCACCCATAGAAGAGAATTTTATGAAGTTGAGGAGATAGAATTATCTTTGATTGAGCACAACCGACAACTTGAAAGATGGGAATATATTTACAATCATATCAGGCCTCACCAGGCGCTTGATTATTTAACACCTTATGAGTACTATCAACAATGGTTGCAAGTAACCAAAAAAGGGAGATAATGTGTCACTAAGGTAGTGGACGAGGACATACGCTTGACAAAGAAATAATTTTTCTATAAAATGCCAAGAGGAAGAAATTTTTCTGATCTATTTTACTAGTCTTTATTTAAAGAGGAAGTGATTAGTTTGACTTCTTAAAGGAAATAAAAAAACTAAAAATCAGGAGGGGTGAGAGATGAATTTGAATCATCTAGGATAAAAGGAAAATGCTCAACCATTTTGATGGATTCAGTGAAAAATGAACCAGGACAAAGGAGGAATAGATGACGGTGAAGAGAAATCAAATATTAGGAGTAAATCTGTCGGTGATACTAATTAGTGCTTTAGTATTGGGAGTAATTGGGATAGCCTCAGGGGAAAAGACGACGGTAACCGTATGGGCTCTTAGTAATTTTCTTGGTATGGACCCGCTAATTGAAAAGCAAGCGACGGCCTTCGAAGCCTCCCACTCTAATATTGATGTCAAAGTGGAATTTTTCCCCTGGCAAGCCTATTGGGATAAGCTACTGACTTCAATTGCTGCCGGGACAGGACCGGATGTTATTTATCAGATGCATCCAACATTTCTTGGGCCTTACATAAAGGGAGAAGTTTTGTTGCCCTTGCCCAAGGCTCAATTTAATGTCGACAAAGAATGGCATTCATCAGCAGCCAAGCCCTGGGAATTTAAGGGTAATTACTATGGATTGCAGTATTTGTTTAACCCGCATATTTTCTTTTATAACAAGGATCTGTTCAAAACGGCCGGGCTCGATCCTAATCGACCCCCGGAAACATGGGATGAACTGGCGAATTATGCTCAAAGATTAACAATACGGGATGCCACCGGGAAAATAATCCAGAGTGGTTTTGCTGCCACCTTAGTCCAGGAAGACTGGTTGTGGGCAAACCTCATATATGTGCAAGGGGATAATTTAGTTACTCCCGAGGGGGAGGTAGCATTTGATACTCCGGAAGCCCTCAAGGCATTGCAATTCATGAGGGATTTAGTATTCAAATATAAAGTAAATAATCGCCAATTTTTAGGAATGGAAGGTTTCCAAACCGGCAAAACAGCTATGATGATACTATATGCCACCTTCGTTGCCCAAATGACGGATTATCCTAATATAGATTACGGCACCGCTCATATTCCCACCCCTAGACGGGGAATGAAAGACCGATCAGTAATGTATGGTGACTGGGGAACGTGCATCACTAAGGCAGCCCGGGATCGGGGGTCAGTAGTGGAATGGGCTACCTACGACTTTGTAAAGTTAGCCAGTTCCAAGGAGCAGCATGCAGAAATTCTAATGATCGGGGCTACTAGTGGCCCGGTGCGAAACGATGTCCTGGGAGATCAAGTCCTCATTAAGAAGTTTCTGGAGAAATATCCTAAGTATAAACCGGTTGTGGAGAAAATTCCCTACACGGAATATGTAGGTGCTCTACCCAATTGGGAAAGAGTGCAAAAGGAAACCTTGACTCCCATGTTTGACCGAATTTTCCTCTTGCAGTGGGATGCTAAAAAAGCACTGGATGAATGTGTGAAGACTGCAAAACAGATATTAGCAGAAGCAAAGGAAGTATGGTAAAGAGCTGAGAAAGAAAAAGCAGGGAAAAGGAGATTGGCGGCTTAGATAAAATCTTCTTTTCCCCTTCCATTTCTGAACAATGGCATGCGTTGTAAAATCAAGTATCCTCACAAGAGAAATAAGTTAAGTGCCGAATATTCTAAAAGTGCATATATTTTCCTTAGTCCGGTTATTTTATGGTTCCTAATTTTTACCTTTTTCCCGATTGTATTTGCCCTCTATTTATCTTTGCACCGCTGGTTTGCCATCTCTCCGGAAAGACCATTTATAGGACTTCAGAACTATGAGAAACTCATTTCTGACGGGATGTTCCTCCTTTGTTTAAAAAATACCTTTCGTTACGTAATAATGTATGTTCCTCTGGCAGTGTTAGTTTCGTTAGGTGTAGCTTTAATATTAAATGCTACCGGAAGGCTTAAATCATTTCTTAGAACCGCTTATTTTATTCCCGTGGTAACCTCAATCGTAGCTGCTTCCATTATTTGGAAGTGGTTGTATCAACCTACCTTTGGATTATTTAACACAATTCTCTCCCTGCTTCATTTACCTAAACAATCCTGGTTGACCAGTCCTAATCAAGCTTTATTTTCCATAGTTATTATGAGTGTCTGGAAAAACCTGGGATTTAATATGGTAATATTTTTGGCTGGACTACAAGGGATTTCTGAAACCTATTACGAAGCTGCCCGCATAGATGGGGCTAATAGAAGGCATTGTTTATGGTATATAACATTACCTCTATTAAAGCCAACCACCACCTTTGTGCTTATTATGACGGTGTTAGGGGCCTTTCAGATTTTTGTCGAGCCTTATATTATGACCGATCCCCCGGGAAGTCCTTTAAATAGTACTCGGGTACTCGTTCTGCATATCTACGAAGTAGCTTTTCGCTGGTTACGCATGAGTTATGGATCAAGCATGGCTTTTGTATTGTTTGGTATCATGCTTATCTTTACTGTTCTACAATTAAAGTTCTTGAGGGCAGGCGAAAGAATTCTTTAAATTTTTTTGATAAGGATTATGGAGAACTAAGCGAACTGGAAAAGGACAATATGAGATTACACCGTCTACCTAAAATGCTTTTTATTTCGGTTTTTTATTTATTCTTAATTCTGGGAGCTATTTTAATGATAGGTCCACTGGCGTGGATGTTTCTGACCTCTTTCAAATTTCCCGCCGAGGTTATTCAATACCCACCTACGTGGTTTCCTAAGAAACCTACTTTGAGCAATTATGTGGAGGTTTTTTCTTTGATGAAGGTATTCCGGCTATTTTTAAATAGTAGCATTGTGGCCATCGCCAATACCGCCAGTGTTCTTTTCTTCTCTTCCTTAGCAGGCTATACCTTTGCTATATATAGGTCCCCCGGACGCGATTTAATATTTCTTGCTATCTTGAGCAGTATGATGATTCCATTCCAGGTAATTATGATCCCTCTTTATCTTATAATTCGTTCTTTTGGCTGGTTAAATACTTACCAGGCTCTAATCGTGCCCGGTATGATGAGCGCCTTTGGAATCTTCTTGATGAGACAATTTGTAACTACTATACCTATGGAACTTATAGAAGCGGCGAGAATAGATGGTTGTCCCGAATTTGGGATATATTGGAATTTAATTCTCCCCAACTTAAAGCCTGCCCTGTCAGCATTAGGGGTCTTTACTTTCTTATGGAACTGGGATAATTTCCTCTGGCCGGTAGTAGTTACCGATTCGTGGAAATTATTTACTTTACCGGTGGGGCTCGCCATGTTCACCCACCAGTACTTTACGGAATACAATCTGGTTATGGCGGGATCCAGTATGGCAGTGATTCCGGTTTTAGTGGTCTATTTTATTGCCCAAAAGCAAATTATAAGAGGGATTACCCTTACAGGTCTTAAAGGATAGCTTGCCATAATTACTCCATTCCTTTTGAATTATCCGACGTCGCCAAAGTAGATGGAGCGGGGGAATTTATGATTTACTCCAGACTTATCCTGCCCTTGGTTAAACCAGCATTGACTACGGTAGTTCTTTTCGAATTTCTGTGGCGGTAGAACGATTTCATGGGGCCCCTTATCTATTTAAGGGACGAGATATTATTTCCTATTGCCCTTGGTTTAAGAAGATTTCTATCTCTCTATCAAGCCCAATGGTCCCTTCTCATGGCGGCATCGGCAGTCTTCACTATTCCTATAGTTATTCTATTCTTTTTTGTCCAGAAAACATTTATCGAGGGAATAGCCATCACCGGAATGAAAGGATAGCCAGTACCGCGGGATAGGATGGTGTCCTATACCCGTAAAACCTTCTAAGTCTGGAGAATAAAATCCAAAGTAGTCTGGTTCTTTAGTAGCCTCAATTATTAAGGAGTATTCTAATTCGATCATTTTTAATCTTCCCCCTTGCCTTTATTTCTTTATACCCGCGGCTTTAAGTATAGTTTTTAGGGCATCGGTTAGGGAGCCGGTTTTAGCGGGTCGAAAGGAAGTGGGAGGACAACCAGGAACATATAACCCTTCATCTTTAACCTTTTCTAAACACTTTCCCATGAGAATTAGGTTTTTAACCCCCTTCGGTATTTTTGCCTTTCCACCCACCAATATGGTTAAATCATCAAAATCTTCCAGCCTATCTTGAAAGTTCTTCAAGGCATACCCTAATTCATTCAAACACGAACTGCAGGGATTCCCCTGAATAAGACGTATCTTACCCTTACTTTTAGCAATTAATTCCAATGGATTGGCGGGAGCCGGGAAAGTGTATTTACCTACCAAATCCTCAAGTTTCTCACCCAGTATTGTCATTTTACTTATATTAGTGGTACCTAAACCTGCTTTTTCTGCCAATACGATATGATCTACTTTCTGGGGATCTAATCCCAGAATTCTGGTGCAGACCGAATCCGCCGCTACACAATCGTTACTGGCCACAATGATACCCACAGGTTGCATAATGCCGGTATTTCCTTGCTCAACTGCGATCCCATCAATGACCGCTAATCCTGGACGTACCACTCTATTTATATCAACAATTCCTTGATTTAAGCCTTCACAATGGAGTTTTTGTTTCCATGGGGGAGGAATTACTCCTTTCATATTTTTCAAGCTCAGGGATACATCAGTGATATTTACTACTTTCATTTTAGCCACACTCACTACCAGTTGAGCGTCGAGTGCATAATTGGATATCTCAAGATTTTTAAAGTAGTAAGCATTAGGTACCTCAACCATTCTATGAGGTCCGTTCCGAAGGCTTACCAAAGTCGATTTCGTCTTTTCCGCCAGTTCGTGTGCCCGGTAAGCTTTATATATAGTCTTTTCTTGGACTACAACCGCGGGGTCTTCCCCTATCTAAACCTTGCAGCCGTAATGGGAGAATATTTTTAAAGTTTCATAAACCACCGGGAAAGTAGGTTGGCCCCGCTTACTGGGTTCACCCCAATTTGGTTTAACGAATACTACCTCAGTATTACGACAGAATTGTTCGGGACCACCCAGCATCTGTATTGCTTGGAATACGGCTCCCTCAATTTCAGCTTCGCCTGCTTTTTCCTTGATTCTAACGATGGCTACCTTTGATTCCATATTTCTCCTCCTTTCTCATCATTTATCCAGCCACTTTTATAATATTCATTCCCTTTTTAAGATTAGATAAATCCCCTGGGATAAGGCAACCCTGGTATTTGTTTAACATGAATTCTTTCTATCCGTATTGTTCTAATATGTCTTGCAAAATTTAACTGCATCACAAGATAGAAAGACTACTTTGCTAGCGCCCGCTCAATATGATCGGCCCCTTCGGCGTCTTTATCGCGAGCCTGGAGGATGAGAGGAACGATTTGCCGCCGAATGGTAGGCTCGGCTAGTTTCCTTACCTTGGCTTCGTCCCAGCCGATTCCTCCAACCAGGCCCCATATCTTCCACATGAGATCATGCTCTGCCGCATAACAAGCAGCCGCCATTAGAAGTTCCTCCGCCATGTTAGGTTTGTGCCGTGCTATCTCCGCCAAAAACAATGATGCGTACCAGCGACCCTCGGCAACTGTACTCACTGCATCGCTATGGACTATGTGACGCTCGTTAAGCAGGGCCATATTGTCTAAAGGGAAGTCCTCATCACGCAGTAAGAATTCAGACCAAGCCGTATAGGCAGCAAGACCGCCATGGTAATCGCGAATCCTGGGAGTACGCACAATTTCCAGTGCCCATTTCAGGGTTTCACCATAGATTTCATCCAACCGAGGGATGTCTCGCTTATCACCGATGATAATGAGGCCTGACGTATCTTTATACCAATCCCGCTTTCGGAAATAGCCCAAGGGCTCGAACTCGACACCGGCATTGAAATCGGTCATGCCCTGGAAATAATTCCAGCCGATGAGGATGTCGCCGTGCTCGTCGTAGCCGGTTATGAGGCAGCATTCAGGCGGACCAATAACGCCAAAAGCAATGACGGGGCGGCCAGAATCACGGATGCTTTCTATGATACGGTTGCGGAAAAACGCTTCGTCATAATGGTCGTCTTGCTTTAAAAAGAGTCTTTGCGCATAGCTGGTTTGGAAGAATAACTTATGTTCGTAACCCACGGACTCAAATGCTCGACGGAACGTCTCGACAGGATTGGCGGCCATGAAGATAATATCGACATTACCGCCGTCCCATTTGGTGGAGTTCCACAAAAGTCGAAAAGCGGCACCAGACGTGCCCATTATATACACATAGGCGCAATCAATCTGCCGGTTTGACTTATTTTCCTTGATGTTCCGGCAACCGTAACTATCACCCATGAACTCCAGGCACGCCCTCAAGCAAGACGGAAACGGGACATCCTCAGGACATCGGTTCCCGCCACTATAAAAATTAACCCGTGGTACACCTTCGAGCACGACACGGGCAGTTTCCTCTTGTCTTCTGATTTGCTTTGTCATGTTCTCTCCTTTCGCATATCCTTGAGTTTTTTACACAGACTCACATAGCATTTTACATTTATCTCTTTTTATTTTATCTTTTATCCGCCTGATAAGCTCAGCCTCATTGGGAATGTTTTTTAAACAATATCAAGCTTCTTAAAGGGGCAGATTCCTTTTTACATTAAGTGTTTATCTCTTGACTTATCTCTGTTTGCTTACTCCTTTGTTTTTTCGTGATACTCATGTCTGTTGTATTCCCCTACTGCGTATACTCCTCTATTATCTGTTAGGCGATACGGCGGCATTTAGCTAACAAACCTGTGGCTCACTGTCGCTAATATCTTGTCTTGAACTTGTTCTTTGTCGCTTATAAGATACTCTTATTCTTCCCCGCTGAATGGGGGGTACTCATCGGATAAGAAGTACCCCCAATAAGCACTCACACGAAGTTGCCATCGTAGAAAACTGGTAACGAAGTCAAACATTCCCTTGTGATATTTGCCAGTAAATAAAATTACCCACCAAGATATAAAAACCACAATGGCAACAGCAATCCCATAAAGCCAGAGGATTATTCCATGAGGAATTCCTACATAAAGCCATCCAAAGAAGGTTTTCAGAAGAAGTTTACCTCTTGACAGTTTTTCAGGATAATCAATAGTTAACTTCACCGGTGAATCCACCATTAGCTTCACCTCCTCTTCTCTCACCGCCGCATCGCCTGACTCTTCATAAAGTATACCAAAAAAGAAGATTAAAACGTAAAAGCAATTTCCCTATTAAAATAGTCGTGATCTGCACAAGATTTTTTTCATGTTGTTCATTCAATTACAATTTATTATGCCCTTTTGCGGAGTTATTGAAAAGGAGTTTTTTGAAATTTTGTTTGCAATAAACATAAAGCGATATTCAATCCTAGCTATGTGTCTACAATTCAAAATAAGAATTCCCCCGATATTCTCGAAATCGGTACTTGTAAAATACCCTTTTTCACCGTTATAAACTCCTCTATCTTCAAATAATGCTATCTCTATATCTAAAGGAACATCAAGAATATGCACAAACAAATCATCATTCAGAATTACTAGATTCTTGCAATTTGGTAAGAACTTCGGATATGACTTTTTAAGTGCAAAACGTATAGCTTGCCATGGAGCAATAGAACGAGCTTCTCCACTTATATACTTTGGCAAATCTTTTCTTCCGTTTAACCGCTCTTTCTGTTCAAGTTCACTTTCCCAACCCGGACTTTTGACTTCGCAGTAAATCTCATTTAAACCATCTTGAATAACAAAATCGACATCTTTACCACTGATAGTTTTCACTTCCCAACGAATAATCGGATATTTTAATTTGACCTCTAATATATATGCTGAAAATATTTCAGCTAATGCTTCATCCCGCTTACTTTTGGAATCATTTAGACGCGGCAAGTATCTTTTTAATTGATTTTTATCCTGAATAAATAGCAACCATTTATTTATTTCGTTTTTCCAATCATCGCTTGAAGGAAAATCATCCTTTCCACGCCACTTGGGATTTTTAAAGACGCTATTAAATAGCATTTACGTTACCCTCCATCAAAAAGGTTTTGAAATTATAATTATTATTATTGCCCTATCTCTTTTTATAAATTTGTCCTTTATTAAACTTAACGACCTCCAACGTTTCTTGTAAAGCTTTGTTACCTTTTGTTACAGCTTTTATATAATTACATAATCTTTTGTATTCAGATTTTATTTCAAGACAACTTTCCCAGACTTCACGATTGTTGATAATCCTTTGTATCTTAGCCTTCAAAACATCCACTCTTGCCCAATCTTTAAGAATCTTGGGACTGAATAATATCCAAGCAAAAAATCCTTCCCAGTACTGTTTCTCTGGTTCCGAAAGGGTATCCCACATTTTATCTATATAATCATGATCAATTCTTGCCATTTGCTCTTCAGCTTCATCTAGTCCTCTTTTGTTTCTTACTATTCGAATAGATTCTTTCAACCAAGAGGGAAAAGGGTCGCAGAAACTCCAAATTCTCCCGTAATTTTGATACCAACCATGGTTTATACACCTATGGCGTGGGCCCAAAATTTTGTAGTGTTTATCTTTTTCCTTATGAAGATCAAAATAAGATCTACCATAAGCGATTAAATCTATTACTGCGTGTACCCACCCACTTGGCATTTAATAAATGCCTCTTTTTTCTGTTAATCTGATTTCAGAATAATATCAAGCCACTTATTCCATTTATCAAATCTATCGTTCATTGTTTAAACTATTTTACCTAACGGTAACAGTGGAAAAGAAGTTTTTGTGAGGTAAAAATTTGGGTAAGTATCGCAGGGCAAAGGACCTTTTATGCTGGGGCGTAAAACTGTAATCACCAACCAAACGGATGTCAAAGGCATTTCTCAAGCGTTTACCCATTTCACGCTTAAAAATGCCCGTTTTTATGAAATGCTCACCAAAAAGTGTGGTAACACTCCTATGCGAAGAAAATTTCAAATTCTTTGTTAAAAGTAATGCCTCTGCTGCATAAAACATTGCATAGTATGAACGAGAAACTGAACTGTCAAAATCTCCCTTTTCTATCAACACTTCCGCACTCTCAATGTATTTCTGAGCTCTCCCCATCAAGCTTTTTATATCGTTCATATTTTAATTCCCTCTTCCCTAATATGATAGTATAGTGGCCATGTTGAATTCCTGATTTCGTCTTGACCAAGGGGATACACAGAAATTAATTCGTTGGTTTCTAACATTAAGTCATATAATACCTCACCTATTTTATCTATCTCTTTCGCCTTATTCACCCCACCCCTGAGCACAACTGCAATATCTATATCTGAATCCTTCCCTGCACTGTTTCTCGCAAAAGAGCCGAATAAAATAATATCTACAAGACGATCACCATATATTTTTTCAAGGAGCCTTCTTATCTGCGGCAAGAGATGTTCTATCTCTCTTGTTGTTCTCTTAACTTTCATTTTATCCTCACCTTCAAAACTTTATTTGGTATCATTCCCAAACGCATCCACAACTTTAACCATTATCTGATATTCTCCAGAATCCTTTCTAAACTCACTCCCCAATACGCGTCAATAAGTTTATCCATCATTCCATCAATAATATACTGGTGCTTCAAATTTCCAAAACTATAGTAGAATCTATTATTTAGATGTTAAATACTTAGCAAGATATTCTCTAACTAAGTTGATTGAATCGGATGTTGCCTCAGAGTTATACTCTACATGGTGACCTAAATAATCTTCGTTTAAACCTTCAAAATCAAAAGCATGATAAGCATTGGGATATATTTTTAATGTGAATTCGTATTTTGAATCTTTCACTCCCGAATATTTCTGTAAGTTTTCACATTGGCGTGCTGGACACCAATCATCTTTTTCTCCAATCAAAATAAGTAATGGTGTATCAAGAATAGATATCCCCCCACACCATGGATAAAAGGCTATCGCAACCTGAAATGGTTTTGAATCCTTATCTCTAAAAAGCTCATCTACTATTTTCAGTACAGCCCATCCCCCATGTGACCATCCGATAACGGCTATATTCTTTGAATCAACAAACTTTAGTTTAGTTAGATAAGATTTGGCAGAATAGGCATCATACGCTCTCATCGTATCGTTAACTACATAAGTCTTATCGCAAATATTATCATAGTTACGGGGGCCAAAACTATCTACCTGCAGAGTGACATAGCCCCAGCTCATCAGTCTCTCAGCCCATGTATTTTGGTGTTTTGCATCTCTTTCGTTTTTTAATCCACCACACCCGCAGAGCATAACGACAGCAGGAAAGGGGCCGTCGCCTTTCGGTTTATTCAAAATACCTGTCAACTGTAATTTCTCTCCCTCAACGGTCTTGCCTTCAAATTTTACTATTTCTTGAGCCATTGTAATGACATTTATACTAATGCAGATAAATAAAACAACAAGAATCGTAATAGTTATTTTTCTTGACATAGCACCTATCCCCTTTTAAATAAGATAAACTCAAAATAAATCAATTTATAAACCATTACCAAATACGAACCATAATATTTTAGCATTATTGTTACGTAAAATTCCATAATTTGTGCCCGTAATTCGTATAACTTAAAATAATCGAACTATTTAGTTTATGCTCCCCAATTGGGATATTTTGCGAAGTACTTCGTTCATCCATATTGATAGAATTGAAGAAGAAAAAAGGCGGTGGGTGGATATTTATACCCTGGAATCAGAGGGGATAATTACTGATGTCCTGAAGTATCAGATTTACAGCAACCTCAGGACTGCATTGGAAGGTAGCCTACTGAACAAGGAGGGGCAGAAGTTTATCCAGAGCGATGGGTCAAAGAGATACCGCATCTCTACCCATCCCGACTTTGTCACTTATGACAAGAATAAGCTCCTCGCTCACCAAGATTGCCACATCAGGGAGCTTGCCAAGAAGTTGCCCTAACGGGCGGAGGCGTAAAGTGGAGCTTCATTTATCGCAATCCTTTGGGGGAGGAGGCCGATCTTGGTATGTCCTTTGGCAATATGCTTTATTTCAAGCCTCACTCCATCCCACAAGAGCACGCTTTGGGATACCAATCCGGGGAGCCAATTTTTCTTTACGAACTAAAGAGTCAATAGTTCGTCCGCCTCATAAAATGGGAACAGCTGCCTATTTTCTCAAAAAATGGTCGTTGTCCCTATTTTCGCCAGGTAAATTAGTTAAGTTTGATTTATGGAATTTCCATGGATATTAGAATCAAAAAAGCAATATGGAGATATGTTAAGAGTTTAGGGCTGGTTGTATTTATGTCGCTTCTTGGAGAATTTATTCAAAGGCGCCTTGAACCAACTAACCTGGTTATGCTTTATCTTCTTTCAGTTGTTGTTGTAGCCAGTCTTTGGGGCCGCGGTCCGGCAATTTTTACCTCGATAGTGAGTGTTATTGCTTTTGACTTTTTGTTTATTCCGTCAAGATTCACCTTAACCGTTGACAACGCATTTATCTGGTATCTTTCATCTCCTTTATAGTGGTCATTTTCTGTTTTAACTCTGGCAGGTCTGTTTTCACAATTTCCCAAATCCTTCCAAGTTTTACTCCAAAATATTCATGGGTAATAATATCTCTTAACCCGGCTATCTTCTTCCACGGTATAGCTGGGTATTTGTTTCTGAAATCTTCCTCAATGTTCTTGGCTGCTTCTCCTATGATTCCCAATCTCCTGATTATTGCATCCTGAACCATCTGATTCTTATAAAATTCATTCTCAGTGAGCGCTTGTGTGTATTTCTCAATATTAAGGATGCTTTCCCAGATATCATAAAGGTATAGACGCATATCTCTTTTCATAGGATAACCACCTGGTCTTTTAATATTCTCTCTTTGATAACTGGTTTGATTGTGTCGTATTCTCCTAGGTCAACTTTTTTGCCGAGTACTTCTTCAAGTTCTAACTTTAATCCAACAAAATCCAATAGACTTATTTTCTTTTCAATTTCTACCAAAATATCTACATCACTTTCTTCAGTCTCTTCGTCTCTCACAACCGAGCCAAAAATTCCTGCTCTTTTTACCTCATATTTTTTAAGAACTGGCAAAATCTTATTTTTAATCTCCTCAATTTTTTCTTTGTTCATTCTTTCAATCCCCCATTAAATCTTTTGAATTGTGAATATCCAAAAGCCTTTTCCTTGTAACCTGAATGGCAAACTTGGATAAATCACAGCCAATCCAGCGCCTGCCGAGTTTCTCTGCCACTGCTAAGGTTGTGCCAGAGCCACAGAAGAAGTCAGCAACAATATCGCCAGGGTTAGAAGCTGATAAAACGACTCTCTTTAACAATTCTTCGAATTTTCCTTTCAGCATTTTTTCTAAAATATATTATACATGACAAACATTTCAACGTCAATTTGACGAATCAGGTGGATTCGGTGGCTTGCAAAGCCCCTTTTATTGTGGTAATATTCCATAAAATTTAAGTAATTACAGTTTTTGTAGCTTTTAAATAGCTAAGGAGGGTGCTCCGAAAGATGAATAAAAGGGTGATTGAGTGCGCCGTTATAGGTTATGGACCGGCCTTTAATATGGGTAATTACCATATGAATTTAATAAATGCTACCCCTGGCCTTAAGGCGGTAGCGGTATGTGATACTGATCCTTCCCGTCTGAATGCTGCTAAAAATGATTTTCCCGGTATAGATACCTATAATAGTGTGGATGAGCTCCTCGATAAAGGTAATATTGACTTAACAGTAGTAGTAACTCCGCACAATACTCATGCTCCTATTGCCCTTAAGTGCCTTCGGG
>Ga0315306_10001107_pt1 | contig 12969 bp, 12 predicted proteins | sample TDP1_MG_FD_203803 | JGI IMG/M metagenome (GOLD analysis project Ga0315306, IMG submission 203803) | Freshwater sediment microbial communities from Lake Towuti, South Sulawesi, Indonesia - TDP1 | ecosystem: Environmental > Aquatic > Freshwater > Lake > Sediment | place: Indonesia: South Sulawesi... | reverse complement strand
TCAAGCAGCACAACGCCATCGCAGACCTCTCTAAAAAGATGCCTGGCCGAATCTTCGGGATGGCTAACCCTAATCCTCATCTCCCAAGAAACGAGCATCGCAAGGAACTGGAGAGGTGCATAAATGACTTAGGTTTTGTGGGAGTAAAAATGCATCCGCTTGCCCACGCGGTTAATCCCAACAAATCCACGGGTAGAAAAGTGTTTGAAGCTGCATTAGACTCGGGGGTTCCCGTCATGGTTCATACAGGAAGCGGAATCCCTTGGAGCCTTCCATCCGCACTGATACCCACAGCCAGGGATTTTCCAGACTTAAAAATTGTTTTGGCACACTCTGGCAGCAGCATTTTCGCAAGCGAAGCTGCCTTAGCAGCACAACTTTGCCCCAACATATACTTAGAGACAAGCTGGTTGCCAGGCTCCACAATCCATACGTTTTGCAAAACCCTTGGTGCCGACCGAATCATGTTCGGTTCTGATCACGGAGACAATGTAGCAACTGAGCTTGCCAAATTTAGAACCATAGGCCTCACTGATACGGAGTTAGAGTGGTGCTTGGGAAAAACGGCTGCAAAAGTATTCGAGATTCAGTAAGTTAACTTATGTCTAGGGTTCTCAAAATGCGGAAGGTGCCTGCGATTTTAGGGAAACTTCGTCGTCGGGTTCATTGGGTGTCACAAAAACAATCATAACAAGCGGATCCTTCCCAATAGCAACTATATCGTGGGCAGTTCCCTTCTTTGTGAAAAGAACGCTTCCAGGGCCCGCAACCCCAGCCGGTCCATCATCAAAGATAACTTTGACCTGCCCTTCTAAGACGTACCAAATTTCATCCGCTCTTGGATGATAATGTTTCGGATGCCCAAATCCCGGAGGCCAGCAGTGGATGAGCATCCTGAAACGTTCAGTGGCGAGTATCCGTTCCCTCCATGGAGGGGGCCCATTACGAGCCTTTATTTTTGCCAAAGAGTCGATTAATTTGTTATTTGCGTCTTCTGGAGCTACATACGGCATTCTTAAGCCACCTCTAAACTATGAGAAATAAAGAATAGTCAGTGAAAAGTTTTGTCCTGCATCCGTCTTAGCTTCAAGAGGAAAGAGTCCTCGTTCAATTCAACATCATCGTAGGCAATTACTCCGTCTTCGGGAACCTCCCTTACTACACGAATACCTTCAGCCAATCCGAGGGGTAACAGATTCTCCTCTCTGGCAACATCTGCTTTTTCTGCAAGGCCGTAAAGGGTATATCCTCCCCCGCCATCTAGAACATCTCCAGGTTTTAGGGTCTTCTTGACTGCCGCTAAGACCTCTGCTGAGGGCGCGGTGGGTAATGGAACCCCCGTAGGCTCATTGTACAGAGCGGCGCGGATTAATGAAATTGATGCCTCAAGACCCGCCCAATGGTAAGGTCTGTACACAAGGGCGTTCTTGCCCCTTCCGCCCCTTGGGCCCTCGTAGGTTTTAAAGAGACCCCTAACATCTCTACTGTCGCTTGTGACCACAACGAAGACGCCCCACCGTATGTCATTCCTTATTCGTCGCCCATCTGGACGTACACGGGTAATGACATCAACAATGCCTTCGTTTTCTATTATGCCCCCATCTTTCTTCAAACTTAATAGTTTGGGCACATCTTTTACTGATCCGAGGGGGAAATGCATCCCTCTAACATCCGGTTTCAATCCCGTCGCATTGCAAACGGCGACCATTTCTACGGCGCACTTCGTTGTATCGAGGAAACTGTTATACATCTTCGGATTCAGTTTCAGGCGCTCGATTTCCTCCCGCGTGAAACCGAATCTTTGCAGTGCATCGTCGGGAGTCCCGTGTCTCCATTCCAGCCTGGCGGCTGTCCCTTCACCAGCAGCTACCACTTTAAACCCCGAGGATACTGCCCAGTCATAAAGTTCACATATTAGAGCCGGTTGATCTCCATAAGCCATGCTGTAAACGATATCGTTTTCCTTTGCCATTTTAGCTAAAAGAGGCCCCACCACCACATCGGCTTCAACCGTGGCCATCACCATGTTTTTCCTATTTTTTATCGCGTCATAGGCGTTTTTAGCCGCTACTTCCGGTACACCAGTAGACTCAAGAATCACATCAACGTTACTTTCTATCAAAACTTTACTGTTCTCTGTGATCACAGGAACATTTTTCTCTATGTAATGGTTTGCCGTGTCAGCATCATGCACCTCTATTATCTCCTTAGGTTTGCGGCCGGCGAACCTCACGAATCCACGGGTCGCCTTCTCCTTCCAGATATCTGCTATTATAGAAACGGTAATTCCCGGAGTACTCGATACTTGTCCTATGGTTGAACACCCGAAAAAGCCTGCACCAATAACTCCCACCTTAATTGGATTGCCGGCGTTTTCACGTTCTATCAGCTTATGTCTCCTAACAGTGCTCATGTCATATCACTCTGCGATTTCGATTAATAGCTACCTTTCATTCTTTAAGATTTAGAAATTAATAATATTGTGGGTCTTCACAAGTGCTTCTTTATGAAATTGATCGCTTGCCTCAGCGCTTCGTCTGGGCTTGGACCTGGCGTGAACTCCATGACCGCGTATCCCTTGTAGTTTATCTCTTTTAGGGCATTGATGACTTCTTGGAAGTCTATGTGCCCCCTTCCCGGTACGAGTCTATCACTGTCCGCCAGGTGGACGTATCCAAGCCCCTTCCCCGCCTTCCGAATGGTTTCTCCGAGGGGATCCTTCTCCATGTATATGTGGAAGATATCAGCCATGACGAGGACGTTTTCGCATTCGATCTCGTTAAGCATGCGTAAGGCATCATCCATGGTGTTAACCAATTTCGCGTCATGCCTATTTGCAAACTCGATGACGAGGTGAACTCCATGCTCAAGGGCTCGTTTCCCAGCCTCTTTAAGGCTTTCTACAGCATGTCTCCACACAGCATCAAATGGAGCATCCAGCTTTGAACCCTGAAATGCCCACCCGGCCTGGACTATGGAGCAGTCCAGTTTTCTCGATATCTTCATACACTCTGTTACGTAATCGAGGGCTCTCTTTCTTACATCTTTATGGGGGGAAGTCAGATATAATCCGTGAGTGATGTACAGGTGTCTTGTTCCTATAGCCGCGATCTCCACATTGAACCTGTTCAATGATCCTTTAATCTCGCCTAGGTTCAGCTCAGATGGCCATCCCTTGAAATTCAGTTCGATACCATCGTAACCTAAAGTGGCGGCCTTGCCTATGATCTGGGGGTAAGGCAGATTAGTCCCTTCGTACATCACTGTGCTGAAACCTAATCTCATGAGACCACACCCTTTGCTATGGGTTAACACTTAAATTAAATTTAATTTAATAAAAGTTAAAAAGTTGAGGAGTGTTAGATTGCCCCTGATACTGGGTTATAAAACTTGCCATGAGCAATACCAACCTGATAGGCTTCTCAAACATGCTGTTTTGGCTGAGAAGTACGGTTTCGAGACGCTCTGGACGAGTGATCACTTCCATCCATGGGCTCACACGGGCGCAGCTGGAGGTTTCGCTTGGATATGGACGGCCTCTGCCGCGGAAAGGACTAAAAAATTGAGGATTGGAACTTCCGTGACGGCGCCGATTCTCAGATATCACCCTGCAATTGTAGCCCAGGCTTTTGCAACACTCGCTGTTATGTATCCAAACAGAATTTTCCTCGGGCTTGGCACAGGAGAAGCACTAAACGAATCACCTCTAGGGTATACTTGGCCCTCTCCGAAGCAGCGTGTGGAGATGCTTGAAGAGGCAATAATTGTGATCAAAAAATTGTGGGATGATGAATTTGTAAGTTTTGAAGGAAAGTACTATAGGCTGAAGAAGGCGAAGTTGTACACAAAGCCCGATAAGCCTATAAAGATTTATGTCGCAACTGGAGGACCTAAAGTAGCAGAGTTAGCGGGAAGACACGCTGATGGAATTTTGCTGGGACCTGGAAGCTTGGACCAAGCAAAGAACCTGTTTCGAGCTTTTGAGAATGGGGCTAGAAAGGCGGGTAGAGATCCCACATCGCTAGAGAAAGTGGCGGAGATCCTAGTCTCCTATGACGAAGATTACGAAGCTGCATTGAAAGCATGTAGGTTCTGGGCAGGTTGCATGCTGCCCATATTCTTCAAATACGACATATCTGACCCTAGAGAAATAGAGGCACATGGGAGATTTGTAGGGGACGAAGCCATTGCGAAGAGATGGATAGTGGGCCCAACAGCAGAGGAGCATATCCGAAGAATAGGAGAATACATTAAGGCTGGATTCAATCACCTATACTTTGTAAGCTCAAGTCCAGATGAACCTAAATTTATAAAGTTCTATGGAGAAAAAGTCCTACCCTACTTAAGAGAATAAAATCTCATACTAATAGAAAACTAGTTGAACGGCGGCGATTGTTAATGATAACTGTACATAAATGGGGGATGTTTGAAGCTAAGTTTGAGAGCGATGGTGATTATGCTGATCCATTCCGAGATGTAGTACTTAACTGTACCTTTAGGTCGCCCAGTGATAGGGAAATCACTGTTGAAGCGTTCTGGGACGGAGATTCCGTTTGGCGGGTTCGGTTCATGCCTGATGAGGTCAGTACATGGACTTATAGGACTACCTGTTCCAATGAGCATGATGAGGGTCTTCACAATCAAGTGGGAAGTTTTGAATCTATGCCTTATAAGGGTGAGAATCCCCTCTATGTTCATGGACCTTTAAAGTTATCGAACAACCGCAGATATTTGGTGCGCGCAGATGATACTCCATTCTTCTGGCTCGCTGATACCGCGTGGAATGGCATAATTAGGTCTACTACCGATGAATGGTGTGAGTATCTTAACGTTAGGAGAGAGCAAGGTTTTACAGCAATTCAATTCGTACTAACGCACTGGCGAGGAGGACCATACGACATCGAATGTGAGAAAGCGTATGAAGGGAAAGAGAAAATAGTCAGGCTAAACGTGAATTTCTTTAAGTGTATTGATCCCAAGTTCTCGATGATAAATAAATACGGTTTGGTTGCGGTTCCCGTATTATTATGGGCTATCCGAGACGATGTAAATCCTGGCTACAATCTCATTGAGGATGATGCGATTTTAGTTGCACGTTATCTTATAGCCAGATATGGCACCCATATCTTAGTATGGATCTTGGCCGGAGACGGCGATTATAGAGGGGAAAAGGCTGAACGATGGAAACATATTGGTAGAGCAGTATTCCTTAATAAACATAGGCAATTAGTAACCATGCATCCCGCGGGAAAGCACTGGATTTTATCTGAATTTCTCCACGAGAAATGGTTTGACATGATAGGATATCAAAGCGGGCACGGTGCTAGTGAAGACGACTTAAAATGGCTTTGCTTTGGTCCCCCAAGCAAGGATTGGCAGTTAGAACCACCAAGGCCCATAATAAACCTTGAGCCCAACTACGAGGAACACCTAGCCTATAGAATCTTTAAGCCTATAACTGCGCACATGGTTCGCAGAGCTGCCTACTGGAGCCTTTTAGCATCTCCACCAGCAGGAGTATCCTATGGAACTAATGGAGTTTGGTATTGGGCCAAAAAGCCCGAAGTACCCGTTAATCATCCACATATCGGCATAGCAAGACCATGGAGAGAAGCCATTAAGCTTCCCGGCGCCGAGGACATGAGCAGACTTAAAAGGATCTTCTCTGAAATATCTTGGTGGACCCTGTATCCAGATCCCGAAATTCTAGTAGAACAGCCAGGACTTAAGAATGTAGAATTATTCACAGCGGCATGTCGAAGCGAAGACGGAAAAATTGCCGTGATATACACACCCGAAGGACAAGGTCTACATTTAAACCTCAGTCGTCTTCAAAGGCCTCTTGAGGTTGTATGGGTGAACCCCCACACAGGAGAGAAGATGAAGGCAGGCAACATTTCTGCTGATCGTGCAAACTTGAGGCCCCCAGAATCGGGCGACTGGCTACTGATCTTAAAATCAATGAGCTAATATTTCATGGTGTAAACAGAACCTTTATGGAGTTTTCTAACTTTTTGTCAGCCACTTCGTAAGCCCTCAGAGCCTCGTCTAAGGGGAATTTATGGGTAACCAACGCCTTACAGTTGACGTCTCCTCTGGTTGCTAGTTTTATGGCAACCGCCCAATCATCCGCAGCGTAGGATCTGGAAGTTTCAATAGTCACTTCCTTCAATAGCTGTCTCATCCAAAATGTCGGTGGCTCTGTAATGAACCTCTCCACCGAAAGCCCGGCTATAAGTATCCTTCCACCCACTCTAACGAGATCCATGGTTTGCAGAATTGTTTTTGATAGTCCAACGGCTTCGATGATTACATCAGCCCCCTCTCCGTCGGTTACTTGATTCACATATGGTAAAGGATCCTCTTTCCTCGAGTTGATTACCAGGTCGGCCGCCAGTTTCCTCGCCAATTCTAGCCTATAATCGAGGACGTCCGTCATTATGATGTAGTCTGCACCCGCACTCCTAGCTACCTGTGCAATTTGCAATGCTATGGGTCCAGCACCCAGAATGACAACGCTGTCCCCAGGCGATATTTTGGCCCTTTTGACCACATGTACTCCCACAGCCGTGGGTTCCAACACCGCCGCTTCTTCATATGAAAATTGTTCCGGGATTTTGTAAACTCTCCTTTCTGGCATGACCAGAAACTCTGCAAAGGCGCCATCAGTATGCACGCCCACAAACCTTAACTCTTTACAGATATTGTGCCTGCCAACTCTGCAGTTACGGCATTGTCCACAGGACAGAATCGGTTCTACAACTACTCTGTCGCCCGCTTGAAATCTTGTTACCTGGCTTCCAGTTTTAGCAACTTCTCCAGCAACCTCATGGCCTGGAATTCGAGGTGGAATCACATCAGGACGATTTCCGCGTGCCATCTCTAAATCGCTCCCGCATATCCCTGCAGCTCTAACCTTTATGAGAGCATCATTCGGCCCAACCTGGGGTTTAGGCACCTCTTTTACAACGAGTTTTCCAGGGCCCTCATAAACTATGGCTTTCATGAAGACTCTCTCCGTGCAATTCGGAATCTCTCTTTTCACACTTACCTTTTTAGTTTTTCCAAAATATTACGAGCTTAAGTCGAAAACTTCCGCGGAGGATGTTGGCGTCCACGCGGAGGAAGGCGTTAACTTGAGCCCCATATAGCGGAACGTAGGAACCCAACGCTTTCTATCAACCATCTCTCTTCCTCCTTGAGGGTTTCCTCTTCGTCATCCTTCCTTTCCATCCATTGTTCTAAGAGAATGTTTGGGTCGCGATTAGATTCCTTAATGGTGTTAAGCACCGCCTTCACATCAAGCATCCCCTTCCCTAAGGGCACTTCAAAGATTGTGAAACCGCTAACAGTTTCGCGTTTAATGCAAAAATCTTTTAGATGAAGGGAAACGGCGTAAGGGGAGAGAACCTTGACTGTCTCAAGGGGTCTCTCCAAAAGCCCTAAAGAGTTTGCGGTATCAATGCAAGCTCCAACTAAGGGGTCGTCAATCTGCCTAAATATCTCTGCCAATTGATGACTATTATATAAACACATACTGCTATTCTCTATGGCAAGCGTCAGTTCTCGGTCTCGGAGTACGGGCAGAAAGTCCCGTATTCTTTTAACCAGTCCATCGATGGGTTCCTTTTTTTGGGAATATACTCGTAGAAGGTGAGAACCTGTTAGATCTGCGATCCGAACGTATTTATTCCAGATGGGCAGGTCCATCCCAGCGGTTCCCAATTCTAAAGTTATCCCTCTGCTTTTCGCAACTTCCCCCAGCCTTTCGTAATCTTCGACAGTCATATCAAGATTCATATTCTCACATATTTGGAGCACCCCTAAACCAAGGTTCGAAACCTTCTCTATGAGGTCAAAAACATTCAATGACCTTATAGGTTTAAAATCCGAAGATAGGAACGGATGCTTGCCCCCAACCGCCCACCGATAGGCATAACTAGTTATTCCCAGCTTCATTCAACCCACCCTAAGCTAAAAGATGGCATGTTTGTTATATAGGTAATCTTTTTTAATCTAATGAAACATCGCACTCAGAGATAACCTAGAAATCATAAATCAGGAATGGCGTCTAAGCTCAGCGTTTTGTTTGATCAGGACCTGTTGCAACTTTGAGACATCCAATTTTCTGGGTGTGACATTGTTTTTGGCGCATAGTGCCGCGGCGGTTCCTGCGGCCTGGGCAATCGCCATTAACGGGGCCATGGATCTAAGCGACTGAAAGGGAACTTGATGGGCCGAGATGCACCTTCCAGCGAGGAGAAGGTTATCTATCTTCTTAGGCACTAGTGACCTATAGGGAATATCGAAGCCCTCGTGATCGAAGAAGAAACGTTTTCCGTAATACCTAGGAACTGGATTGGAGCTAATGGCGACAACGTCATCAAACCTTGCGCCCTTGATGGCATCCTCCTCAGTGATCATGTATTCACCGATGAAGTGCCTTGTCTCCCGAACGCCTATGTTGGTCGCCGTTTGTACCAGGTGGGAGTCTTCAAAGCCAGGTTCCTTCTGCTTTAACTCATTGATCAAGGCCATGGTCTTTTCCCTCGCCTCAATTTCGGCCTGTGTCAGATCCTCAAAATCGACACCGTCCCTCCCTGAGATTCTTGCACCCCACTTAACCATCGTGTTTTTTATCAGGATTCCCTGTGGTCGAGTGAATTTCTCTGGGTGCACGTTGGCCATCCTAAACATTAAACTCATGTCCATCATGCGTTCACTTGTCTTCTCCGCCTTTACAAAAGGCGCGCCTGCCGCTGCCGCGACATCTCCGTCCCCTGTGGCGTCAACGACGATTTTGCTTAGCACCGCCTGGCGACCGGACTTGTTTTCAACAATCACTCCTTTTATAACATTGTTTTCAACAATTGCGTCCACCGCGTATGTGTGTAACATAAGCTTGACATCGGCCTCTTTGAGCATCTTGAGGGCAGCATACTTGAGAATTTCTGGGTCAAAGCCCACGGCGTAGGGAAGGTCTCCTCGCATAAGGTCATGAGGCCCCTGTTCGTATGGTACATCCAGAGTAGTTCCTCCTAATCGGGCAAGTTCCATCACAATCTCCTGAGGAATGCCCTTAACAGTCTGCAGTCTGTTTGGCGGTTGCTGGTTGCGAAATCCATTAAAACACGTCATGAGCCCAGCCGTCGTCATTCCCCCCAAAAAACCGTACTTTTCTATTAATAAGGTGTCAGCACCGTTTCTTCCAGAGGCTATTGCGGCAACTAAACCACCAGGTCCTCCGCCAACCACTACAACATCCTTCTCGTAGACCACAGGTAGCTCTTTAGCTGGCTCAACTATCGTCTTCAAACTTCCCCTCTCCTCATTGCTCAACTCCGTTCACTCTTATTAAGATTTTAGTCACTCAGGATGCCCCAGAGAAGCTTTGCCTTGCGCCCGCGCGAGAACATGACACTTATCAGCTACGTCAAGCTACGCCAAGTCCACCGCGATGACCTCATGATCGCACACTTAAGGGACGCACACTTCCAATTTGCCGTCCTCATGCATCACAGTATTTAGCAACTTAATCGTGTATCAGATTTCAACTTTCTGTCCTTGTTATGGAGTTAAAAAAAGAGGGGTGAGTATTGCCTTCCTTAGCAGTTCTTAGGGTTGATTATTGTTAAGGTTTTCTTAGAGGACCTCTACGAAGCATCGTTTGCTTCTTGTGAAGATCCTAAACTTCTTTGGTTCTAGCTTCTTCTTCAAGCTAGTTACAGTGCTGGAGACCCTCTTTCCCTTCAGGCTTACCTCGTAGATTCCCTTTTCCCTCTTCTCCAGATCGGCTTTAACCTGATTGTATACTCCTACTCTTGTGGGTGGGAGCTCCTTCCTAGTTATTGGTTTAATCTCGTATTCAGACATGTTTGATTCCTCAGAGAGAGGAAGTGGACCTTTAGAAATAAAAGCTTTATCCCATATTTTAAATTAATTCACTAATTCTTACCGGTTGAAGGGACTAATGGAAAGTTTTCTCATGAGAAAGGCTTTCTGTAAAGCTCTAGGTACACCATAGGTCTAAGAGCCCAAGGATCTTATTGTTTCTGAAATAGTGTGAAGTAGTCGATTACCGTGCTAGGTGGTGGATAGGCGATAAAGATGAAGCTCTGGATTAGAATCAACACTACCATAATCAGGGCAGCCGTTCCGCCAACTCTGTAGAGACTCTTCCAAGCGAAGTCTGCAGTTTCGGCATCAGTAACCTGATTCATCTGGCTTGAACTCTTTGAAGTCATTTTTGCCCCCTTCTAGGATGTTTCATCATTCTAACCACGAATGGCGTAGTAATCACATTTTATGTTAACACATTGAAGTCAAACTATTTAGCAATTTCTTTCGCCCATCTGGCTGCCCGCTCTAGCTCTCCCTCTTTCAGCGGACCTTCTTTGCCTTTTACGAAAAAACCTTCTGGTGACGCGATGAGAGTCCCGCCATTTCTTTTCAGACTGTCAGCGATTCTTCCTGCGGCATAGCCAAAGATTCCGACCAGTCTCGTCGAGAATCTGGTATCGAACACAGCCACATTGATACCCCTAATAACAGGCTCCGAAATTTTGTTAAGGAAGTCTTGAATCGCCGGCGTCGGTCTGCCTCCCTGGGTCGGAGAACCGACGATGAGAAGGTCAAATGTTTTCAATTCGGAAGAATTCACTTCACCCACCCGGAGCACTTTCACCTCACCGGTAATAGCATCACCGATAGCTTTAGCAATTTTCTCCGTATTCCCATAGACCGAGTCATAGACAATTAAGACCTTCATCTGATGGCTTTTCGATGGTTCCACGTTAGTTTTGTTCAGCATACTCATTGATTCTCCTCCTTTCTTCATTTTTCAAATCTCTTGGCGCTCTGCCTTTCGCATAACGTTCCGCGCATATATGAAGTTTTGCGCTCTGATACTTCTGGATTTCTTCGATTCATACAAGCTTCTGCCGAAAGCCAAAGCTAAACTCAACATCAAAAATGTTGCTATAACAATGTCAGGTAGCATAAATTAAGAATGTAGCTTTTTCGCTAATAAACGTTCTAAGCTGACTAGCATGATTGAAAGACATTGCTGGTCATTGCAGAGTAACTTGCGAAATAAAAAACCGAGAATTTGAACCTTCTTCCGAAATCAAAAGCCAACTAAAAACTGAAAGGGAATAATTTGGGATTATTTAGGAAAAACCGCTAAAAAGTAGACATAATTCGGCAATTTTAGGTAGTGCGGGATTCGAATCCACGAACCCCTACGGGACAGCCGCCTCAATAACCTTAACCGACAAATCTATGAGTGATGTATTGAAGATTCTCCGAAACCTTAATTAGTACTCCCACCCCTACTAAGTAGGGGCACCCATACCATGTACTTTGACCCTCAGCCAAAAGTGAAACGAGTTGACTTATTTAACCGTGATGCGGAACTTAAACGATTCTCCGATGCAGTTGCCTACGCGTCGCTGGTTGTCATAATTGGACCTCGGAGAACTGGTAAAACTTCATTCATGAACGTAGCGCTCGTAGAGTCGGGCCTTCCTTGTGTTAGCTTAGATCTACGTGGGTTATCTTATAATCCTTCACGAGCTGATGTCGTTCGCAGGTTGGAGGCTGCCTTCAATCAAATCGACCGAAAATGGCTACGTACCCTTAGCAATGCGCTGACAAGAGTAAAAGGTTTCACTTTTCTAGGCAATACCATTAGTTTGGACTGGGGTAAAACTGGCGTGGATCTCACAGATTTATTTGATGAGATTAATGTTTGGGCTATGAAGCAAGGCACAAAGTTTCTTGCAGCCTTTGATGAAATACAGCTCATTCGCGGAGATAAGCAGATTCCACGCCTATTTGCCCATATTGCGGACACTGACCGCTACATAACCCTTGTTATGACAGGCTCTGAAGTTGGCTTGCTCTTTGACTTTTTGGGCTTTGAGGATACTGAATCGCCACTTTATGGAAGGCATTACACCGAAATTCGTATGCGTAATTTTGACCCTAAGGAAGCAGAAGCCTACCTGGTGGCGGGCTTTCAGCAAATTGGAGTTCCCGCTCCTAATGATGTAATACATTATGCGGTAGAGAAGTTGGACGGTGTTGTGGGCTGGCTCACCTTACTTGGAGCAGAGTGCCGTGACCGCAATACTTGCGATAAGGGCCTAGTTGATGAGGTGGTTCATAAGGGCGGCAAACTGGCCAGAGCGGAAGCTCTAAAGTTAACCACTCTTTCACACCGCTATGGGGTCGTCCTCAACTTCCTAGCTAAGGTCGGCACGGCAAGCTGGACACAGATTAAAGCCACTTTAGAAGCGCGAGAGCACCGTTCACTACCAAATTCCACAATTGCGAATACACTAAACACTCTAATAAAGACCAGTCTCATTACAAAATCGAATGGGCAGTACCACATTACAGATCCGCTTCTCATAACCGGGGTCCAACAGGAACCCCTTCCTGAAGGATAGGTAGCCCTACCGTTACTTAGTAGAGGTAGGGTTACTTAAAGGGCGCCGTAACTTAAATTTGAACTTTAATTAAACTCAAGAACAAGACCTGTTGGGTTACTAAATGCAAGAATAGTGCGGGGGGTGGGATTCGAACCCACGAACCCCTACGGGAGTAGCGAAGAAAAGGTTGTGGGATATATAAACTATCTCCTCAGTAGGAAATCTTTGAAATATTCGACGGTCAAGAGGAAGGTTAAGACTGTCAAAAGCCTCCTCAAGCATGGAGTAGACATCAGCAATCCAGACAAGGTTGTCTATTTTCTAAACACCTGTAAATGGAGTTCTGGAACCAAGGATATAACCATCGATGCTTACAGAGACTACCTGAACATGATTGGATTAAATGATATTAAGCTACCTCATATCCGAAGAGAGGACAAGCTACCCTTCATACCTTTAGAGGAAGAGCTTAATGCTTTAATCACAGTCTCAAGACCTAAGATGTCCATCTTTCTACTCCTGTTAAAGGAGAGTG
>Ga0315306_10001106_pt1 | contig 12972 bp, 16 predicted proteins | sample TDP1_MG_FD_203803 | JGI IMG/M metagenome (GOLD analysis project Ga0315306, IMG submission 203803) | Freshwater sediment microbial communities from Lake Towuti, South Sulawesi, Indonesia - TDP1 | ecosystem: Environmental > Aquatic > Freshwater > Lake > Sediment | place: Indonesia: South Sulawesi... | reverse complement strand
CGCCTAGAGTAGGTGCAATTACTCTCCCGACATATGTTGCTGAGGAGAAAAGCGAGATGCGTTCTCCCCGTTTGGTTGGAAACAATTCGGCTATTGAGGCTTCGGCGACTGGCACAAAAATTGCAGTTGCAAATCCATGGTAAAACCTAACGAGGATGAGTTGCCACCAAGTGGTTATTAAAAGATAAAGGAAAGGAGCGGAAGCAAAGACAAAACCAGCTATTAACAAGAATTTCTTTCTGCCAAAAATGTCCGAAAGTGAAGCAGCTGGCAAACTAATTAAAATGCCGGGAATGGTTGAGGCAGCAGCGACAACACCTGTCCAATTCGTGGGAGTCCCAAGACTCAACGAGAAGGGTTTCAGAACTGGACTTTTAGACATCGTTGAGCTTAGAATTGCAAATAGTCCCATTATGCAAAGTGTCCAAAATACGCTGTTTCTAAAGTTTTTTTCAACAGAAGCCAACAACAAACCCGCTTAAATACTTACTAAACTTCGTTAATAAAATTTAGAGGTTCAAATAATGTCAGCTAATGAAGGAAGCGGAAAAGCAGGTTGCTTGCCTATGCTCAAAAATGGTGGGGTCGCGGGGATTTGAACCCCGGACCTCGCACGCCCCAGGCGCGAATCTTAGACCAAACTGGACCACGACCCCAACTATCGGTCTAGGGCTCTCAGTTGAAGGCAATATAATTAGAACTTTGTTTAGGCTTAAAAACCTTGGACATTCAGAGAGCACAATTATAAGGGTACAATAGTATGTTACGTTTTCTCTCTGTCTCTCATGAAGAGGGGAGGAGGGCTATATAAGTAGATATTCTACTCATCTATATGTAGTTAATCTATATCGGTGAAAACAATGAAATGGGTAACAAGACAATACGTGCACGTTGACAGAACCGCTTGCCCATGGCTGATAAAAAAATTCGTCGATCCAAAAGCAGAATTTATCTTCGTTCCCGTAGAAAAGATTGAAGAAACCGTCAAGATAGAAAAGGCAATACCTTACGACGCGCCTAGTGTTGAGTTAGGCCATCACGGTGACAAATGCAGCTTCGATGCAATAGTCGAGAAGTACAAAATCAAGGATCCAGCAGTGTTGGAGTTGGCAAAAATCGTGCGAGCTGCAGATACAGACAAAATGGAAATGGCGCCTGAAGCAGCTGGGTTGGAAGCAGTCATGACAGGTCTTGGCATCACATCAAAAGACGATCACGAGATCATTGCCAAAGCGAGTCCAGTGTACGACGCATTCTACACCAACTGCAAACTGAAACTGATCCGCGAGAAATACAAGACTGAAATAGAAAAACTGGAGAGAAAAGACCGAAGAGAATTTCTGAAGAAGAAACTGATGGAGACTATATAAGAGTCAACATTCTTTGTGACACAAATCACACAACACCTTGATTTTCTATCCTTCGTAAACGTTGCTGAGCCCGCAAACACTCAGGACCTTCTTGAAGTTTTCTCGGGTCCGCCCTTCCTTGTAAGTCTTTAATGCTTTAATCAAGTCTTCTCGGCTGATCTCGCCCAGTTTCTTTCTTATTGTTTTTGCGGCTTGGCTTCCTATGAAGAGGTACTGGCAGAGGGAGGTTACGTTTGAAACCCTTCGGTGGAGGCTGGCTGTTTCAAAGTCCACGAGGCAGGGGTTATCCCTTCCGCCTACTATAACATGTTTGGGAGCTCTGCTCAGCTCTCCGTGGTCCAGACCCAACTCGTCTAATTTCCAGCACTGCTCTAAGACCTCTCTTAAGACCCGTCGAATCCTAGACTTTGTTCCCCTTCCTTTCAGCATCTCAACCCATTGAGGAAGCAAAGTTCCTTCAACAAACTCCATCATGAGGAAATTTTCACTAATACCCAACAGAATGGGTCCAACGCCAACGGAGTTAGCCTTCCTCAACATCTCTGCTTCGCGCTGCATGCCAGCTCGATCCGCGTCCACCCTCCTAACCTTCAGCGCAGCTCTTCCCCTGTCAGTGAGGGCAGCGACAACAATGCCAACGCAGCCCTTTCCCAAAACTGGCACATCAAAAGCAGATTTTTCTCCCACAAACTCTATCATCTTTACACCAAGCTTCTTTAGTTCCTTAACGCGGCGTCTCAGCTCCCTCAGCTCATACCTCGGGTAGCATATGACCTTGCCGTATCTCTCCTGCAGAAGTTGCGTCAAGGGCACAGTTTCGCTCTGTTGCAAAGAATCACCCGGATGGGAGCGGTCAAGATATTAAAGGAGAAGACTTTCTCTTAAACAAATACAATAAACAATAGTTTATCTTGACGTTTAAGGGTCTTAGGTTGCATTTTACATCAAGCAATTATTGTTGACAAACTCTAAATATCTCCGAACGGCTAATTGTGGCGTTATGCTCAAGGCGATAACATTTGACCTATGGGAGACTCTGATCACCTCTTCAGACCCAGAACAAGAAGCCAGAAGAGAAAAACTGAGGATAGAAGGTATGCTGGCAAGACTGATTTCTTTTGGTTACTCCATTAGCCTTGATGAAGTTAGGAAGGCCTATGATCGTTCCGGAGAGAAAATTGAAGAATTTAGGAAGAGTCTGAGGGAACTAGATACAAAAACTCATCTGGCTTATTTTCTTGAATGCCTTGAAATAGACAAGCAAAACGAAGAACTTCTAAGGGCTCTGAAGAAACCATACACAGAAGCATCTCTGACAGAAGTGCCGATACTGGTAGAAAATGCCAAAGAAACAATAGACACCATCAAAAACACGAAGTACAAAATCGGATTGATTTCAAACGTTGGACGAACACCAGGCAGAATTATTCGAGTGTACCTTAGAAACTATGATTTACTACACGAGTTCGACACTGTCTCATTCTCCGACGAGGTGGGCTTCAGAAAGCCCCATGAAAAGATTTTCCTACAAACACTTTCGAAGTTAGGAGTTTCGGCTGGTGAGGCAATGCATGTTGGCGACGATCCTCATGCGGACATTTATGGAGCCAAAAAGGTTGGTATGAAAACTTGTCTCCTAGGCTTGGACACCGGTGATGTAGAACCGGACTTCGTAATACCCGAGCTGAAGAAGTTAGAAAACATTCTATTCTCAAAGTAGCGTTGAAAGTCGTTATGGGTGGAAGACTCGTCGCGCTGCCTCGACTCCAGTTCCGACCTTCACTGGGCGCCCAAGAGCACTCAAGGCGTCTTCGAGGGCACCGATGGTCCGAATGGTTTCGTTTTCAGAAATTATTCCCATGCACCCGATTCTTACAATCAACTTCTTTAGCTTCTCCTGGCCTCCAGCCACCACGACCCCATGTTTTTCCTTCATGATCTTTCGAAGCTCGTCGTCGTCCACTCCAGCAGGCACGTTGACAGCAATAACCGTGTTTGAACGAACTTTTTCGTTGGGGAAAGGCTTCAGTTTCAACGTTTCCAAAGCCCTATAGAACGCTTTGGCGCATGTTAAGTGTCTTTTAAACCGTTTCTCCAGTCCCTCCTCCCGCACCATCTTTAGGGCTTCGTCTAACGCGTAGAAAAGCGGCAGCGCCGGGGTGAACGGAGTCTCAGTTTTCGCCATGAAATCCCTCATCTGTACCAGATCGAAATAGTAGGGTCTGGTCGCCGTTTTCTCTACGACCTCCCAAGCTCGTTCACTCACAGAAACCATCGCTAATCCTGGAGGACAGGCTAAGCACTTCTGGCTTCCCACCGCGCAGATGTCTACTCCCCACTCGTCCACGGGCAGACTGTCTCCTCCCAACACGGAAACAGCGTCCACCACCAAAATGAGATTGTTGTCTTTCGCTATTCTCCCGATTTTGGGCAGGTCACGCACAGTCACGCCTGTGGACGTCTCGTTGTAGACGATGGCTATGGCTTTTGCGTCTTTTTCTTTCTCCACCATCCGCACTATCTGGTCTGCAGTTGGAACCTCACCCCACTCCAGCGGCAACTCCACAGCCTTTCCCCCACAGCTAACAATTTTATCTCTCATTCTCTCGCTGAAAACACCGAAAACTGGGATGACCACCTTGTCGTTGGGGCTAACTATGTTACCTATGGCGCAGTAAACTCCACCAGTGCTCGAGGATGTCAACACGAAAACATCGTTTTCTGTTTGGAAAACGTACCGTAGGTTGTCCAGTATGCTCTTATGAAGATCGCGGAACTCCTGTCCCTTGTGACCGATTATGGGCTTTGTCATTGCCCGCGTGACTCGATCTGGAACGTTGGTTGGTCCTGGCAACATTATGAGATTCTTTTTTTCTTCCAAGCAAAGGTTTCCTCCATGCATAGTCGACCAAATACCCAAAAAATGGGCACCGTCATCTTTAAGTTTTTAGGCTGAAATCCAACCCAAACTGCTCTCTTCCAATTTTCGGCTTTTCGCCAAGGTGTAGCCAATTGCCAGCCCAGCTGCCAATCCACCGAAATGCGCGAAAACGTTGACCCCAGCTCCAGTGCTCAATATCAAAAGATAGAACGAATAGATTAACGCGCCCATGATAGATTGTCCCAGCGTTTGCCCTAGGTATACCGCGCAGGCGCCGAACATTCCGAAGATCGCCCCTGAAGCCCCTGCTGAAACCGTTGAGGGACCCATTAACAGAGTTAACAAGTTGCCGGATAACCCGCTAGCAAAATAGATCAAGAAAAACTCTTCATCGCTAAATAGCTCCTCACCTCTGGTACCGAATATTAGGAGAAAGAACATGTTGCCGAGAAGGTGAATTAGGTGTATGTGAACAAACATTGATGTAAAAAGTTGCCACCATCCACCACTCAGAACAAAATTGTTGGATTGCCCTAAACTCATAAGGATTTCATAGTTTGTGTAAAGGAAATTACCTCCAACCAACGAAGTGAATGTGTAAACAACTAGGTTTATGACGATTAACCCTCTGGTGGGCGTTAATCTGAACAATTTTACTTCACTCTAGAGACATCGGTTTTGGCTAAGTCCCGCAACCGCTTCACACCATCAATCTCTTTGATAAACTTAACCACACTACTTGGAAGAAGTTCCTCCCAATTTTTCCCATTCAACATTCGTTTTCGTATTTCGGTAGCTGAGTAAACCTCTCGCCTGTAGAAAGGCACTGGTTTAACGTCGTAGCCGGCTTCAATGAAAAGTCTGCGGGTAAGCGGTTCATTCGTGTACACCACACTAAACTTCGGAGTGTAGCCTAAGACCTGGGCAACCCAAGTCATGTGCACGTGCACGTCGGGCACTGGAACAATCCAGTACCGTGACGGCGAGATTCCTTCTTCTTCGAGGGCGGTACGAATCATGGTGACTCGCTCGCCTGCCGTGAACGGATTGTCCACTCTGTGGCTGTACTGTGAGCTACCTACCACGATCACCAGCTCATCAAGCTTTTCCAGAATGTCTTTAACGGCCTTTAGGTGGCCCACGTGAAAGGGCTGGAACCTTCCCACGAAGAGTCCACGCTTCAACATGGTTTCTTCCCATCCAGACTCTATGTGCTTATTGTATACGTGAACTTAATCTTTGTCCATCCTTAGTCTTTCCTGAGGCGCTTTATGGGGAAGAGGAGCAGAGTTTCGCTGTTTATCTTTACTCTCCTGTCTTCTTTGTAGCCTCTGTCTTCGCGTTGAAGAAGCTCCCGTTTAACCTTCTCACCAGCTCCGTAGCCGCCAACGCTGAAGTCTCCGCGCACAACTCGGTGGCACGGGATCAACAGTGGAAAGGGGTTGTACGCCATGGCGTTGCCCACCGCTCTAGGGCTTCCGCCCACGGCTTTGGCTACAGCACCATACGTGGTTAGATATCCAACTGGAATCATAGAAGTGCCCTCAAGCACTTTTCTCGTGTAGCTTGGCATATAGTCTGTTGCCACCGCGAATCGTAGAGAAACGTCCTTTCCATCGAAGATCGCCTTCAGAGTTTTTAGAAGTTCAACGGAGAAGGAGCTTGATTTTTCCGCCATTTGAAAAGACACATTGTATGGTAGGCTTTTCAGCAACTCCTGCAAAACTCCTCTTTCGGTTTTTGAGAAGGCTGTTGCAAAGACTTTTTCATCTTCTATCGCAGTGGCGTACCAAACCTCATCTATTTTTTGATGGTGGATGTAGATCATGGGGGTCCTCTCTCCTTACAATGTTGATAGTATGGAGGATAAAAATTGAACGACTGTAGTGAGAATCTCGTTTTCCCTAAGCTAGCTCTCCTATCTTGCGGACATCCATGAGATGTACTCGCCTGTGGAGGAGAATGTTTTGTCCACATCGTTGGCAAAGACTCCGCTGACATAGGCGTTGCTACCCAATTCGGACCTCCAGTGATCGAGCCAATTGTTGATTTCCACTGAAACATTTTTGTTGACTAGGTTTCCGCTGTCATCGGAGGTGTAGTAGTGACCCGCTGGGTCAAGTATTGTCAGCTTGCCCTTTTCGACTGGTATCTGCACTCCCATGTGACCGCTGTTTGATCCCGCCAACGTGATGCACTCCGTCCAATATTCCCCGTCAGTATAGTGTAGTATCATGGAGCAAAGCAAGATCGCCATGTCCTCACAGTCGCCTTTCCTAAGGTTTAGCGTTTCGTTTGGAAGTTGCCACATTTCGTCGTTGTATTCAGCGTCCCCTGACAATTCGTTTGGTAGGAGTGGGAAGAGACCGTCGTATCTGTAGTCAACATTGTTGACCACCCATTCGTACATGGCTTTCAAGTCGTCCCAGAACTCGTCCCAATTTGACGGGTTGCTCCAACCACCAGTAATCTCAGTGACGATCTGGTCTACGGATGAGTCGTTTTGAGTGATGAAGTTGGAGGCGTTGTAGTGTTGACTGCGCTCGTTTATCTGATATCTTAATTGGTTATATTCCGACTGCAACAGGGCGTTTTGTGCTGCCAATGTGTTGTAGTCGGAGGTTAAAGAGTTGTGCTCTAACCTCAACAAACTATACCCCAAGCTCGAGTTAAGGTACAGAACCAACTGGGCAGCAATGATCAACACCAGAACCATGGTTATGATGTGCCATACATTCATGCGGGGACGTTTTATTTCAGGAGGAGGAATCGCAGGGATTTCTACTTCTTCGTCATAATTAGCAGAAGATTTCATTTCACAATTTCTCCTTCGGTTACTGAATGAAAGGTGTTTTCGGGAAACAGATATGTTTTATGAATTTTGACTCAGCTGGGTGGGCTGAACACATGTTTCGTCATAAAGGTTAAATTTAATAGTCTCTCAGCACATTAGTGCATGGAACTGGAGGAACAGAACTTGCACGAACAATCAAATCCGCAGTACCTTTTTGTTCCAGGCGCCACCACGGTGGGTGTGGTTTGCTCTGGCGGCGTGATTCTAGCCTCTGAGAAAAGGGTTTCTTATGGCTATCTGGTAATGAGTAGGGTTGGAAAGAAGGTGTTTAAGATAACTGACCGGATTGGTGCCGCCTGCGCGGGTTTAGTTTCTGACATGCAGATTCTGATTCGAGAGGTGGAGGCTTACGCAAACCTGTTTAGAATGGATGCTAGGAGACCCATACCTGTTAAGTCCGCTGCCAAGGTTATGTCTAACCTTCTCTTCAATCGGAGGCTCGTTCCACTCATCACCCAGACTATTGTGGGTGGGATGGACGAGGAAGGAGCCTCAATCTATGTGTTGGACATATTGGGATCGGTTATACCTGACAAGTACGCCGCAGTTGGTTCAGGAGCCGAGATCGCTGTGGGGGTTCTGGAAGAAGGATATAAGGAGAACATGAGTGTTAAAGAGGCGAAGGATCTCGTTGTGAGAGCCGTGAAGTCAGCGGTGAGTCGAGACATAATGAGCGGCGACGGAATAGACTTCCTTCTAATCACCGGCGAGGGAATCCAAGAAGAGTCCATAAAATTCTAGGTGAATCCCCTAAACAGCGATCTTCTTCCATGGACGTATCCATTCAAAGACTTCTTTCTTAACCATGAACAGGGCTATTAGACGAGCTAGAAAAGACCAATATAATTGGAAAAAGTGCAGAACCAAAAGAACTGATTAGAATCTTGGAAGAAACATTAGTCTTATAAAAAAAGAAAGTTAAATGTAACCATCCTTGTTCCGAAAACGCCATTTTGTCAGAGGAAAATGGACTAATTGGCATATCCATAGTATCCTCAGGGAAGAATGGAAAGAACCAAAAATACTAACAAAAACAACTTCACAGAGCTAGCACTACTAGCTGTTCAATCTTTGCTAGAGCTTTTAAGCACATTTCATTTAATCTTCTCTTTTAGGTGACAGAAATGGTTGACATAACAGAAATTTCAGCAATGGTAGCAGCTGCTGGTGTGCTGGTTGGCGTTGTCTATTACCTTCTGGTTGTTCGTAATCAAGCTATGATGAGAAAGACAGAACTTGTCACGAGACTGTATTCACACCTTTATGGAAGTGAAGACATTCAGAGAGCTAGGAAGAAGGTTAACTCAGTCACCTACAAAGACTATGACGACTTCGTCAAGAAGTACGGTGCGCCAAACTCTGAAGAACCTGTGCCAGTGGCAATAGCCACAGTCCTTTATGTCTTTGAGGAAACTGGCGTTCTCTTGTCCAAGAAACTTGTGGACGCCGACCTGATTGACCAATTAATGGGTGAAAGCATCCTGAGCACATGGACCAATCTCATGCCATTAATAGAAGAGGCAAGAATACGTCTTAATCGCCCACGTGTTTGGAAGAATTTCGAATACCTCTACAACGAAATGAAGAAAAGAGAGCAACAACTAGCCTCTAAAGCAGCTTGAACACACAACAACTCTCTTTTTTCTCTATGTCTTCATTGAATACGAATATCAAGCATGATGGAGTAAACACTAAATACTTAACATTCCTTTCCCTTTACTATGAACAAGTTACAGTTTCTAAATCAATGTTGACATAACTACGGATAGAGAAGTATAAACTTGGTATAGTATTAGTGAATGCATAAAGTTCTAGGTTAAGTAGCGGTCATTTTTTCTTCTAAAAATCTAGTATCAGACCTATTTGGAGCCTAATGCACACACACGTGCAAATTTATTAAGGCAGTATTCAACAACATTGTATTGCACCAGAATCCTCTGTATTCATGGAGGCAAGCGTACCTCGTCAGCACCCCCTGGCATAGAAATAGTCTTCTACGCAATCTTAGCAGGTTGTTTTCTCGCAGCCGCCGCCATTGCCTATTACATTGGACACTTGATGAGTAAACTGCTCAAAGTCAGAATAGGGGCAACGGAAATCATCATTATCGCCGCTTTGTTCCTTCTATCCTTCTGGGCATCATCGCTCGTGCTTCAGCAGAGAGAAGATGACCAAACCATTTACTTCTGGGGCAACCCAACCTCATATCATGGCGCCTGGCTCTACTACGGATTCCCAACAATCTGGTACAGAATGTTCGAGCCTTACGACATCACTCAAAAACACTTATTCACCACGCCTAGTATCACCAATTTCGTCAACTTTTTCATAAACCTCGCATTCTGGATGGCCATCCCCGTGACCCTAGTTTACTCCGGAAAATTCTTACTAACAAAACGCATACACTTGAGCACCCAACAAATCAGCACCACGAAGACATGATTGAGGCGCAGCCCACACGTACTGCCCAATACTGTACTGCTGCAGGAAAAAAAGGCAACTGTGGGTTTGGGTTTGGGTTTGGGTTTTTTTGGAGCCTAATAAAGGTAGAATGTTGAAAAACAGTATTTTCTCGGAAAAATTGCTTGCGCTAAAATGGAAATAGCCTAGGGTCTCAAGACTTAATAACGGTCCACGGTCATATTTGGATTATATATTAAAAAGGTATGTTGAAAACAGATTTTTCTCCAAAAAACCGCTTGCGCCAAAAGGTCTTGCTGGAAACATCTCCACTTACAAACTTCAAGAGGAATTCCACGGAAACACACGGCAAAAGTAAATAAGCTCTCAACCAGAAGCTTCTAATTAGCAGTTACACTCAGATATGCACAGGTAAGGGAACCAACGTGTCATTTCACCTAACCCCCGAAGAAGGACAGTTTCTAGTAGAGCTTGCCCGAAAAGCAGTGGAAGAACACCTCAAAACCGGAAAGATAATGGACGTACCCAAGGACGTACCACTAAAGCTCATGGAACGCTGCGGAGTCTTCGTCACCCTAAGAAGCGTTAGGCATGGAGAAAAAGAGTTGAGGGGCTGCATAGGCTTCCCCTACCCAACAACCCCCCTGACACGTGCCGTAATAGAATCCGCCATCAACTCAGCAACCCGTGACCCCCGTTTTCGCCCAGTCTCCCCAGCCGAACTTGACCAAATCGTGTTTGAAGTGAGCGTGCTGACCCCTCCCCAACCCGTAAAAGTGGAGAAGCCCAAGGATTACCCCTCTAAAATTAAGGTTGGACGAGACGGCTTGATGATTGAAAAAGGCTACTACAAAGGTCTCCTCCTACCCCAAGTTCCCATCGAATGGAGATGGGACGAGGAAGAATTCCTCTGCCAGTGCTGCATAAAAGCTGGTTTACCACCCGACTGTTGGCTCCTTCAGGGAACAACCATCTACAAGTTTCAAGCCATAATCTTTGAGGAAGCTTCTCCAAAGGGAAAAGTAGAGTCAAAAGAACTTAGCCAAGAATAGGTGTGGCAGACGGAGGACTCAGCAACGTTTCTTCCAGAAAAGATTTTAGAGGAAAAAATTCGCAGATTCGTAGAAGAGGACCTCGGACAAGGCGACATAACCACACTCCTAACCATTCCCCCAAGAACAATAGTTGAGGCAGAGGTCGTTGCAAAAGAAAGCGGGATAGCAGCAGGAGTGGAAGAAGCGCTAACTCTCCTGAAAAGCTTTGACCTTGAAGCCAACGCCCCAGTGTCAGACGGGTCTAAAGTTGAGAAAGAAACAGTCATACTGAAGGTTACTGGAGACGCTAGAACACTGCTGTCCATCGAAAGAACCCTCCTCAACATCCTCACAAGAATGAGCGGCATAGCCACCACCACCCACAAACTTGTTGAAGAGGTCAAAAGTTCAGGCTGCAAAGCTCGAGTAGCCTGCACCCGAAAAGTGGCGCCCGGACTCTCCTACTTTGACAAGAGAGCGGTGATGCTCGGCGGAGGCGACACCCATCGACTCCACCTAGACGATCTAGTTCTCATAAAGGACAACCATCTGGCAATTCTCGGAAGCATTGATCAGGCTGTGAGAAAGGTTAGAAGCACAGTCTCGTTCTCCAAGAAAATCGAGGTCGAAGTTTCCAAACCAGACGAAGCCGTAGAAGCAGCGAAGGCAGGAGCCGACATCGTCATGCTTGACAACTTTCCCCCTCAAGAAGTAAGGGCGACTATAACACTGCTTGAGAAGAAGGGACTCCGAAACAAGGTTCTAATCGAAGCCAGCGGAGGAATAAACGAACAAAACATCCTCCAATTTGCCAAGGCTGGAGCCGACATCCTCAGCCTAGGAGAACTAACTGACAGCGCAAAGGCACTCGACATAAACCTAAAGATAGTGAAAGTGAGAAAAAGCAAGGCATGACTTCTTCATTACCTCTATCCAGCTGGTGTCACCTCCTTGCAAATTGAAGGTTACAAAGTTTCGGTGGTTCTCTTAACAAAGAACTCGGCGACAACCGTTCGCAAGAGCCTTGAATCCGTGTTCAAGCAAACCCGCAAACCTGATGAGGTGGTGGTGGTCGACGCATGTTCAACCGACGGCACCCTAGACATTTTAAGGCAGTATCCAGTCAAACTCGTCGCAGAGCCCGGGTCTGGTTTTGGACACGCTCGCAACCTCGGCGTTAAGGAAAGCAAGGGAGACATCGTCTTTTTCGTTGACTCTGACTGTTACGCAGAACCCCAATGGATTGAAAAAATCTTGCCACACTTCGCAGACCCCAACATCGCTGGCGTCACGGGTCCAACGCGCCTATGGAACACGAACTGCGGCGTTGCCCGTTTTCTCGCCTGCGTCGGAAACAGAATAGAGATGCCAACACAACACGGCTACGTCGAGATAGCGCCCACCATGAACCTCGCCCTAAGACGTGAAGTGATTCTCAAGGTTGGCGGCTTCGACGAAACTCTGCATCGAGGAGAGGACACTGAACTCACCTATAAGGTGACTCAACAATACAAGATACTCTACGACCCGGAAGCTGCTATCTGGTTCCGAGGGTCCCCCACACTAAGAACAGCAACGCGCAAGTGCATTCACCATTTTATAGGGGTGGGCCAACTCTTCGCAAAGCACGGCTTCAACCCATCCTTCGTCCGTTTCAACCTCATAATTCGAGGCTTCATTTTGATCTTGGCAACGGCTTCTCTCTTCTTCCTGCCCTGGTACGTTCCAGCGGTCCTGTTTGGGTGGTTGCTCATGGAATTCGTTTACAAGACGGCGAAAATGTATAGGCGCTATCGCGACCGTTGCGTCGTTTATTACCTAGCCTTCTTCACCTTCTGGTCGTTGGTGAGTCTGGCGGTTTTCTACGGGTTGTATCTCGGACTTAGACACAGAAAGAAGGCTGGCTGACTTAGCCGCTCATAACTTAGAAGTGATCTCCAAAGCTCTGAAACCTCTCGCGCGGGGGTTGAGCATCTCTGAAATCTGAACTTTTTCCAAAACCTTCTTGTCATCTTTGGCGCGGCCCACAACATCCTGTTCCGCTGAGATCAAGGACTGTAATTCCACCCTGCCCTCAGCATAACTCACGCTACATCTCGCCGGCAAACCAAGTCTCAACACGCGCCTTTCCTTAATCGCTCTCTCTGCGCAATACAAGACTGCGTGGGCGCCAGCGGTTAATTCAGCAATCCTAACAGGAATGCTATCCTTGCCTATTGCCAAAACCTCAATGCCGTAGACCCGTTTTATGTCAGAAGCCATCTTTCTTATTTGCGGTAAAATCCTTGAGATTCTGCTCCGTGCTCTGTTGGAGATTCCCATCCTAGAAAGCTGAATCAGAGAGAGCTCTTCTAAGGTTAAACCGCCCAACGACATATCCAAATGAACCTCGTCAGCTTTTACCTCTTTTAA
>Ga0315306_10001105_pt1 | contig 12981 bp, 11 predicted proteins | sample TDP1_MG_FD_203803 | JGI IMG/M metagenome (GOLD analysis project Ga0315306, IMG submission 203803) | Freshwater sediment microbial communities from Lake Towuti, South Sulawesi, Indonesia - TDP1 | ecosystem: Environmental > Aquatic > Freshwater > Lake > Sediment | place: Indonesia: South Sulawesi... | reverse complement strand
AGTCTTAAACCGACTACGAAGAGTGAAATTGATCGAAACGGCTAAGGAAAATGAATACGTATTCTACTTCAAAACGAGACGTGATTCAAACACTGCAAAGTATTCGCTGACTGAGAGAAGGGTTTATAAAAATATTCCCTCAGATGGAATTTCTGCACGAAAACTTGCCGAGAAAACTGGGATCTCGCTGAGAAGAACATACAAGTATTTAAGAAGGCTGAGAGGGAAGAAACTTGTCTTTACTAGGGAGAGACCAAAATCTTACGCATTAACTGCTAAAGGTTTTCAAGTAGCCACGATGTTGAATTGTATACGCAACTTGATTTTGGAAGTCTTTGCAGCAGCATCACAGATTATCAACAAGGAAGAAACCCATAAGTTGCTAATGCCGGACACTACCGAAAAAGTGAAAATAAAGGAAAAAGTCGGTCCATTGACAACCATACAATCTAAAAATTGAGGTCAGTTTTTTCAAAAGCGCTTTGGCTTTCACTGTGAAAATTTAAGAAGCGTAGGCTGATTAAATCATTTCCCTTGATATTTATGGACTGATTTTATATGAATATTTCACTATTGTTTCCAGTATCTTATGGTGTTTCTTTTCATCCTCTGCAATGTGTTGCAGCAGCAATTTTAAGCCTTCATCGTTCGTTTGCTTAATTTCTTTTTCGACGTGATCTAGGACTTCTGTCTCCATTTTCACGTGGTTCTCAAGCTCTTTTTTGACTGCAAGCTTGTCTACGTAGCTTTCGATTCGATATTGCCAAAGGGCTTTAGAGGGAGGGATGCCCTTCAATACTTTAAGAATTCCACCTAAGATATTTGCATGTTTCTGCGAATCCAGTCGCATTTCAAGCAAGAGTAGTTGTGCAGCTGCAGTGTCAACTTTTTTCTGTAATTCGTCAATACGTTTAACATGTTCTTTTTCGATTCTAATCTGTTTTTTAATTAGTTGAATCAGCTTTTCTCTTTTTTCCATCTGAATCCGCTCCTAAACAATGTCTACGGAATATGTAATTTAATTTATTAAAGTTTATGTTGGATAGTCTTTTCACTGGACTATCATATCCAATTATCATTAGAGGAAGAAAACTTTAAGGAAGCTAAAATATACTTCATAAATACATGAATATTCTAAAGAATTAAGAGTGACCATCTTTGAAGGTTAGCGTAATTTCTTTAACTTGCTGTGCTGGCTGCGTATCTTCATTTTTGAATGCTGGTGATGCTTTGCTGGAAATTCTTTCACAAGATTTTGAAATAGTCTATTCGCCTACGTTTGTTGACTTGAAGGAGATTCCAGAGGTTGATTTGGCAATAGTTGAGGGTGGAGTTAGAACGTTTGGTGATGAGGAAGTAATCAGAGAAGTGCGAGCCAAATCTCGAATCCTCGTTGCTTTGGGGATATGTGCAACTCACGGTGGAATAACAAGCCTAGGCAACCTGACCTCTATTAAGAAGCTTTTAGAGAAGGAATACTCCCTTTCAGTTTCAAGCAAACTTCCAGAACTTGAAGATTTAATGTATCCTATATGCAGTTTTGTTGACGTGGATTATTATATCCCTGGATGCCCGCCCATGCCTTTCCTCATAGTTCACAGTTTGAAAAGAATAGTAAGCGGAAAAACACCTATTCGCCATCAAAGTGTGGTCTGCACTGAATGCCACAGAAAGATAATTCCTGCAAAACTTGACAGTCTCTATGGGATATATGAGAAAGAGGCAAACCCGGAAACATGCTTAGTAAGCCAAGGCTTCGTTTGCTTAGGTTCTTTAACGCGTGATGGCTGCGGAGCACCATGCCCGAGAGCCGGCTTCACATGTTTCGGATGTAGAGGACCAGCCGACTCACTCCTGTACAGGTCAAGAGACATTTACGCTTTCCTTGTCAAAGTAATCTCTAAAAGAACTAGCATTCCGGAAGAAAAAGTGAAGGAAGAGCTTTACCGCAACCCCTTCATCTTTCACACCTTCATTTTCTCGAGGTTTGAACGTTTTAAGGCGAGGGAGAGGGTTATTTGAGCCAAAAAAGGGAGATAACGATATCCCCGACAACAAGGATTGAGGGACACGGAAAGGTAACAATAACGCTTGACGAGTTTGGAAACGTTTCAGATGCTCATTTTTACGCCACTGAAATCCGTGGTTTTGACTATTTCTTAAGGGGGATGGAGGCAGAAAGGCTTCCCTTCATAATTTCAAGAATATGCGGCGTATGCTCCACTGCTCACATACTGGCCTCAGTTAAAGCCATAGAAAACATTTATGGAACAGAAATAACGGAAACTGCTAGAAAACTCCGCGAACTTTTACTCATAGGACAAATAATCAGCAATCACTCTCTAGTCTTCTTTTTCCTAACACTCCCAGATTTCTGGTTTTCTCCAGAAGAAAATCCTTCAAAAAGAAACATATTCCAAATAATGCGAGAAAAGCCTGAAATAGGCAAAGAAGCGATTGAACTGAGAAGCTTTGGAACTCAAATTTTAGATGTTATCGGAAAACGTGAAGTCCATGTAGTTTCTGTAATACCAGGAGGCTTAATCAATCCACTAAAGGAGAAGGAGAGAGAAAGACTGCTCAAAATGGCGGAAAACGCCTGCAGAATCACGAAAGAGGCTTTAACTATAGGAAAGGAACTTTTTGAGAAAAATTGGGCAGATTTCAAAAAGGCTGGAGACTATCGAACCTATTACATGGCTCTAACCACGGATGGCGCCATAGAGCTCTATGACGGCAAAATCTGTGTAGTAAACCCTGACGGTGAGATTCTTTCAGAATTCACCTCGAATGATTATATGGAGTATGTTGAAGAGAAGCGTTATGAATGGACCTATGCGAAATTTGCTTATCTGAAAGCTTTAGGATGGCCGAAGGGAATAGTTCAAGTGGGGCCAACAGCTAGAATGAACGTGAACAAGCGAGTGACGACCGAGTTTGCCAACAAGGAATTGGAAGAGTTTAAGAGAAAGTTTGGAAGCCCCGCGTATGCTACTTTGCTTTTTGATTACGCCCGTCTTATAGACCTCATGTACGCATGCGAAAGAGTCAAGGAGCTTTTGGATGACGAGAGCTTAACGCAAGCAGACACCAGAGTTAAAGTTAAGCCTAAAGGCGGAGTAGGAATAGGAGTCGTTGAAGCCCCACGAGGAACACTTGCCCACGAGTATGTCCTAACTAAAAATGGGCTGTTGAAAAACATGAAGCTGATAATACCAACGCAAGTGAATAACGCAGCTATAAACCTTAACGTCAAAGATGCGGCAATGGAATTCATACGTCAAGGTGAAATTAAGCCAGGACTTTTGAATAGAATAGAGATGGTGATAAGGGCTTATGATCCCTGCATAAAATGTGCTACGAGACAAGTTGATGAAAATTTGAGAGTGGAGATAAGGAACAGTAAAGGCGAATTATTAAGAACTTTGGGTTTAGGTTAAAATTTTTATGGCTTGGGCGGGACAGTTGACTTCGCATGTTCTGCACAAGATACAATTTTCTTCATTCACGATTTTTGGTTTCTTTGACTTTTCGTCTTGAAAAACTGAGACTGGACATATTTCCAAACAGATTCTATCGGCTTCTCCGACACATTTGGCATAATCGATTATTATCTTGACCATATTCTAGCCCATTGCTGGATAAGTTTTCAGAGACAATTAAACTTTTCTTAATTATCAACTGAAATTTTCTAATAATATCCAAGCAATAAGAGCCACAAGTTTAGATATAATCCAGCTCCGATTGAAGAAACTAAAATCAAAGAAGCAATAGTCTCTTTATGGAAATCGTAACGTTCACTGAGGACGATCATGGAAATTGCAATAGGCATAGCATGCATAAGTACCAAAGTTGCTCTTTCCAAGCTAGGTAAGTTAAGCGTTACTGTAGTCAGAAAAGCTATGCTTGGCAGGAATACTATCCTCAGGAGACTTAGTTTAATGGCCTTAACCATGTTTGAGTATTTTCTTCCGTAGAGAAAGACTCCGAGCAGAAAAATAGCTACTGCAGCGGTAGTGCTTCCCAACATGTGCAAGGAAGTTGCTATAGGAGTAGGGATTTCTATGCCGATGATTGATAATATAATACCGGAAAGAATTGATATAATCAGCGGGTTTTTTGAGAGTCTTTTCGCTACAAGCCTTATTCCGTTCCAAATTGTGGATTTTTCAAGTTTATACAATTCTAGGATTGTGATAGAAATCATGACGCTTACCATAGAAATAGTAGATGCCGATATTGTCGCGAGGTGTTCCCCTTCCGTCGTAGGGAAGGCGAACATTAGGAAAGGTATTCCAAAGAATGCTAAGCTGCCGAAAACAGTGCTTAAAATAAGCAGATAGAGAGTATCTTTTGAAAATTTAAAAATTAGGTAGAGAAAAGTGTAAATTGCCACAATTCCAATGATGGGGACTATACCTGCAAATATGAACCTCAGGTTTTCAGGAGTAAAATCTGTTTCAGCCAAATCAACAAGGAACAAGGCTGGCAATGCGAAATAATACACGTAAGCGTTGAGTACTCGTTCGTCACCAGATTTTAAAATTCCCATCTTTCTCGAAAAGAAACCTAACACCATTAAAAGAAGAATAGGAACTATTGTTCGTATAGCAATAATATCATCCATTATTTTCTCCTAATCATGTTTCAGAGAAGTGAGTTTTTGAACTTTTCCTAATGATGATAGTGTTCATGTATTGCAGGTTTTCACTTTTTCATTTTTAAATGTACTTTTTTGGGTCTTTCTTAAACTCCTCTTCGCAGTGTTTCGAACAAAAGTAGACAACATGTCCTTCATATTCAACTTTGCTAAAAGCTGCCTCGGGTTCTATTTTCATTCCACAAACTGGGTCAGTGACCAGCTCTCTTTTCATTCTAAATTCCACCCCCCTTGGTTCATATTTTCTCAGAGTTTGAGCGTTAAAGGCAACTATAACTGTGCTTAAAGACATTACTAATGCACCTATCCATGGAGGTAAAGTCATGCCTAAATTGTGTAAAATGCCAGCTGCTAATGGTATAGTGATGATGTTATAGCCTGCTGCCCACCAAAGGTTCTGAACCATCTTTGAATATGTCTTTTTGGAAAGGTCTATAACCTTTGGGACGTCTCTAGGGTCATTTTTCACAAGAATTATGTCTGCGCTTTCGATTGCTACATCTGTACCCGCGCCTATGGCAACCCCAACATCTGCTGTAACCAGGGCTGGTGCATCATTAATGCCGTCGCCAATCATGGCTACTTTGAACCCTTTCTCTCTTAGAGACTTGATTTTTTCTGTTTTTTGATCTGGCAAAACTTGTGCGAAGTAGTCATCTATGCCTAATTCTTTTGCAACCCAGCTGGCAACTTCTTCAGAATCCCCAGTGAGCATGAAAACTTTTGAGCCTCTTTCCTTCAATTTTTTGACCGCCTCGTAGGATTCCTCTCTTATCTTATCAGAGAGGGCGAAGGCGCCAGCAAGTTTTCCATCAACTACTGTGAAAACGACTGTTTTGCCTTGTTCCATCAGTTCTTTTATTTTCTGATCTTTCATGTCTATTTTCATATCGCTCAGAAGGTTTGGGCTTCCTACGTAAACTTCTTTTTTCCTGACTTTTCCGTAGGCGCCTTTGCCAGGTAGTGCCTTAAAGTTCTTAATTTGAGGAATCTCTATACCTTTTTCCTTTGCGTACTCTACTATAGCCTTAGCTATTATATGTTCAGAGTTAAGTTCAACACTAACGGTTAATTCTAAAAGCTCACTTTCTGAAATGAAGGAAATGACATCGCTGACGCCGAACTTGCCTAATGTTAATGTGCCAGTCTTGTCGAAAACAACGGCGTTTACGTCCTTAACCATTTCAAAAGCTTTCCTATCCCTGATAAGGATTCCACTTTTTGCAGTTATAGAAGTTGAAAGAGCAACAACCAATGGTATTGCTAAGCCAAGAGCGTGGGGGCAAGCGATAACCAAAACCGTGACTGAATTCGCAAGGGCTAGGTACAGATCTCCATAAAAATACCATGCCATATAGGTTACTATTGCGGCTCCAAGGGCAGCGTAAAAGAGTAAGGCCGCAGCCCTATTTGCCAGATCTTGGGTTCTTGACTTGCTTTCTTGGGCTTGCCTTACCAGCTTTATTACTTGAGCTAAGTACGTGTCTTCGCCTATTCTTTCTATTCTTATCTTAAGAACGCCTTCTCCGTTTATGGCGCCGCCTATAACCTTAGCGTCTACTCCTTTATGAACCGGTTTTGATTCTCCTGTTAAGAGGGCTTCATTGACGAAGGATTCGCCTTCAAAAACAACACCGTCAGAGGGGATTTTCTCGCCTGGACGGGCAAGAACCAAGTCACCTTTCTTCAACTGTGAAACTGAAATGTCTACGATTTCGCCGTTTTTTAAAAGATGAGCGGCTGTAGGCATTATTCTAACAAGTTCTTCTAGCGCCATCGAAGCTCCAAGGACGCTTTTGGCTTCTATCCAATGCCCAAGAAGCATTACGTCTATAAGAGTGGCGAGTTCCCAAAAGAAATCCATACCTATTGGAACGAAAACTGTTCCAGCAGAATAGAAAAAGGCCACTGAAATGGCGGTGCCTATAAGCGTCATCATTCCTGGTTGCTGAGCTTTTATTTCATCAACTAGACCTTTTAGGAAGGGCTGCCCGCCATAAAGATATACGATTAAGGATAGAAGGAGTAAAATATAATTCTGAAATGGTATTTCCAATTTGAAACCAAACCACGTCTGAATCATTTCTGAAAATAGTAGAATTGGAATCGTGAGAATAAGAGAAACCCATAATCTCTTTTTGAACTCCAGCATGTGATGGGCGTGATGGTGATGTTTCATTTTTAACTCTCTTCTATCAAATACTCTACTGTCATTGAGTGCTGAATTGCTAAATATTACATATGTCATAAAAGCTTTTCGGTACACCCATATGGAAAGAAAAGGTTAAAACGCTAACGGTTTCAATTAATAAAGTTTTATCCTCCAGGTGCACCGTGGAATGGAACATTTTTCCAGAGAAGGTCCCACCAATCCTCTTCTGTTATGGTTTCTCCTCGAACAAGAATTTCCAGCACCATTTTTAAGAGTTCATGATGTCTTTTCTCGTCCGCCAATATTGCGTTCAACAGGAGCTTAACCTTCTTATTTTCAACGGTAGGCAACACCTTGCTAATTTTTCTGATGAGTTCTGCTTCCATGCGAATGTGTTTTTCCACGAGGTTTCTTTGCTTGTCGAGATGCTCTTGTGTGAGAGCTTGGGAGACTCCTATTAACAATTCAGTGGCTGCAGCATACATCTCAGCATGCTTAACAGAGTCTAGAGATATACCCTTCAAAACTCCCCTCACAGGCGGATTTTTTACCTCAACTAAAGCGCTGTTTAGCGAGTCCACAATTTCATTTTCAACCTTAATTTGTGCCTTTATGAAATTTATCAATTCATTTTTTGATTTCAGGATATCTTCCTCCTTCTCTTAGAACATGTTAGGTTACATGCATAAGTCTTTCGGCAACTCTCTTTCCGAACTCTCTACATTTTTCTAAACCGTTTTGGTCTGGCGTGTACTTCATTAGAAGCGGCGACTCGAAGACCCGCATTTCAAACTTGTTTTTCATAATTTCAAGAACCAGCCTTGGTGCTTCGCCACTCCATCCATACGACCCGAAGGCTGCGCCAACTTTTCCCTTTAAGTTGATGCTTTTAACAGATGCTTCTTCGAAGAGGTTTTTTATGTCAACGGTCATGTCATGATGATAAGTTGGAACTCCAACAATTATGGCGTCGAAGTCGCTTAACATTTCAGGCCTCACATAATCATTCAGCTCTACTTCTACTCCTTGAACTGTTTTTGCTCCTTCTACAATGGCTCTAGCCATTTTCTCAGTGTTTCCAGTTCGGCTATAGTATAGCACAAGAATGTTTGGCATGTGATAACACCTATCCTTTTTCACGTATCTTGCCCGACTCATCTATTAAAGATCACGGGAAATATTAAACAAATTCTTGTTTTCACTTTTTAGAGCCGAGGTGGAAGCTGAACAAGCCACAAATTGAAATATCAACCGCAAACCCTACCTTTTCTAGACGCGTGTTGTGTATACAATTCTTACACACTAATGCGAGTGGTTTGATGGAAAAAGAATTATCTCGCACTGAATACTAGACATGAGTATGATAAAACTCATAATTTTCGATGCAGGTGGTATTCTCTACAAAGGGAGTGCGCAAATAGTTAACCAAGCTGTAAGAAGATTTCTTAAAAAACACGGCGTATATGACCTCAAGAAAAGTGACAAGATTTGGTCTAAAATCGAAAAACTTGTATCCGTCGGAAAAATAAGCGCAAGAGAAGCTCATGAGAGATGGTTAGAAGGTGTTGGGCTATCTAAGGATTTAGCGGATGAGTGGGCAGAGGTTGACAAAAAAGAAATATGGAAAAAATTTAGAAGAACACCTGGAATCAACAGATTATTGAGGAAGCTGAAGAAAAAGTATATTTTGGTTGTTTTAAGCGACACAATCGATAGTAAGCAGGAAAAGATTGAAAAAATGGAAATACTTGGGATAGATTACGAAATTTTTGACGAAATTTTCACATCGCATGATTTAGGTGTATACAAACCAAACAGGAAGGCATTCTGGACGGTTTTGAAGAAAATTAACGTTAAGCCAAAAGAAGCGCTTTTTATCGGTGATGCTTGTGATGAGTTAAAAGGCGCAAAGAAAATGGGCCTGGTAACAATCGGTTTCAAGTGTGATTATGGAGATTACAATATCAAGAAGTTGGACGAAATTAATAAGATTCTTCGAAAATTGAATTAGGCAAGTGGCTATCCAGGCGCTTAAATGGGGTGTATATAATCCCTCTTTTCATTGAATGATGGACAAAACGTATAGCAACTCTTCGTCATATGGATTGTTTAAGGCATTGCAGGGAGCCTAGGGTAGGAGTTGAACTCTCCGCAGCGTGAAGAAATCACCGCAAATCCTCTTTTTTCTGTTTTTAAGTATTTTAAAATTTTTACCTTTTCCTTTAACAGCGACTAACAGAAGAAAACTTGCGAATATCTTATGGTAGCTAGTCAAGCATAAATAGAGTGGCTTTTACTGGTAAGTTGGTGCTGAAATTCCTTCCGCGCACTAGACCAAAAAGCTCCGCTTTCCTAGGTGGAACTAGGAGAGTTTCTTTACCTTCTTTCCTTCTTTTTCTAGCTTTTCAGCGCAACTCTTACATAGTTTTTTCTTGAAGAACAAATATTTTCTTGCCCAGTAGGTGCATTCCTTGCATATTGTCTTTCCGCATAACTTGCATAAGTAACTATGCCCCGTGAGAAAAGATGGTGCGTGTACGATCCTTCCGCACGAGTTGCAGAGGAGGCGTTCGCGGTTAAGCTTCTCCCCACATATCTCACAGATCCCAGCATCGCTCTCCAAGACTTCAACTTCATTCTGATTTCCACACAAAGAAAGCCGGTGCTGTCTTGTCAATATTCTACACGAGACCGTTAAGAATGGCAAATAGATCTGCGTCAAGCTTTGAACAAGTATGTTTGAGACATGCGGCACACATGTTTTGGTGTAACACACATTGTTTGCACCGTAGTATCTGACTGTCTTGGTATGGTTTTTCTGCATATGCTTGACCCCAGTTTTCTTTGCCTCGGAGTACCCCAGTTTGAAGCTACCTGATGAAACATTCTCCTGTGCCTGTGGATACCATTTTTCGGTCATAGACGATGGTGCTACCAACATCACAAGCCGTACATCTATAAGTTCTCCGTTCTGTCCGTTTATTAGGATGCGTTCTCTATCAATGTGAACTCTGTGTATAATGCCAACAGTCGTTGAGAAGTTTTCATGCACACTGTATTCTAAGAGATAGGCTGGAATGAATAAAGTCTTTGTGACCGTGGTCTTCACAAGCTGACGGGGAGTGTTGGGCTGACTTAATGCATAACCGATGAGGTGTTCAATTGTCTTTTGCACTATAAGCTCCTGAGATGGTGGCAATATGTGGTATACCGTGGTTTTCTCCCCCTTCTTGAGTAACCTGATGTTGGCTCTCTTGGCCATGTCGTACAGAATCCTTGAATCTACTAGCTCGATCGGTGGCTTAAGTCCTCTGGCATATGTGGTTGCAGCGTGAGAGAAACGTCCAGTCACGACTAGAAAGCCTTTCTTCGCTTGAGCAGTAATGACAGCGGAATGAAGCTTTTGTACCACTGGTCGACCTATTGTACCTTTTGGATGGTGTTTGCACTCAACTATTATCAACTCACCATCAGGTGCATGGATGACGATGTCTCGCCCAGCGTCTCCGGTCTTAAGAATCTCTTCAGCTTTCCCAAATCCAAGCCGCTCAAACAGGTGAGCTATGAAACGCTCAAACTCAAACCCATCCATATCATCCAGCGAGACTGCTTCCAATACCTGTTCTCCTAGACTTTTCTTCTCTGTATCAGCGTTGTTTTTGCCTATGTAGGCTTCAAGTGTTGGAACTAAATTATCAGGATGGCTTTCTTTCTCCATTGCATCCACCTTTCGACAACATCATCTCTTCATTGCCGTATTAGTTCTATATTAATGAGAAAAAGCGTGTAAAGTTTGCTAATATGCCGTATAGATTTTCGGTTCATATAATTGTTTTGCTTAAAGGGTACGACCACAATGTGCAGAGCTTCAAAATGCGCCCGTAACCAAAAAGTTAACCAACGAGAATAAAGTGATGATCTATCAAAAATTGTAGGGTGAATGATGTGGAATCTGAAGAGTATAAAGAATTAAAGGCTGAAATTGAAACTATTAAGAAACAAGTGGCTAAACTAGAAAAAGAATTGTTGAGTGTTAAACGATTAGCCCAAGAGGCTTTGGACGCCGCTGCGATGCTTTAAAGCCCGTTCTTTATGACGCTTTAAAAACCAAATTATTATTTAGAACAGCATGAAGTAGGCCACTATCAATATGATGGTCCAGATTATTCCGAACAGAAGCAAATTGTATGCCATTTGCTCGTCCTTATCATTTGTCCCTATGTATGCTATGATTCCGCCGATGAGGCCGAAGAAGAACGGCACAAGATACCATAATGCGGTAGGTTTTGTTGCTGAGCTAATTTCCTCTTCAAATTCATCTGTTTCATGAAGTTTTGCTATGGCCTCTTGTGATAGTGTAGGGCTTTCCTTGGCTTTTTTCAATTCTGTTATTTTGCTTTCTAATGCCTTTGTTGCTGCTAAATATGATTTTTCTCCAATTTTTTGGTTAGCAAAGAGGACGGTTAACTTGGCCTTTTCTTCCTCATACGCTTTTATTTCCTGTTCAATTTTCGAAATAATACTACTATTCGTGCTTGTTGACTCTTGTGGCTTATCAAGAAAAGAGCAACTTATTTCACATTTTTCACGGTAGGCACATAAATAGCAGCAATAGTCTTTTCGGCTATTCTTGCAAAACTCCTTTCTGACATCTCTTCCCTCAGATTGCTCAATTACTGCTTTACATAACCGACCATCTACAAGATATTTGCAATCCGCAGGTTCTTTTGGCACTCTAACGCGCCTCACGCCTCTTTCATTCACCTTTTAGCCTTCAAAATTCTTAACAATTACGGATTCCGATTCTATATTATCCCACATCAAAAGTTCAACCTCTCCAACCTTCTGTTAACGATGACTAAAGGAACAAAATTTCCCTAACATAACAAAGCCTGATAAAAATGTCCTTAGAAGTATGGGGGGTTCGTTGAAAAATGCTGAGGGTGGGAGTTGAATCCCTCACCACATGGAGATATCTCCCGCGACTCCCTATTTTTTTCTAACGATTTAGTCCAAACAACAGTGCGCACTTGGGGTTCTTCGTGGATAACTTGAATACGAACAATGCGCGCGTCATAGCATACTCTAACTAGGAAGCATACTTGCTGCGGTCATGGTTCGATGGTTACTTCTGGCATTTGCGCTAAAGAGAACTGTCGTGAAAGACGAGTAACTGCACAGTCCTCTCCAGCCCACCACATGCATTTGTGTTCTTGGCAGCCCATGTGGAAGCCTTGCTCAGTTATGAGTGGGCATTTTCGCTTCTTCTGCTTTTCTTGGTCAAAATACAGATCGACTGTTTTCTTTATGCGAACAGAAGCCCCATTCAATGAAAGCTTATTCAGAAATTGGATAACACCTTCGGAACGTAAGAGATCAGTCAGACTGACCAAGCCTACAAGTCTTCCATTTTCAACAATTGGCAGTTTCTTGATGTTGCGTTGAATCATGAGCTTAGCTGCATCTCCAGCCCGCATGTTAGGAGACGCTGTGACAACCGGTTTTGACATTATTTCCGCGACCATTGCTTCCGTTGTAATAGTTGACTTATTCAAAACCCGATTGAGCATATCTCGCTCAGTTATGATTCCGACGGGTTTTCCAGAGTCAACGACGATCAGGCTGCTGATTTCATGTAAGTTCATGAGTTCAGCTGCCTTTTTTATGGTGTCATTTGGCTTTACAGTAATTACGTTTTCAACCATGATTTTCCTGAGTTTTTGTGACATTGCAACACCAGTTAGTCAAATTTGGCTTCTTGATGACTTATTGTTTGTGAATTCAGAATGTAGACAGTGAAAATTGAATAGTGCTAGCTAATTTGCAGTTCAAACGACGGCAGGTTACGAATACACCTGCGACATTGCCAGAGCAAAACTGTTCATAAAAACGAAAATAGCCAAACGTCCTCAAGCCGAGGGTTCGCCCACAGACTCGGGGTTTATGCCTAGAAGCCGGGGATGGGAGTTGAACCCATATATAGCGGCTCTGCAGGCCGCCGCCTGAACCGTTCGGCCACCCCGGCGCTTTATCAATAAAAACTCTTAGGGTTAAGACTGTAATAAATATTATTTGCTTATCCCAAGTTTCTTGTTAATTTCTTTGTAAACCCCTAAGGCTGCTTTTTCACTGTTAACATTTTTTATGAGCATGCGTCCCCCATTAAAGA
>Ga0315306_10001104_pt1 | contig 12993 bp, 12 predicted proteins | sample TDP1_MG_FD_203803 | JGI IMG/M metagenome (GOLD analysis project Ga0315306, IMG submission 203803) | Freshwater sediment microbial communities from Lake Towuti, South Sulawesi, Indonesia - TDP1 | ecosystem: Environmental > Aquatic > Freshwater > Lake > Sediment | place: Indonesia: South Sulawesi... | reverse complement strand
ATGTGTCCTAAGCTGCAGGAGGGGCAGGAACTCCCAGTATCCATCTCCGCCCAACTCGGGTGTGTGGACGATTATGTCGGTCGCCCCAAGCTGCTTGGCAAACATCAACTTCTCCTCCGTCACTTCGTGGATAGCACCAAAGGCAAGCCTCATTCAAAACCCTCCTATCTATACGCCTCTCTGTTATTTTCCCTGATCTTATTAAAAAGATTATAAACGGCTCTCGTGGCTGTGGTCATGTCGAGCAACTTTTTTATTCGTCTTAGATACATTGTAAAGTTAAGTAAATGGCAGAATTGTGTGGATAAGGATGCCTTTAATGCCCCTGAGACCCTTTCCAGCCCTGTTTTTGAAGGGGGGATCAGAACGGGTTTTGGTGATTTCGGACCTCCATTTAGGTTGGGAGGTGGCCCTGGCGGAGAAGGGAATCCACGTTCCATCCCAGACTTCTAAAATCCTGGACAAGATAACTCATTTAATCAAGGCTCAGAAGCCCACAACCCTACTTTTTCTGGGAGATGTGAAGCACACCATCGCCACGGCTGAATGGGAGGAGTGGCGGGACGTTCCGGACTTTTTTGAAGCCCTTGGAGGATTGGTGGAGGACATTAGGGTTATTCCAGGGAACCATGACGGAAACCTGGAGCCCCTCCTGCCTGAAAACGTGAAACTGCTGCCCATGAATGGAGTCATCCTCTGGAAGGACACGGGGCTCTTTCACGGTCACACTTGGCCAGCCCCAGAGCTTTTGGGATGTCACAGCCTTATTATGGGCCATGTTCACCCCACCGTCGCCTTCCGAGACCCCATAGGCTTCCGAGTGACTAGACAAGTTTGGGTCAAAGCTTCCTGTGACGGCAGGCGGTTGGCAAGACTTGTTTTAAAAAACTTAAACGTTAAGGTTCATAAGGAGCCTGGAGAGACCTTAAAGGATCGGTTTAACGTAAAGTTGAGGACCTCGGAGCTTTTCGTTATGCCCGCCTTCAACGAGTTCCTCGGCGGTCAACCCATGAACCAGAAGCGCCCAGGCGGAGGTTTAAACTACCGCATGTTCATCAGCCCCCTACTGCGCTCCAAGGGCGCCGACACCCAAGCCGCGGAACTTTACCTCCTCGACGGAACCTTCCTAGGGTCTATCAGCCAACTAACAGCCCTAAGCTAGACCTGAGCTAAGCAGTGATTATGGTGTATTGTCAATTCGTCTCTCTCAGACTTCATGGATTTCGCCTACGTTCTAAGAGCGAAAAGTTTTATAGCTGAACGGTTAGAGCCCCTTGTGGATGATTGGATTGAAGATCAAGGAAATTAGGGCTATGAGGCTTGAAATGCCTCCTGGGGAAGGCCCAAAGAGGAAGCCTAGGAGGACTTCTTGGGTGGAGGACGCCGAGGTCGCCAACCCGATGTCCAAGTTTCCTAGGTTCAAAAGGCACCGAAGGAGTTGGCGGCCCAAGTGGGAAGGGTTGTGGGTTAAGGTGACGGCCGAGGATGGCACATGGGGCGCCGCCCCAGCCTCGTACGGGAGGCCCGTGGCGGCTGTTATCGACGACCACCTCGCCCCTATGCTTCAGGGGGAGGACTGCTTCGCCACTGAGAAGCTGTGGGATATGATGTTCCGGCTGACCAAGCCCTATGGCTCCGAGGGGCTTGCCATGTGCGCAATCAGCGGCATAGACATAGCCCTTTGGGACCTTGTTGGAAAGCTCAGGGGAGCGCCCGTTTACGAGTTACTTGGCGGTCCTGTTAGGGACAAGATTTTCTGCTACGCGACAGGGAACGACACCGATTGGCAACTTGAGCTGGGCTTCAAGGCGGTTAAGCTGGCTTGCCCCTACGGCCCGACGGATGGGCTCTGGGGATTGAAGGAGAATGAGAAGCTCGTTGCCCGCGCAAGGGAGCTGACGGGCCCCGACGTGGGTATCATGCTGGACTGCTACATGGCCTTGGATGTCGACTACACCATCCGGCTTGCCAGGCGGCTGAAGCCTTATGGACTGAGGTGGATCGAGGAATTCCTTATGCCCGAAGACCTTGACGGCTACCTAGCTGTAAGAAGGGCCGTGAACTGGGTTTCCTTGGCTGGTGTGGAGCACTGGTTCTCGCCTTGGCGTTTCAGGGAGGCCATCGAAAGACGAGCTTTAGACGTACTGCAGCCCGACCTCTTTTGGGTGGGCGGCATTACCGCGTGCGTTAAGATCTGCCATATGGCCGACCTGTCTGGCTTAATGGTGTGCCTCCACGGCGGAGCCCACAACCAATATGGGCTTCATCTCACCTATGCCATGCCCAACATGCCCTGGGCCGAATACGTCGTCTGGTCGCCTCCTGGCGTACCCTTAGAAGAGGCCAGATGGATGCCAGGCGCCCCTATGCCAAAGGATAGCTACATCGTGCCAAACCCAGGCCCAGGCTTTGGCGTCCCGATTAGGGAGGAGTGGCTGAGACCCTTCTGAAAGTAGTAAGTCCAAATGTCTATAACTTATTTTGCGCAATTTAATACTTCTCCGAACCGATTAATGCCTCTGTGATGCCTTAGACTTAAATTTGTTAAGAAGTAGCCAGGGCAGCGACGATGGCTTGACCGAAGGCTATGCCTCCGTCTCCTGGGGGTACCTCTCCGTGAACTAGAAATCTGAGGCCCCTTTCCTCGGCGATCCTTCTGATGGTATGGATGATGTGTTCGTTGTGGGCTACGCCTCCAGAGAATCCTATGGCTTTCACCCTTAGGCTTTCCGCCTCTGCTATGGCTAGTTGGGCGAGACCCTTGGCAAGATAGGATTGCGCGGAGTAGGCTAAGTCCGCCACGGAACAGCTTTCCCTTTTATCCAAGACTTCACTGAGGAGGAGGGTGGTGTTAAGGGTTTTTCCCTCAAATTTAGGCATTAGATTCAGAACATCTTTTCCCCCCACGGCGGCGGATTCCAGCTTCATGGCCGGTTCCCCCTCATAGGTCCGCTCGTAACATACCTCTAACAGGGCTGAAACCGCGTCTAGCACCCTTCCACAGCTCGTGGTTTTGGAAGCCAAGCCGCTCTCCAACTGCTTTAAGATTATCTCCACCTCCTTCTCTCCATGGGGAAAGCGATTACTGTTTGAGAGCAGCCATTCTTCTATGTCCGCCGAGCCGTGGAGGATGCCAGCCGCCATCCTTAACGGATATAGCGTGGCTAAGTCTCCGCCGACCATGGGTTGTTCCTGCAGGTGGCCGAGTCTTTGAAAGCCTTCCCGGTTGCAGTATAGGATTTCTCCGCCCCATGCTGTGCCGTCGGAGCCGTAACCGTAGCCGTCGCAGGCTATGCCCACCAGCTCGTCAACATCATGCTCAAGCATAAGGGCCGCCGTGTGGGCGTGCTGATGCTGAACCGGAACCACGGGGCAGTCGAACTTATCTCCTAACGTGTAGGCTAATCTAGTGGTGTTAAACTTGGGATGCAGATCGCAGGCGACGATTTCCACACGACTATTAGTTAACCTTATCAGGTGGACTATGGCATCCCTAAGAAATTCGAGGGTCTCAGGAGTCTCTACATCTCCGACGTGTTGAGAGAGAAAAGCCTTATCGCCAAATAAAACACAGGCGGTAGCATTGAGTTCCGCGCCCACACCTAGGGCGCAGCGTTTTAGGGGACTTTTGAGCTGGACGGGGGCTGGGGCGTATCCTCTGGACCGACGGATAACACTTTGATTTTCACCGTGGAGGCGGACCACGGAGTCATCACACCTTTGGGCAATAGCCCTATCGTGGAGAAGGAAGTAGTCTACCACGGAGCCCAGCTTCTTTAGGGCTTCGTCGTTCTCGGTGACTATGGGTTCGCTGGGCGGATTAGCACTGGTCATCACGAAGGCGGGTTCCCGAACTCCATCGAAGAGCATTACATGTAGGCCCGTATAGGGAAGCATCACGCCGACGGTGTGCAGGCCTGGAGAGATCAGCTCCGAGAGACAATAATCCTCTCTCTTTTTCAACAGGACAATTGGCCTGATGTAGGAAGTTAATAGTCTGGCCTCTTCCCTGCTTACTTCCGCGAAGGACTGTATAGTTTTCAGGTCGCGGGCCATTATGGCAAAGGGCTTCTGGGCCCTATGCTTAATCTCCCTCAGCCTTTTTATGGGCTCAGATTTGGTGGTGACTGTGGCCACGTGGAAGCCACCATTCCCCTTTACCGCTACGATGTAACTCTCCTCCAGAAGCCTGCCCGCCTCCCTGATGGGGTCTTTACAATCAACAGCTTCGCCTTTGTTGGTTGTCAGATAGGCTTTTGGACCGCACTGAGGACACGCTACCGTTTGGGCGTGAAATCTACGATTAGCCGGGTCCCCATACTCTTTAAAACAGAAATCACACATGGAAAATTTCTTCATGGTGGTATTCGGCCTATCATAGGGAAGCCCTTCGATGATGGTGTATCGGGGGCCACAATTAGTGCAGGTAATGAAGAAGTAATCGTGGCGCCCATCCTTAGGGTCGCGAAGCTCCCTTAGGCACTCGTCGCATATGGAAACGTCTGGCGGAATAACAGACCCCGAAAGTTCCATTTCCTCAGTGCTTTTGACGATCGTAAAGCTATCAAACTCCCCCTTGTCTCTCCCATATTTTGTGGTTACTCCGTAAATTTGGGCTAGGGGCGGTTTCTCCTCTCTGATCTCCTTGAGAAAGTCCCTAATGGCGATCTCTTCTCCCTCAACGATGATCTCTATGCCCGCGTCTCCCCGATTGCGAATAAAACCCACCAATCCCTTTTTCATGGCGATTCGATAAACGAAGGGACGGAAGCCCACACCCTGAACGATGCCGCTGACCCTGATTTCCGTCCTCAACCCCTAACCGCCCTCGATTTAGCTTCCTTAAAGGTCCTCGAAGATTTGGGAACAGCATAGGGGAGAAAAGCTAACTGCCAGACCCATAGACTCGGCCAGATTAATGGCAGCCTCGGTTGGAAAGGCAATGGCGTTAACCCCCGCCCTAACTGCCAGCTTGTCAGCTTCCAGCCTGTGCTTACCCTTGGGTCGCATGCAACCCAAAACTATGGGTGTGGTGGGCATCATAAGCCTCGCCGCGATGAGTACCTTTACAATGTCCTCGGGCGTGGGAGGTTTAACATCCTCCATGACTGTTCCTCGGATAGGTGTAAAGGCGATGGCAATGACGGCAGCAGGGTCGTACTTGGAGATCATTTCAAGGGCTTGAAACTCTCCCCTAATTTTACCGTAGTGGAGACCTATGAGCACATGGGGAACCGAGGGAATCCCCGCTCCATGCAACGCTCTTAGGGACTCATCATAATCTTTAACCTCAGCATTAAGTTGATAAACCTCCTGTATGGTCTCGTCGGAGCCGATTATGTCAATTAGGGCGGCGTCAACGCCTGCCTCCTTTAATCTTCTGGCTGTTTCGCCGTCAATTAGACTTGTGTGGGTCACGATTTTTAATTTCAAATCCCGCTTAACCTGAGCCATGGCCCCAATAAACCTGCTCAGGGGGACGGAACCATCTGGAAGACAACCACCACTGATAAGGAGACCGAGACATCCCTTATCCTTAAGGTCCCTACAGACCTCCACCAAATCCGCGGGAGTAAAGGCTGGAATCATCGTTTTTAAAAGCTTCCCTTGACAATGCTTACATTTGAGGGCGCAGGCGGTTCCGGTGACCGAAACGGACGGGAAAAGCCGTGGTGAGGAGCTGAAGAAGGGGGATTTATAACTAACGAAGCCTGGAGCATAGAAGCGAATTCTCCTACCGAAATTTTTCCAACTTAACTCCCGCGAGACCTCCATCATCTCTTTAAGTTCTTCCCTGCTGGCCTGCAACAGCCTTAAAAGGTCAAATTGAAAATGAGACATCCATACACACGCTTTGCCAATTGCAACTCTAATCCAAAGCTACCCTAATATTTAACCGTTCCATGTAAAATCTAACCCCCTCCCATTTGTATCTCTTCCTTTAGGTGAGTTGCCTCCTCTCTAACCCTTTGGAGCCTTGAATACAGAACGCCACACCTTAAGCTGAAAAAAGCTGTTACTCAACGGTTTCCTCTGGAGTGACCCGTTTTATATCTGGCATGTTATCAAAATGGTTGTCGTAGGACACTATTTGACTGATGTTGCAGGCCCTCATGGCTTGGTAAGTTGTTCCATCATCAAAGTCTAAGTTATACAGTTTCATAAATTCTGTAGCCATCATCCTATCCACAAGGCTCAAAGTATAAATTCGAAGGCTCCTATATCGTGTTAAACTTACCAAGAGCTTCCTTATTTCTATCCATGTTTTCCCATAGTCTTCCATGACAATTGCAATGGCATCAACAATGAAATCGGTGGTTAAGCCCTCCATTTCTCCCCTTTTAAGCTTGTTAAGGAAAGCTTTACAGAAGCTCCCCCTTTCCTGTTTTAACTCAACCTCCAAAAATATGTTGGCATCAACCATATAAGCGGACATCATCTCAAAACCTTGCGGGCTCTAATCCTGCGAGCTTCATGTTGCAATTCCACGCCGCTTTTACCTACACCTTCCAAAAGACCCTCTATGGCTTCAACAGGGTCTCCAACGAATTCAAAAAGACTTAAGGCCTTCTCCTTTTCAGAGGACCATTGGCTGAATGCCTCCTCAGCTGCCTTGCTGAGAGCCCCCCTCCCATAGCCATAAACTGCCATCGCAGTTCTCCTAAAACGTTGCTCAACGTCATCAGGTATGTAAACCTTGATTCCACCCATAAAAGGCACCGGTATATGTTAAGAACTAAAGATATTTATATCTTTTGCTCCATCTGCGATTAAGAATGGAAACAAAACTGGTTGTGCTTACACAACTTTCACTTGTTGAATGGTTTGAGCCCATGGGAAGCGGAATTGGATACGTTGAATATTTAAGTGATTTCCAGCGGCCCAAACACATGGTAATCGATGCTTCCTTTTTCACATATTTCTAAAATTTTGGAGACGGCCTTCAAGTCTAGGGCTTTGATTTTCTCCTCGTTGGGTCCCGTGACCTCGATTATAATGTTGCCGGGGAAAACCCGCAGCAGGTAAAAACATTTTTGTAGACCTTTACGCTGCATTCATCGGGAACGCCCATCTCTGCCAGGGCTGAATTAACCTACTCCACTAACCTTTCAACATTCTGAGAGTTTATTCTAATTAGATAGCATTCTCTCCTACTTATCATAGGCATTGGGCTCCTCCATTAGACATACAGTTACGGATGGCATGGTAATAAATTTTACTTAAGGTAAAGATATTTAAACGAAAGGTGAATCTTCAGAAAATTTTTTAACTCCATACGAAAATTCTATACCTAGCGACAATAGGGAGGTTTGTTCGTGTTAGCGTACATCTTGGCAAAGGTTCAGGCTGGAAGAGATAGAGGGGTCTTCGAGGAGATTAGAAAATTAGAAGGAGTGAAGAAGGCCAGCATGACTTATGGAATATATGATCTGCACATTGAGGCCCAATTCGACACTGTGGAAGAACTCGATGCGTTTGTTTTCGAAAAAGTGCGAAGGATTCCAGGAGTGACAGAAACGGTGACCATGATAGCATCGAGGACAGCATCCTAATAATCAACTCTCCATGCAAAATTCTATCTCGAAAGTCCCACTTGACTAGTCAACAACTAAACCATAGATGACAAAAACCAAGCGGACTTGAAAAACCTTAATTATTCAGAGGAAAGGGCAAATGAGAAAAATCCATGGGGCTGATGCCGGAGAAACTGAGGAGAGTTTAAGAACGTGGCTTTCAGGCGCTAAAAAGGTGGCTATTGCAGGAGTTGGGAGCTCCCTTAGAAGAGACGATTTTGTAGGCGTCCAAATCGTTAAAAATTTGCAAAATAAGGTTTCAGGGAACGTATCCCTATTGGAGTGTGAGACCGTCCCTGAGAGTTTCCTGGAGCCCATAAGCGACTTTAAACCCACCCACGTTCTGATCATTGACGCCGCTATACTAAACCTGAAACCCGGGGCCTCAAGGCTGGTAACGCCTGAAGAAATAGCTGGGGTTCCCGTTTCAACCCACATCCTGCCCCTCAGCCTGTTCTCCGAGTACCTAACGGAAATGACGGGTGCAAAGGTAGCCTTGCTTGCGATACAGCCCAAGGAGACCGCCTTCGGGGAAGGCTTAACGGAGGAACTAGAGAAAACTGCGAGGGACCTAACCGGCCTTCTGATAAAAGTTCTTCCCAAGTAAAAGCCTTATAGCAGCCGAGAACCTGACAGTTACAAAGACGGCAATAATCCCGATAACACATAGACTCGGCGTCCTTCCCTTTGAACCGCCTCCTCATTCACTGACTTTTTCAATTAAAATGGTTTACTTAAACTTTCAATGGTCCTTGGGAGTTCGGTTATGGCATGGATTACACTATCCGCCTCCTCCAAGTTTTCCTCGCCCTCCCCTTTTATCCAGATGGTCCTCAGCCCAGTCCTTTTGGCCCCGAGGACATCTTCCACGGAGTCACCCACATGGACTGCTTCATCAGGTTTGACCTGAAGCTTTTCTAGGGTGTAATGGAATATTCGGGGGTCAGGCTTCCTAATTCCCAGATCCCTGGATATGACGATTACCTGAAAGAACTTTTCAAGATCATTCTCCCTGAGGATGCGCCTGCAGAGATTACTGGTGGCGTTGGAGATTACCGCGAGCTTGTACTTGGGATGAAGGACTTCCAGAACCCTTTCCGCGCCTGGAACGATTTCGGAGTGAAAGTTCTCAGAATATAACTGGTAAACATGATCCAAAAACTCCTCCCTTGGAGGAACACCCAGCTTAATTAAAACCCCGGCATACACCTCTTCAAACTTAAGCTCCAAGTTTTTCGCCTGCCCCCTCTCCAGTTTCGAGAGCATACCGCTTATGGCCCCCCTCAGGGAAGCTCCGCTAATCCCGTATCCTAGGCTGTGAAGGTAGTTGAGGAGCCCTTCCCTGTAGGTTTCGGCATCCAGCTTCCCCGTCGCAAGGGTTCCACCAAAGTCAAAGGTCACTGCCCTGATCAACTTTCCTCCTCAACTCCATGAGAATAGGCATTTTTTCTAACATGTCTGGGGTAACCTTCTCCCAGATTATTCCCTTAGGGCGGTTGCGCCTTTCCTTTACCCTAATCGTCCGGGTGGGGGTGACGATAATGTCCACTGAAAAGTCGTGTTCCTCCATAGGAGCTTCATCTACGACCTGCACATCATGGACCGTAGTAACTATTGGGGTCTCCCCTCCTACAAGGTTCAACTCCCGAAGGATACCATATTCAATCTCACTGTATCCTCCGCCCTTCCCTATCCTGGCACCGTCAGGTGAAACAGCCACGGAGCCCGCCACAATTAAATCTATTTTCGGAATTTTCCCAATGTCCGCGGGTTTGCCGTATTTGAAGGCCCCCCTAATAGTGGCGGCTTCCCCCATTGCCTGTTTAGAAATTATTTTTGGGTCTAAAACCAAGAATCCCTCCCTCAACCTTGGAGTGGGCATAATTAAAACCTTTCCGCCGGAGAGAACAGCCTCCCTAACTGGATTTTGGGGAGAATCAGGATTAACCTTTACAACCTTGGTCCTTTGGAACTCGGGAAGGGCGGTGAGCTTCCGTGCAGCCTCCTCCGCCCCAAGGAAGTTGGGTATCCTCCCATAGACGGGTCTCGGAAACCTTGCAATTTCTTTGTTCTCCATGAGCTTCCAGATTCTCTCCCTAATCTGCCCCTTTTCCACCTGGGCTTTCAAGGGCTTTTCCTCTACTCCCTTTCCTTTCTTCGAGTCCTGCGGCCCTTTAAAACTTGGGTTAATAAAATGACTGCCGTTGAATGGGAACACCTGCCCACCCTTAAAAAGCCTGGACAGTTGCAGGTCACTTTCCCCTCAAAGGTTTGGACCACCGTGTAGGTTCCGTGGTCTCCAATGACATTAAATCGCCCACCATCAAGGCGCTCCACCCTTCCGCTTTCCACTAGCTTCCGAGCCTTCTCAATCATCCTATCAAGGGACAAGGAATCCACACAACCAATGAGTTATGAGCCCTCGCTATTAATAGGGGTTACCGTTGACGTAGGAATTAGGAATTTTCACCTAAATATAATCTTAAGTCCCCTATCCTCACCTTGTAGGTGTTTTCTCTCCCCTTAATCTTCTTTATACCCTCACCTTATAGTAGCGCAGCCTAACCCTGAGTTGACTGCGATAAAGTTTAGGCGTAACATCCGTCTCATCCAGGTCCCGCCAAGAGGAGATCCAAGCAAGTTTAATGTCCCTGTCATCTGAGCCAGTTAAGTGTTCGTTTAGGATACGGTCTATCTCTTCCATCATTTTCCAGCGTTTAGGGTTGCTTCCCTTAGACCAGACATCCACCGTGTACTCCGCTTCAAACTTCTGGTGGCGATGGCCCAGCTCCGTGAAGCCCACAGGAGTGACTAGATTTTTTATCACGACCTGGGGCATCTGTTCCTCCCTCTCATACCAGTCGATGGAGAATTTGGGAGTGAAACCGACCACATACTCATTCCAATAATCAGAAAGGAGGTTGGCGAGAAACTGTTTTGGGTCCACCGCGAAGTGGCTTTCCACGTTTCGGGAGGATAAGGTTAAGGATTCAACTATGGTGTGGCTGGGCGGGTCGTTCACGTAGACGTAGAAGCCTACAAAGTCCTCGTTAATCGTGTAGGTGGTGTCCGGTAAGTCAAGGGTGTGCTTCTTCACGGTCCCGTCAGTCTTTTCGATGGCCACAACAACCTTCTCGGTGGAGGGCTTCTGAACGTAGAGGGCCTTAAGCTCGCTGAGCGTGTAGGTTATGCCAGTTTTCCAGTCCTTATCTCCCGCGTGGGCCCAAAGCTCCCCAAAAGGTGCATATATGAAAACTCCAAAGAAGGCGGTTGCGACTCCTGTACCTGAGGCGTGCCAACCCAAAGCAAAATGATTGACGGGCGGCGTGGCAAAGACGAGTTTGAGGACCTGCTTATCCTTGGCCCAGAGATGTCGGGTACGGATGTAGTCGACGCTGGCCCAGTGGTAACCGCTTCCCATGGACTGAATAACCAGCCCTGCTTCCTCGCCGAAACTCATGGATGTGTTGTTAGTTTGGTGGCCCCAACTTGGAGGCCATGTGGAGAGATCACGGAAGTCCCAGGTTAGAATCTCCTCCCAGTTAGGCGGATATAAAATGGTGTGACTTAAAATGACAGGATTGCCAGCTGTAACGTAGACAAGGAATCCAGCCCTATCCTCGTCCATGGTGGCGGTGCTGCTGGGCATGGTGAGCGTATGGGCGTTGTAGGAGCCGTCAGTCTTTATGATAACAATTTTTAGCTCCGTGGAAGTAGGTTTCTTAACGCAAATTGTATCAATCTGCGATAGGGTATAGATGATACCACTTGCCTGGGTTTGCTGCCCTGCCTGGGCTATGAGCTCACCTGTGGCTCCGTCAATCTTTAGGCCAAAGACGCCCCAAGTAATGTTCTGTCCTTGGGCATGCCAACCCAGGTACAGCGTAGAGACAAAGGCTGAGTACCGCCTAAACTTAAACACCTCTTTTCCGACGACAGGGATGTTGCCAACGCCCAACCATTTAGGATCATTCATGTCTGGGTTAATGGTCACTCCGTTGCTGCCGAAGGTATAGGTAGCGTTGTTAAGCTGACGGTCCCAGCCGTCCGGAAACTCCGTCATCCTAGCAAAATCGTAGAGTTTCTCCCCTTCCATTATTCCACCTTTGCCTCCGCGATTATCTCCAAGTGGGAACACCTAGGACTGATGGTGACGATTTTCCAGCGCCGTCCACCGTAACTTAATTCGTAACCCTCCTTCAGCACGACGTTGGAAAGACCGATTAGAAAGGTTGCCCTGCCCAGGCTTACGTCTCCAGGCTCGATAGTCTTTTCTCGACCTTCCAGTTTCACGAAACCCTTAACGGTCGACGCGGTCTCCGAGAAAATGGGGTTACCATACTCGTCATCCCGACTGTACGCTCGTTTTATGATGTAAATTTCCAAACCTTTAGCTAAGGCTCGTTTATCAAATTGACCTGCTGGGCCAATCTCATGGGGCTCCAGCTTCGCCACCGTCTGAGGGGAGCCCATAAAACCCTTATTCTCAGCTTTCACGTCCTCTATTAACCCAGGATAGTAGCAGATGCTGTTGGCCTCGGGGCTGGCGTTGGTTTCCCCGGCAAAGTACCACTGCCAAGTTGCGACCCGCTTGCAGTCTGCTATCTGTTTAGCTTGATTAAAGATGCCTTGAATCTGACTTTGCTGAACCGTGGGCGCAACTTGATAGAGCCAGAGGTAAATGCCTTTAGTGATGCATTGGGGCCAAGTAACGGTCAAATAATTGTACGATGGATCCGAGTAATAGTCGAAGTCTGGAACAATGAGCTGGCTTGGGTCTGGGCAGGCTCCGTTCCACCCGGCCACAGCCTCGGCAATGAAGCCTTGACCCTCCGCCGTCAAGACCTCAAGGGCCTCTTGAATCATCTGGTTATACTCGCTGATGGACCCACCAGTTTCAAAAAGGATTTGGGTATCATCTAAATAAAAACCGTCAGCATGAGGATACTCAGCCTTCTTAGATGTGAAATAACTCTCAAAATTTTCCCCACGACTGGGACACCAGATAAATCCCCAAGCCTTCAAATCAAATTCGTGAAGGTTAGCCACGTTTACAGCTTCATTGTAGTCGGGCGTTCTTGATCCCCGGTCTCGAAAAATCACATCGGTGAAGAGGGCCTCTCGTATCTCTTTAGCCATTGTCTGGCTTATTAACCCATCCACCCAGGTAAAGGGTTGTTTCTCGTATTGCCTAACGTACTTGACCATTACCTAAACCCTTTTCAAACTCGTCCGATAATAGTCGAAAATTTGCTTAATCTCTCGATCTAGGACAGCAATTAACTCCTCCCTGCTCTGGGTCTCACTGAAGTCACCAGCCGAAAAACTAACAGTTACATCAGGGCGATTAAGGATGTCCCGCGCCGCCAATAAAGCGCTGAGACGCTTAATTCTCCGGGGCACGGTTCCTGTGAAGCTG
>Ga0315306_10001102_pt1 | contig 12995 bp, 12 predicted proteins | sample TDP1_MG_FD_203803 | JGI IMG/M metagenome (GOLD analysis project Ga0315306, IMG submission 203803) | Freshwater sediment microbial communities from Lake Towuti, South Sulawesi, Indonesia - TDP1 | ecosystem: Environmental > Aquatic > Freshwater > Lake > Sediment | place: Indonesia: South Sulawesi... | reverse complement strand
GAAGAAGCTGAGTCCGGCGCCTATCGCTATTGTTTTTCCAGATTTGACCAGCTCAGAGTCAGATCTTTGCTTTGATGCTTCGTTCTGGTCTTTTGAGCGCCTGAGATTATTCAAATCTGTCATTATGTAGATTGCGACGAAGATGAGGAAGAAGCCGAAGATTAACCCGAGGTCTCTTGGCTGTAGCTGCGTGGTCAGCCATGCGCCTAAGTAGGCTCCAGGTGCTGTTATTACGGCGAGGACTAGGCCTGTCTTCCAGTAGATTCGCCTTTGTCTCGCATAGTTCAGGGTTGCTGCTGCTGCCGTGAAGATTATGGTCGTTGAGCTTGTACCCACAGCGTTGGCTGGAACAAACTCGTACAGCAACGTCAGAACTGGTACAATGAAGATGCCTCCTCCAATTCCAGTCAAGGAAGCTACTATAGCGATGAGAAAACCGAATACGGGGAGCAGCCATAAGTCCCACATGTATTGATCACACGCCAGCAGTTGTGATACTCTAGAGACCTATTCCATGGGGAATTCTATGATATAGGTCAAACGGTTGAATTGACTCCTGGACCCGGGTTCAAATCCAAGGACAGGCGCCAACTAGCTTTTGCACTAGTGCGCGCTGAGCTAAACTATTATCTCGAGGACGCAAGTTAGGGCGAAGCTTGCTTATATGGGCATACATTTTTATCTAAGCTCTCTGCGCTGCAATCATTCTAGCACACGAGCAAGCAAAGCTAGGAAGGAAAACAATGGAAATTGAGTCTACAAGCAAGAGATCAGCAATACTCGCGTTGTACGCTATGAACTTCTTAACATCTTCTGGTTTTGGAGCCTTTGGCGTCATCATGCCGCTTTACATGCGAGATTCAGGTGTATCCTTTGCTGGTCTAGGACTTGCTTTCAGCGCCTTTGGAATAGTTATGGGTGCTACAGGAATGTTTTTCGGAGCGCACTCAGATGTCATTGGGCGAAAACCCTACCTAGTTTTGTCACTGATCCTGAGAGCAGTTGTTACATTTTTCTACACACAGACGACTAGCACAGTTGGCTTCGTAACATTGAACGCATTGAGCGGACTTTCTACGTCTCTCAGTGCCGCAATAGTTCCCGCACTCATGACGGATCTCACAAAAGACTCGGAGAGAGGACGCAGATTCGGGGGCATGGGAGGATTTGGGTGGATGGGAACAGGATTGGGATATTTCTTAGGCGGCGCTCTTTCCCAGATTTTTGGCTACTTTTGGTCATTTATGTTTCTGACTGTGTTGATACTGGTTTCATGTTTTCTGATTCTGTTGTTCGTTCCTTCCTATCGCCTGCCATCAAAAGAACGTTTCAACCTTGCCTTGGCTAAGCAGCTTTCACCAAACCTGAAGATTTGGCTAATCATAACGTTTTTTTCTTCACTTGTAATGGGCCCCGTCGAAGTCATGGTTATTCCCTTGTACGCTGTACAACCCGGACCGTTAGGAATCGACAAGATGCTCTTCGGCAGCTTCATGTCGATTAGTTACATTCTAACTTCTTCAACTCAATTCATCGGAGGCAGCATGGCTGACAAATATGGAAGAAGAAAACTTGCAAGCCTTTTCCGTCTTTCATCGGCTCCTTTCATCATGGTTCAACCGTTGTTTCCATACTTCGCATATTTCGCATCCATGTATATTCTAGAAGGAATCGGCGAAGGCCTAAGCCAACCATGTAACAATGCGATGATCGCATCTTCAGTTAGAACCGAACACAGAGGCTTCGACTACAGTATAGTGCACTTGTCTGGAAACGTTGGCGGCACCATAGGATTCCTTGTACTAGGATCTACGCTTGACACTATAGGATTCACTTATCCCTTCGTCATAAGGGCATTAGCATACGTTTTCATGGCGATACTGATTTACCTAAAGTTGAAAGACTAGCAGACAACGAGCGCTTCTCCGAATAAAATCATTGACGGTACCTTGCCAAATAACGCATTTGCCCAAACCTATGCGCCTTCACCGCAGGGTTTTAACATCGCAAAAAATGGGGATTCACATATTCCTCGATAAGGCATCGATGGAAAGAGTAGACAGTTTTTCACTGCTTAGGATAGCTAAGCCATTCAAAAGTCAGCTGTCATAATCATGGAACACGAGAAGAGATAAGGCTCAAAAAGAAAGCTCACTGGATTAGCTGTGCCTAGGCGAACTGCTCACGCATTGGAAACTAGAGCTTTTCAAGAGTCTTTACCACTTCATCAGTCGACTTGATCTTTGCGCACACATCTTTCTGTGCGAGCAGAACCGCGTCGTGCAGCTGTTTAGACCGTGTTGTGCACGCGTCTTCAACTATGAGAACATCGTAGCCTAGGTCAGCTGCATGCAGCGAAGTCGCTAGGATGCACTGATCTGTTAAGAATCCTACGAGAATTAGACTATCAATGTCCATGTTTCTCAGAATGAAGTCCAAGTTTGTTCCAGATAAAGCGCCACCATTAGTTTTTGTTATGACAAGTTCACCCGGCAGCGGCTTCACCTCATCAATGAATTCTCCGTCTTCAAATTGAGGAGGAATTATCAGCCCTATTTTTCTGTTAACCTTAGCCGTGTGCCTTGGATTGTCTGTGGGACCTTGCATTTTAACGTGTACTATGTCAAAGCCCCTTCTACGACAAAGATTAAGCAGTCTTTGAGCGTTTTTGACCGCTGCCTTAACACGCTCGTCATAATCTTTTACGACTTCTCTCACGGCTTGCTCATCTAATCCGACTTTCACCGAGGTCTTTACCAAATGTTCGCCTAGGACAAATTTTTGCATGTCAATCAGTATCAGAGCAGTTTTTCCTTGTCTAAGTTCAAAATCGGGATATGGAGATTCAACGGTGCGTATAACATCTTCAAATGTTACTTTCTTCATTTTAAATCACCCTACCTGATAACTGAAAGAATTCTATCAATAAGAATTTCTATGAGAGAAACTGGGCGCATCGTCTGTTGGAAGGAGAGGCTCATGAACGAGAACCGAGTCAACTCTTGCTATATGCCAAGATTTGCGCATACGCGCCTGCGACTCAAGGTTCTGCGAGCCTCCTCTTCCAAAGACGACAACCCCCAGAAAAAGCTTGAATCACTAAAAAACAGGTGTTAACAAAGACAAAAAACTTGTGGAGCACCTACACTGTTGAGCACAGCGGATGTTAAGAAAGATTAAAAGGAATGATGATTTTAAGAGAGAATAGGGGAAATTCCATGGTAATGAAACCCATTGGGATAGCTATACTTTCAATATTTTCACTAGTAGTGGGCACGCTCGCCTTCTTAGCAGGAATAATTCTCGTTGCATTTTCCACCATAATAGTTATTACGCCCAGAACGGCTGAGGAAATCGCCAGAAATCTCGGTCAGCTACCAGGAATGCCCTTTGGCATACATGGAATGATTGCACCTGCTGAATTGCTTTTGGTCTTCACGGGCGTCTTCATCATCACTATAGGGATCATTATGGCCGTGATTGGATGGGGTCTCTGGATAGGTGCCAATTGGGCAAGATGGATTGCAATCATATACTTTGGATTGGGAGCTTTGTCAAGCCTATCAAACGTGTTGCAAGGACAATTTGGAACAATAATAAGCCTGGTCATCAACGGACTTATTGTGTACTATCTTTTCCTGCCCCATGTCAAAAGATTCTTCAAAGCCTCCGTCTGAAATCCTGTAAAGGCATTAAGATGCGCGCGTGCAGAAGCATTAATTTCACAGGAAATCACTTTTCATATAACAATCAGACAAAGGTGCCAGTTCTTGAGGGTAGGCATACTCGGCGGCACAGGAAATATGGGGAGGGGTCTCACGATTCGATGGGCATTAAAGCACGACATCCTCGTCGGATCGAGAACCTTAGACAAGGCTCGCAGAATCGCTAAGGAGCAAGAAAACATCGCCCGAGGGTTCTATCAAGCTGAGATTAAGGGCAGCATTGGGGGCGCTCTCAACAGTGAAGCCATTGAGAAATCAGATGTCGTAGTCGTTACTCTCCCGTCTGAAGCCATTGTCCAAACCATGACGGAACTCAACCCGTACCTGCAACCAAAGCAGATTGTTGTGTCAACCGTCGTCTCCATGAAGAAAAAGAAGGGACTCTTCTGCTACACACCCATCATAGGCGAGGGAACAGGCCGATACCAAGAAAAGTCCGCAGCCGAAGTCATCCAAGAGATAGTTGAGCCCACGCCTGTTGTCTCAGCTTTTCAAACCGTACCAGCAATATACTTGAACAACATTGACTCTGTCATGAACATAGATGTACTCGTCGCCAGTGACTACGACCCAGCCGTCGCCGTGGTCTCCAAACTTATCCACGATATACCAAACCTAAGACCGCTCAATGTAGGCCCCTTAGAGAACTCGAAGTTGATTGAGTCGCTGACACCTCTACTTCTAAATGCAGCCATCCTCAACAATCTTCAGGATCCGTCCATTCGCGTCGTTCCATGGATGCCAGCCTCATTTGAATAATCAATCGTCGCCCTTAACTTAATGAGTGCGTGTCTGCGAGGATGTTTTGGATGCCTCCACACGACTCAAAAAATCACTCAACACTTGCATGTACCGTTCGGGTTCTTCCAAGTGTGGCATATGTGAACTGTTTTCGAAAATAACCCATTTTGAGCCCATGATTCCGTGATGTATTGTTTCGACGACCAAAGGGGTTGCCTCATCGTAGCGGCCTGAGAGTATCAATGTTGGAACGCGAATCTCACCGAGACGATGCACGATGCTCCAATCCTTCAGTGTCCCAGTTACGTGAAACTCGCTTGGACCAAACATAGTGTAGTACACTTCAGGGTCTTGCATGAGCCTTGCGTACGCACGTTGGAGGCACTCAGGCCAAGGATCAAGTCGGCACACGTGACGGCGATAGAACACAAGCACTGCTTGCTGATAGGCTGGGTCATCGGTTGTCCCCGCGGCTTCGTGCCTCAACAGAGTCTGCTGCGTCTCGGGCGGAAGTTCATCTCGTAAGCGATTGGTCTCAGCGACCCACTGGGGAACGCTGGCGAGAGAATCAGCCAAGATTAGACTGGCAAGCCCTGAAGGTTTCGTCAACGCATACTCCATCGCCAACATGCCGCCCCACGATTGTCCAAATAAGTGAACCTGCTCCAATCCAAGCGCGCGGCGAACGACGCCGACTTCTTCCACAAAAAGTTCTACTGTCCACATCTCTGGCCTGTGCGGATGATCCGAGTTGCCCGAGCCCAACTGGTCGTAGAAGACAACGCGGCGCCCAGTGGCGGCCATTGCTCCAAGCGGCTCCAGATAATCGTGTGGCGCTGCTGGACCGCCATGCAGGCACAGCAACGGCAACTTGCCTGATTCTTCAGGCTCACCCACGATGCCATACCACACCTTAAAACCTCGAAACGAAATGAATCCTTCCTTCATCGAGGCTGAAGCATCCATTATTTCATTCCTTCTTTCCGTATTGCACATACGGCGTTTCAGTTTTGGCTTTTGAAGCTTAAAATAGTTATGAAGCTGCTGTGGGTGCAGAAAGCAGCAAGGCTAATTAGGTTTTGATTCTTCACTAATTCATAAAATGAGTCATGGTTTGTTTGGATAAGAGACAACAAATGATTGTTTTAGCTCTTGTATCGTTAGCCTTCAGCGTGTTTTTTTATGCCTCTATAGACGCTACTTTGTTTGGGACAGTAATACCTGAAAACGAAGCCCCAAGGTACTGGATTCCTGTGAGCTTGATAATGTTTCTCTTAACTTTTGGAATAACCTTAACGCCGCTTTTTTGGAAGAAAAATTTTCTACGAACCATTCGCGAAGATTATGTCCCTATAATTCTCCTGATGCTGACTCCTGCAATCATACTCAGTTCCGGCTTCCTTGATCTGGTCAGCGCGTCGGTAATTGAACACATCCGTGGAAATGGTTCTCTGGGCTGGCTAAACTACCCTAACTGGTGGTGGATGGACCCATTCCCCATCGGCAAATGGTCAGTTCCTTGGTCAATCGCTTGGCTTGTCTCATTCATTTCAGGCCACGAACACACCTTAACAGTTGACATGTTCATAGGGTCAGCTATCGGTTGGAGCTTACTGATTTTCGTGTGGACTTGGTACACGAAATTGAGAAAATCTTCAGTCTAGTCCTAATTCTAAACCATTTGAAGAGCTATTTTTCCCATGAGCACCAAATCTCGGAGGCTGAGATCTGGCCTCGAGTTTCTCAGCGACCACTCGATAGCCGAAAGATCCAGCCAAGCTTGGTCGTAACATTTTGTACAAGAATAGAATCTGGGATAACTATGATATTTCTCTTCCAAGGATTCTACGCGGCACATCGGGTTCTCGTGAAGACAAGGATAGACCCACCCATCCCAATCTACGTAGATTATGCTCTCACCCGCAAAACAAGGGATGGAGCGTTTTCCACTGTTCAAATACTGAATCGCGTCACTGAGCCCAAGAACAGTGTTGAATATGGGGTAGCCCTTTTCTTTCAGGGTTAATGCCGATATGAAGCATTCTGTCAACCATTGCTTTGAAGGCAGCTCCCACTTGTCAGCGTGAAGGGAACCTCCTGTTTCAGGATATGACAAGACTAAACTCGCATTGAAACGCCGAGCAATGCTACACAACTTCACTATGTCTTGACCGCCAACAAGAAGCGCGCTGAGATCCACTCGCAAGTTCGCGCGTCTACACGCAGCAGCCCCTCTAAGCACTTTATGAAACAAGCGGGGGTGTTCACGTACTTTATCGTGTTCTTCGCCTGGATAGTCAAGCGAGATTGTCACCAGATCCGCTCTGGAAATGCTTGGAATATTTTCGGCCAGCGTGGACCCATTAGTGTTTATCTGAACAATGAACCCCTTATCGTGTGCATAGTTGACAACCTCTGTGAGGTGAGGATACAATAGGGGCTCTCCGCCCGTTATGCTGAGACTGTAACAACCCATCCGGTTCAAAGTGTCAATTGTCTGTAAGGCTTGCTCAAGTGTAGGCTCAATCACAGGTTTCCGCCAAACCTTGCAGAAATGGCATCTGCAATTGCACCGTGTTGTTATGGCCCACATGGCGATAGGCGGGCCTCCCTTACACGACTTAGAAGCCACCAAAGAATATTTTTTCCATTTAGAAGCCCGAAGCTTCAGAAACGAAGCCGCAAGAAGTCCTGTTAAGGGTAGAGTTGAGAGAGATCTGCTCAACCTGACCTTACACCGAGATTATTACTATTTAGAATACTCTTAATTATGCTTTGACCACCTTTAACAATGTGCATATTAATGCACGAACTAATGATAGCGTTCAGTTGCGATGACATATCTCCAAAAACCAACGTTGCCAAACTAAAAGACCTCTTAAGAACAGCCGACAGATTTGATATAGATATCACTTTCTTTGTGATTCCAAAAAGTGAGGCCGAGTGGAATTCTTGCGGCTCCCTCGTTGAAGTTTTGAAAGACGCCCAAAGTTGCGGCCACGAAATTGGCCTTCACGGTCTTAGCCACGTCCTTTTTGAAGCTGGAAACCCATTAAGCATTTTTAGCTTTGGGTACTCATCTGTTAAGAGCAAGATTTTGAAGGGACTCAGAATCCTCAACGAAAAGCTGGAAACAAATCCCAGAGGATTCAGAGCGCCATATCATCACTACGGTCAAAGCCTTCTAAGAGTGCTCGACGAGCTGAGTTTTCTCTACGACTCCTCCAAAATAGCTTGGAATAGCGTTCTCCTTTCTTATGTCCCGCCGTTAAGGGCAGTCTGTTTCTCCAGAAAACGAGGTCTTATCGTGTCAAAGATATTTCATCCTTTAAACCTGAAACTGTGGGAAATACCCGTCACTCAAGAGTACACATGGTACAATCTGAAGTTTGAGGTTAGCCAATTTGAAGCATTCCTAAAGAATCGCATTTCAAGAACAGAAGCAGGTTGTTTGATTATCAATTCTCACATCGGAGCCTTGTCCATATGGGGCCTGCAGATTCTCAAACAACTTTTTCTAGGCCTCAAAGAGACAGGGTTAAGCAAGTTAACTCTGCAAGAAATGGCAGAGAAATCTTCCAGTTTCGAAACCGCTAAAGCTTATTACGTCTAACTCTCTAGAAACAATTGTGTTGGTCACAGCGCTACGAGTCTTTTTGATTGCTGCAACAGTTTTCTTGGTTGCCTTTTATGCTGCCACATGTTATTTTGCGTGCCGCAGAAGGAAACCTCGCAGATATCTGGAGTATTCTCACAAAGTCTCGGTGGTTATCCCCGCTTACAATGAAGAAGGCGTGATCGATGACCTGCTGAAGGACCTTAGAAACTCAAGTTATCCCATCGCAGAAACAATCGTGCTCGATGACAACTCCACAGACTCCACATATGAAGCGGCCAAAAAGATGAACGCAATAGCCATCCGCAACGAAACAAAACTTGGAAAAGCAGCCACATTAAACAAAGCCGCAAAAATCATTCAAGGAGACATCATGGTCGTATTTGATGCTGACAACCGACCAGAGAAAGACTGCATCGAGCTTCTGATAAAACACTTTGATTCCAAAGAGGTAGGGGCTGTCGTAGGTGTGTCAAAGATTTCGTCGAATGGGTTTGTAAGCAAGCTTGCTGCCCTAGAATTTAGCCTATATTTCTATTTGTTCCAACCTTTTTCAAACAGGTTTAGTTTTTTTCCAATCCTTCACGGAGCTTATTTCGGTATCAGACGAGAACTGGCGTCTTTTGACGAGGAGGCATTGACCGAAGACTTCGACATTTCCGTAGATATGGCGTCTAGAGGATACGGAATAGAGTTTGAGCCTGAAGCCATTAGTTACGTTTCTCATCCGCCTTCATTATCCTTTTTTGCTGGACAAAGAGAGCGGTGGATTAGAGGGGCTGTCCAAGTGTGTTTTAGGCGCAAGGGTTTCTGGAAGAAGGTGTTTCCACGCATCGGCTTCTTAGGTTTGTTCTTGAAGGCACTTGGGTATTCTTTGCCCTTGGTTTGGGCCTCTGACTTCACATTCCTTTTGCTTTGCTACTTTCTCAGCGAGTTTCTTCTTTTGTATGTTGCGCTTTTTTCGCTAGTCATCTACACAGTTATCGTTTTTATTGCCAATTTCCGCGCTAAGAACAAGACAAGAGACATCTTGGTGTTGCCTTTTCTTGGTTATTTTTACTTCTTCTTTGTTGCCTGGTTCTTTCTAAAGGCGGTCGTTCTCGAATATTTTGGATTTGAACCAAAATTTACCAAAATACCCCACAAGTCACCAAGCACTGCTTAGTGTTAGATTACATGGAAAACTAGTGATGTCTATCCGAAGTGAACAAGTAGTCTCGATGAGAGAGATCTGTTGAACTTTCTCCTCACCGTTTCTATGGGTTCTCCCAACACGGTTATCTCTTCTAGCTTGCATGTTCCGAGTCCCTTCTTCTCTGCCAAGACTAGGTGTTTGACATCGGTAGGCGAAATGCCCATCACCGCGGAACCCACAGCGTCAACCGCCACCGGGTCTGTTCCCGCAATGACCAGATTCATTTCTACGGCGTTTCCACTGGTCTCGTGTCCTTCGCCTGCGATAATTCCGTCGACAACCGCTATGCTAGGTCTTAGGACTGAAGCCAAATCCGCTATGTTTTCGCTTAGGCTCGTTCCCATGTGCATTGAGCCCTTCGAAGCCAAGGCGCCCATCATGTTCTTGAGGCTCAACGTAACCGTGGCTATTCTGTGAGGCTTAAGCTTCGGCACACTAATAATGGTGCTCTCCAAAGCAGTCTTGGCAACCCTAACTTTCCTGAGTGACAATGGATCAGGCAGGTTGACTTCAACAAATTCATCTTTGTTAAGGTCGATCAGTTTCACACCCCACCGTTCAGCAACCCCGTCAACACCCGCAGTTTTGAAGGCTTGAAAGGTGTCTGCGAACCCGCTACCCTCACCAATACTAATATCTTCTACATTAAGCTCCCTCAGAAACTTGACAACACCTTCTATGACTCTACCGTCTGTTGTGATTCCGGTTAAAGGATGCTTCGAATTTATATAGTTAGGCTTAACCAAAATCGGCCTATTACTTGAGAGGACGGAATTCACATCGGTCTCTATAATCTGAAGTGCTTTAACGGTTGTTTCGATGGGGTCTGTTCCCCTTACAATGGCAACTCTGCTCATTACGCGACACTTAGAATGCCATATGTCATACGAAGATTTGAACCTATCCTTTTCTAACATTAAATCGGCCAAGAAATCACGCTAAACAACATAGAAACGCGCCCCAAACCAGAGTCAAACACAACCGAAAACAACAACCAAACCAAAAACAAACCCAAAAAAACAAACAACGCGCCAGCCCACTCAAACAAAAATTTCTCACAAACTCATACTAAGAGAAACACGATTCAAAATAATGTTTCAGACTTCATAACTCCTAAAACACTGAAAAACAAAGTTTGACTAGAACCGAGATGTCTTCTGATCCTGATGCTACAAGGAGACGGTTAGACGCTGAACGAGTCACTTGGCTAGCACAGGGCTTCTTGAACCGACTGGGATACAAAAGGGCGATGTTACGACCAAAGAAAGTCACGCTAGAGGGCGAAAAATACATGGTAGAGGTAGATGTACAAAAGAAAACGGCCACGGTCCAAGTTGATCTGACCACAGGGGAGATTAAGGGATTCCAGATCGAAGAGTCAGGAGAATCGAGTTTCCCCTTATCAAGAGGAATGATGCTCCTCATAGGTGGCAGCATTGGCATCGTAGTCGCAGCGTTGGTAATTCTCAAGCTGATGGGCATGCTATAAGCCACAAAAGAAACATTAGAAGGACAATCGAAATAAATCGCATACGACCTTCTAAAAGGTCATGAGACTGTTCCTCAGCTGCACCGAGTTGGGACTAGGACACGTAAACCGAATCATACCGCTCGGCAAAAAACTCGCAGAAAGGGGACACGAACTCTTCTTCTTCTCAGGAGGAACAGCCTACCAACTACTAAAGAAAGAGTTTGAAAAAGTTCACTATTGCACGCCCGTAGGGTGGTATGAAAACGCCCGCGGCGTAATAGCCTCAGCCTCGATTCTCAACATTTTGATTCCCCTTCCATACTTCAACTACGAAAAAAACAAGCTTGAGATTAAAAGTCCGAGCGCAGCGGAAACCGTTCACCGCTACTACGACCTAAGACGGCACATTCGAAAAATCAAACCCGAGTTGATAATCTCTGACGGTGACATGCACGCCCTGAGACTCGCATACAGATGGAAAATCCCAACCGTTTACGTAGCTAATATTATTCAGCCGAGTTACGGCTTCTCTCCTCTACTCGTGCCAGGTGAGAGATTCACAGAGAGATACGTGAAAAGGTGTGACAGGATAATCGTGCCCGACAACCCAGAGCCTTACACAATATGTGAATACAACCTAGGAAACATCGACGAAATAGGAGTCAGAGACAAGGTTGAATTCGTCGGCGGTTTTTCCGACATGACCCCCCAAAAGACAGGTGCAGAGAAGCACATTTTCGCACCCATAAGCGGACCCCTAGGCACGAGAGCCAAACTCATCAGAATGATAATACCTACGTTTTCGCGTTTAGAAGTCAAAAGTATTGTTAGCCTAGGCGAACCCGGCAACAGAGCTTCAAAGAAACGCGGAAATTGCGAGATTCACAGCTGGTTAAACAAAGAACGGCGAGACGGGTGCATGAGAAACGCGAAAACGATAGTTTTCAGTGGCGGTCACGGAACCTGCTTCGAAGTGTTAAGAAACAGAAAACCAAGCGTCTGCATTCCAACCCAGCCGGAACAGATGGCAAACGCTAAAAAACTGCAGGAACTAAAATGCTCAATATCTGTAGAAAACGAGAACCAGCTTAAGTCAGCTATTCTTGAAATTGAAGAGAAAATAGACTATTACAAGAACAATGTGAAAAAGATAAGTGAGCATTCCAGCAGGTTTAAGGGTCTCGACAGAGCAGCCGAGGTGATCGAAGACATCCTATAGTTGCAGAAACGACTAAATTATTTGATTTCTAATTTTCTAACCAAGGCTACTAGCGCTTTTCAACCGTATCTTACCATGCTTTCTTTCGTATTCTTTCAAGCCTCTCTTCATCCAAAAACGATACCACCACACAATAAACAGGACGGTCCCGACAACAATGATGACCATCACAACTATTCCAATAATGGGAGCAATATCTTGCAGTGTGAGTAGCCAGACCTTTGAAAAATGAAGCGGAAACAGAGCTTCAAGCAAACGAGATTCCTCCCCTGCTTGCCATGCATGGCACATGAACTTAAGAGCTTGTCGGAAACGAATCAATCAAACACTTAATGTCTGACTTGAATTCTGGATTCATAAGTTTCTTAGGGTTATACTAAGGCAACATTTCTGCGAGATGTTAAACATGCGAAGAAAAACACTATACGGAGCAATTTTGGTCCTGACCTTTGCGTTGACCATCAACGTAAAACCCGCTTCTGCTGATACGCTTTCGCCCAACGACTTCAAGCTTCAAAGCTTCAGCAAAACCGTTGACTTCTTTGACTACGTCCGCGCCTACGCTGCTAGTCACGGTATGACGCCGCCGAACGCATCTCTCCACGCCTACCTTTATCAGACTTACATCAACGTTAGTGGATTTCAACTCTTTTACAGCGGATTGAGCAACATTACAGCAGGACAGGGAGCATTGACGATACCAGTGCAGAGTTTTCTAGAGCATTATAAGACTCCGAACGGCAAAGACGTGCTCACAAGCTCATCCTTTATTATGCTGTTAGCCTTCAACGACACTGGCACTTCCAAGTCCGCAAATTCACCCGACGTAAACGATAATCTCTATGCGTCCTTCTCCCTTGGGTTTGACCTCTCCAACATCACCGGTCCATCGAAGCCTGCATTGAACAGCAAGACCACAATAATACCCCTGACAGCCTCAAACGACAACAAAACATGGGAATGGGGCATGCGCTACACCAACCTCACAGCAATATGGTGGAGAATGTTCTATGCTTATCCATGGTTTG
>Ga0315306_10001100_pt1 | contig 13004 bp, 12 predicted proteins | sample TDP1_MG_FD_203803 | JGI IMG/M metagenome (GOLD analysis project Ga0315306, IMG submission 203803) | Freshwater sediment microbial communities from Lake Towuti, South Sulawesi, Indonesia - TDP1 | ecosystem: Environmental > Aquatic > Freshwater > Lake > Sediment | place: Indonesia: South Sulawesi... | reverse complement strand
TAATGATAATAGTAAGGAATTAGAATAGACTAAGAAGCTGACGGGGAGAAAGGAATGCAGAGTAAATTAAGTGTAGTGCTTGGCCTAAAACATTTTTTCTTACCCAAAAATAACCATTGGCTAAAAAGAACCATTTTGGTTTTTGCTTTCATACTGTTTGATTATTTTTCGACGCTTGTTTTTTGTAGCACGCCTTATAAGGAAGCTAATGTGTATGCGAGGACCTTTATGGAAACCTTTGGTATACCTTTAGGGCTGACGCTTTTTGCTTTAGTAGCTAACCTGCCAATTTACATAACTTTAAGTTTAGACTCTCATGTCATAAGGCTATCATCTAGAATTGCCGTAGTCATCGAACCCCTCATTGATGTTATGTTTGCATGGTTTGTTGCTGGAGTGCATTTTTGTGGAGGTGCAAGTTGGTTTTGGCATGTTCCAGATCTGTTACGGCAGACTTTGGGTGCTCTTTTGTATTTGTCAATTGCTTTTTCGCTTGTTAAGCCTCATAAGCCGTGTTATGACAGTTAATCACTGATTAGTGTGTAACAATTCACAACATACTAACTCTATTATCTTTAGTGATTTGATTAGTTAGCAAAGGTTACTGTAGAATCTTTAGGGGACGCACTCTTGGAAAAAAAAGATGTTAAAGCAAACGAAAATGTAAAGCCCCAGTCTGAACCGCAAAAACAAGGAGAAAGTCAAGAAGAAGCGGCTGAAGAGGCACACTTTTTCCATCCTATGCAGCTTTCTGAAGAAGGTGGAGAGCTTTTAGATGAAAAGGAAATAGAAAAGTCTAAGGTTGAAATTGAGCAGAAACTACAGGAACTTTTGAAAAGCATAAGCGAGGAAACTTTGCAGTTAAGTGAGTTTTTGATGGAGGAGAACAAGCTTATGGATGAACTTTGCACATCTCTTAAGCAGATTCTTAAGAAACTTAATGTTTCTTTCAACATCCCTCCACAAGACATTCCACTTCGAAAGAAAGTTAAAAAAGTTATTTTAAATGAGGAAGGACATCTGATACTTGTTCACGAAAAGGGTGAAGTGAACTCAGCGTCTTTGGCAGAATACCCACCTGAAATCGTTATGGCTGTCCTATGGGTTGTAATGCCTGAACTGGCTAAAGTTGTAATGTTGTATAGAAAGAAGATAAGCACTAGGGTTAACTTCTTTGGGAAAATAAGGAAAGAACTAAAAAGTGTTGCCAAAGCTATAGTTGGAAAAGAAGGTACCTCAGACTCTGGCAGCGAACAAATAATGGATGTTGTAAAAGAGTCACTAAAACCCGAAAACCAAAGCTAAAACTTGTTGGTGCTAAGTTTGGATGGAGTTTTAACCGAAATTCGAACTTTTTATTCGCTTAAAGAAATCCGAGAAAGCATAGAAGCGGAGATAAACCAATACAAGCTGCTGTTAGAGGATTATAGTCAATGGCTAGGAAGCCTTCTGAGAAATCCAGAATCCTCGAAAAGCCAAGGATTAATGAAAAAAGCTGCTGAGTTGCAAAGAGTTTTGAAAGCTGGAGGCAGAAAAGGAGGCAAAAAAGAAGAGAAAAAGGCGGCTACTTCTTCAGAATGGGTTCAGTTTAAAGATGTTATGTTGTGTGCTGAAGATTTAGGGGAAGCAGAAATCCTTTTTGAGGCAACAGAGGAGCTAAAAAATAGGATTGACAAGCTAGAAAAAGCCAAAAACTCCATAATTGATTTAGAACGCTACGGTTTAGGAAAGGAATTGCTTTACATAACATATATACATGATGGAGTGCCTGAAAAAATCGTTTTCAAACCAAAGAAGGGTGTTAAAGGTACGGAAAAGTTCGAGTTTACAGCCGACTTCTCAGTTGCAAAACAAACTTAATAGCGAATAGGGCCATAACCAAATTTTCTCTCTATAGTAAGCGAGGAGAAAGAGACAGGAACATCAATAAAAAGACCAATTAAAAGCTCGTTTCCATCTAGCGTGTGCTGTATTCTATGAATACTTTAGTGAACTTTTTCATTAAATCATAAGGGCCTTCGACAACGCAGCTCGTACGTATGTACTGTTTAACCGCTCGGCTGTTAACACCAATACCTATAACGCCTACACCCATACGTTCAACCTTTTTAATATTTTCTTTCAGCGTTTCTTCGGCTCCTTCGTATCCAGCTGGAAAAAAATCTGAAACAACAACTAAAACCCTGGCTTCTTCTAAACGCTTAGTCAACGCTTGAGCCGCAAGCAAAACTGCGTCTGGCAGATACGTGAAGCCGCCATGAGTTAAACCTCCTATCCTCGCTCTTACACGTGAATCGTACTTTTCGGAGAAATCCTTTATGACATAGAATTTGTTGTTAAAAGCGTACATGCCCCAAGAATTTTGGTCGAGAATAAGCAATTTTGCAACTTCAGCAAGGCATAAGGCTATGCCGCGAACTTCTCCTTTGAACATGTTTAGGCTGTGGCTTGCATCTATAAGTATGGACCACGCGTCCTCTCTTGTCTGGAGTTCCTCACGTGCAAAGATATCAGTTCGCTGACTTTTGCTGGCAATGACTTGTATAGCTTCCTGCAAATCAACAAACCCACTTTCTTGTCTAAAATCTTCGCCACCAATGTTTTTCAAAAGCCTCAATCGATACAATATACGCCTTATTGGAGCACCCAAAATTTCCCTTCTTCTGTAAAACTCAGCATAATCCTCAGCCGGAAACTCAAAATCCTCAAAACGTGTATCCTTTCCTATCTCGACATACCCTTTTAAAATCTTTAACTTTGAATTCTCGTGTTCTTGCCATGCCGTCAGAACTTGTTGAGCCTCGCTTTCTCTCAAACTTTGCAAAACTGTTTTCAGTTGCTCTTCATCTTTGATTTCAAGGTTAAGAGCGGTTAATGCTTCTGTCAGATGCTGTTGTATTTCTTCTTCTTTGGGAATGTATTGTTCATAAAAAGGGTCGTTTGTTCCATGGCTTTCCGTGTATAGAAGAGATGGAATCTCAAAAGTTTCTCCATAAACAGTTATAGCATCATAAATTTTGGTGGCTGCATCTACTCTCTCATCAGCTGTTGGGTTTTCCCCAATTTTCTGAAGAATAGAAGTTATTGCCTTAACATCCGTAAGCATTTCATCATTCAAATTTCCCTTAACTTTCTCCAAGCTATAGTTTAGAAGTATTGAAGCCATAATTCGCGAAATATTATTTGGAAGTTCGTTAACATTCTTCATTCGAAGAAAAGAAACAGTGTTTGCATAAGCTATTTCTGGAAGCATCCATCGAAACGACTGCTTTAACTGCTTGTTTATTACAGCATCTTCAAGTATGCTAATCACAAACGTTGATAAGTTGAGACGTCTTCCTCGCGCCCACCTAGAATATACTGAGAAATCTGATAAGTGCAAGTGCATGCCTAAGTGATAGACTGAAGCTTTAAACAGATACCAAATGACTTTCTTATGAGTTGGATTTTGAAGATTAAAATTTAAACCTTGGAAATAGACATGATTCTTATCTAATCTTTTAGGCTTAACTAAGTGAAGAACAAATCCTTTGTTGTCTCTCCCGAGATATGGATACCTCAAATCGTCGTGAAGAAGAATTCTCAGTTTATCATTTGTCTTCTTTGTTATTTGATGTGCAGTTGACCATGCAAAATCAAAAAAGTTCAAGGTTTAAACCCATATTTTATGATCCGAAAAAGGATTCGACGACATGTTTCACAGCGGCTTGTATTTCTACATCATCACTTGTTGTCCCAACTATTGTTTCTACGGCAGCTTCAATTGGTCCACATCCATCCGCAATCAAAGTTGCCCAGTTGATTAAGTCTCCTGGCGAAGGCCCATAGGGCAAGTCGCCATTCTTGTATTGTCTTCGAAGTTCAGCGCCAACTTGAACTATTTTTTCGGCTACCTTTTCATCCACGCCACTCCTTTTCACGATAAGTTCTACTTCGTCACTGGATATTTTATCGCCTATACTTAGGTAGTCGAAGTTTATCCAAACAGCCATGCGCCTTCTTAAAGCCGCGTTTAATGGTTTTGTCCCTACGAATTCGGCTGAGAAAGGGTTCATTGAAATTACTAGATATCCATGTGGGTGCCTGTTTATTATTTCGTTGTCTTTTTCTGTTAAGACAATGTGCCCTCTTGTGTCTAGGACTGGGTTTAGCCTTGTGGCTATGTCTTGTTTCATCATGTTTGCCTCGTCCAAATAGAGTATCCCTCCTTGTCTGCACCACATCACTATTTGACCATCAATCCAGTTTTCCTTTCCAAGACCTATGTATCGCCCAAACAAATCATACGCAGATGTCTGCAAACCGCAGTTTATCTCCCACATGGGAAGCCTGCAAAGCTCCGATATCAAGTAAACTATATGTGTTTTCCCCGTTCCGCTAGGTCCAATTAATGCGCATTGCTTAAAATAATAGAGGGCACGGACTATTCTTTCAACGTAATTAAATCCTTTATCTATGTATTCGGGAGTGTTACGTGGAATAAGTGATTGCACGCCTTCTGGAAAAAAATATCCGGGATGTAGGTCATACTTTTCTATTCGATATTTTTTTCTTAGCTCGGTATGTGAGAGTGAATCTATATTTGCGGATTTTGTTATGGAAACGGACAGTTTCGTGTCTTTTACTGCAGTTTTTATTTGTTCTTCTACAACGTAGACTGCTTCGCTCTTTTGTTTTCTCCCACCTTGGAATCCGAAGCCGACTGCCTTTGCTTCCGTTGGTTTTTCTGTTAACTTTTTTCTAGCTTCTGGCAGAATGACCCCTCCGAGGTCTCTCACCAATTATTATTCGGAGGAATGAATTTAAATCTTACTTCTCACGATTCAATACATTAGATTAATCCGCTCAATTACAATAAAAGATCAGTCAAAACATTCTGCAGTTCGCTTTTTTCCTTTAAATTTCGAAAAATAGCCTTGCCCGTTCCGTAAAGTCGAAAAGAAACACCCTTGAAGGTTAGTTCAAAAATTATGGCAGAAATAGATTTTTCTATCTTTGCCTTTTTCAGAATTTTTGAAACTGCTTGCTCTTTCTTATCATATTTAAAAATAACGATAAAGTTTCTTTCTTCACCACATGTTTCTTCAATTCTAGCCACGTAATCTTCAATAGATAACATTAACGCTATTCGATCTCCTTCAAAACTTCAACAAATCGGTCAACTTCTTCGCGGATGTTGTAGATGTAGAAGCTTACCCTAGTTGAGGATTTTAACTTGAATATTTGATGTAATGGTTGGGTGCAGTGAAACCCACTTCTGATCATTATTCCATAATTGTCAAGGAATAGGGCGACATCATGCGAACTTAAACCTTCAACGTTAAAAGGAACTATACCACATTTAATGGATGTATCCCTTGGCCCGTAAATCTCAACTTTCTGACATTCTTGCATGCGCTGCATGGCATATTCTGTCAACATACACTCATGCGCCTTAACGTCTTCCATGCCTACTCTCCTCAGGTATCTTACAGCTTCCATCAATCCAATACCGTCACAGATATTGGGCGTTCCAGCCTCAAACTTCCAAGGCAAATCATTCCATGTGATGGAACAACGTCTCGTCATTTGGTCAAAGGAGACTTCTCGTATCATTTCGCCTCCGCCTTGAAATGGCTCCATCTTCTCAAGAACTTCACGTTTACCGTATAGGGCGCCTATGCCCGTTGGACCCAACATTTTATGTGCAGAAAAAGCAAGAAAATCTACATCCAAATCTTTAACGTTCACAGGCAAATGTGGAACGGACTGCGCTCCATCTACAAGTGTTAAGGCACCATAATCATGGGCAACTCTCGCGACTCTCTTCACATCGTTTATGACGCCACTAAAGTTTGAAACATGAGAAATGCAGACGATCTTGGTCTTGTTCGAAATCATATCTTCAAAAGCCTCGTAGTTTAGGGTTCCATCTTCTTTTACTTCTGCGTATTTTATGTTAAACTCGTTTATTTTCGAAAGAATTTCCCAAGGGACGATGTTGCTGTGGTGCTCCATCAACGAAACTATCACCTCATCATCTCTCTTTAGATTACGAAGACCCCAAGCGTAGGCAACTAGGTTTATTGCTTCAGTTGTACCCCTCAAGAAAATTATTTCTTCCATTCCTCTTGCGTTTATGAAGCTTGCAACTTCTTCATGGGCCCTTTCATAAAGTTCGGAAGCTTCTTGGGAAAGTGTGTGAACGGCTCTATGAACGTTTGCGTTATGATTTTCGTAGAAATTTTTGATTGCGCCGATTACTTGTTTTGGTTTCTGCGATGTTGCGGCGTTGTCGAAATAGATTAGTGGATGATTACTTATTTTCCGTTTTAATATTGGAAAATCCTCTCGAATTTTATAAGGATCTAACATTATTTTCCCTCTGCTAGTTTCATTCTTTTTTCCAGGATCTTAGCTAGTTCTTCCTCTTCCAATGCTTGTTTTTCCTCAAAACTTAATTCCTTAGGTAGCCAATCAGGGATAATGCCTTTGTTCTTGTAGTATGCTCTGATGGCTCTTTTCAGTGCTCCAACGGCTAAGATGCCGCAATGAAATTTTACGCTTGGTAGTCCGCCAACGGCGTCTGCCACGCTTTTCCAAGAGATTTTCCAGGCGTCTTCAAGTTTCATTCCTTTAATCATTTCGGTGACAATGCTTGAGGTTGCTATGTTTGCGGCGCAACCATAACTCTCGAAGGATGCCTTTTCAATAATGTCTTGATCGTTGATTTTTAGGTAGAAAGTTATCATGTCCCCGCATGCAGGGTTTCCAGCAATCGCTGTCACTGTGGCGTCTTCCATTTTTCCTAGGTTTTTTGGATTTCTGAATAACTCGAGAACCTTTGGATTATAAGGTAGGGGCATTCGTGACACGATTATTCCACTCCTGTGGACCCAGTGATTGCTCTTATTCTTTCAACAGCGTTGGAAACTGTTTCTAAAACGTAATTTATTTCTTCTTCAGTGTGATATCGTGTAACCTTCATTAGTATACTCCCGTGAGCTTCATCAAACTTTCTGCCTATGGCAACAAGCACATGGCTTGGTTGAAGAAGGCGTCTAGTGCATGCACTTCCGCTTGAAACGTACACGCCGTTAAGGCTTAACTCAATCGTTAAAGCTTCTCCTTCGCATCTTAGAAAACTTATGTTCACGTTGTCAGGGGCTCTTTTATCGCCTTTGGGTCCATTAAGCCTGACTTCTGATATTTTTCCAATTATCCCTTCAATCAACTTATCCCGCAGGCTTTGCATGTGATGAACATTGTTTTCAAAATTTTGAAAAGCTAACTCAGACGCCTTTGAGAAACCAACGATTAAGGGCGTGTTTTCCACTCCCGGCCAAAGCTTCTGCGTTCCGATTTGACCTTCTAAAATTCTTTCCACATCAACCCCTTCTTTTACATATAAGGCGCCTATTCCTCTCGGTCCCAAAATTTTGTAACTGCTTATGGTTGCTAAATCTATGTCTAAATCTTTAACGCTGAATTTAATTTTGCCATAAGCGTCTGAAGCCTCGGTGTGGAAGAATGTTTCTGGATTTTTGTCTTTAACTATTTCTAATGCCTCTTTAATTGGCTGTATCGTTCCGATTTCGTGGTTTACAGCCGACAAACTTATGAAAACTGTTTCTTTGTCAATAGCTTCTCTCAACTTTTCAAGGTTTACGAAACCTTCGCTGTCAACTGGAATTTTGGTTGTAGCAAATCCGTATTTTTGCAGCATTTCAGTAACGTGTAAAACGCTTATAGGCTCAATTTCCGAAATGACAATTTTTTTCCTCTTGTCTTTCCTTGAAAAGGCTGTTCCCATTAGCGCTAGGTTGTTGGCTTCTGTTTCGCCTGGAGTAAAGTTAACTTCCTCAAGCGTCTTACATCCTAAGAATGTGGCAATTTTTTGTGCCGATTCCATTATTGTTTCGAAGGCTTCCCATCCTGGTTTATGCGTTAATGTAGGGTTGCCATATGCGCGTTTGTTATAGTATGGTAACATGGCTTCAATCACTCCTTTAGGAGCCATGCTTGAATTTTCTATGTCTAGATAGACTTCACGCTTTAGGCCCTCATGCGCCTTGAGCAGTTCTTTCACGTTTTCAACCATTTTAATTCAATTCCTATGAGTTGGACAGTATTCTTCAACGTTTAGTATCACTTATCTAATAGAAAAACATAACCTAAAGGAAATCGCCATCCACACATAACACTTTATAATTGTTGATGTGGTAAATTGCTTTTGTAAGAGAAGAGATGGGCGCATTCAAGTGAAAATAACGGATTTGCCAATACCAGAACCAGTTAAAGAAATATTAATTAGGTCTGGAATAGTTGAGCTTTATCCCCCACAAGAGGAAGCCATAAGAGCCGGAGCCCTTGAAGGAAGAAATCTTATTTTAGCCAGTCCTACAGCGTCGGGAAAAACTTTGGTCGCTGAATTTTGCGCCCTCAAACATATACTGGAAAAGAATGGAAAAACGATTTATTTAACGCCTCTAAGGGCTTTAGCCAACGAAAAATTTGAAGAATTCAAAAAATACACTTCAATAAGAAAAGATAATGGAAAACGTATAAGGATAGGTATTAGCACAGGCGATTTTGACAGTAGTGACCCGTGGCTGGAAAGATACGATATAATTATAACTACAAATGAGAAGGCAGATTCGCTTTTGAGACATAGAGCCAAATGGATGGATGAGATTTCCATTATAGTTGCTGATGAAGTGCATTTGTTGAATGATGCTGAGCGGGGGCCAACTCTTGAAGTTGTTTTAGCAAGGCTCATGCAGATTAACCCAGACCTTCAAATTTTGGCTTTGAGCGCAACAATAAATAATGTAGAAGAAATTGCTGGATGGCTTAAAGCAAACCATATTACAACTGAGTGGAGGCCAATCCTTCTAAAGGAAGGGGTCCTTCAACATGACGAAATCCAATTTAGGGACGGAGACGCCCGCAAAATAGAGAAAAAGTCGAAGAACACGGCCATAAATTTGGCATTAAGCACCGTCAAATCTGGCGGTCAAGCATTAATCTTTGCATCAACACGGAAAAACGCGGTTTTGCTCGCAAAAAAAGTTGCTGGCGAAATTGAAGAAGTTTTATCTAAGCCTATGAAACGCGCCTTAGAGCATGAAGCAGATAGGATTTTGGCAGCTGGTGAAAAGACAAGGATAAGTGAGGCCCTTGCGGAGCTAATTAAACAAGGAACAGCTTTTCATCATGCTGGTTTAGGCGGTGCACACCGCAAATTAATAGAGGATTCTTTCCGAGGGGGAAAGATTAAAGTTTTAACCGCCACGCCTACATTAGCTTTCGGCGTAAACCTGCCAGCCAGAAACGTTATAATCCAAGATTACAGGCGATACGAGCCAGGATATGGCTACTACCCCATCAGTGTTTTAGAGTATAAACAGATGGCTGGTAGGGCTGGAAGACCAAAATATGATAAAGTTGGGGAGGCTATACTTATAGCTAAAACTACTGATGAAGCAGACTACTTAATGGAAAGCTACATTTTGGCGCGTCCGGAGCGAATATGGTCGAGACTCGCGGTCGAGAGAATTTTGCGTTCTCACGTGCTGGCAACAATCGCAGCAGATTTCGCCCATACTGAAAGAGGAATCTATGACTTTTTCGGCAAAACCTTCTATGCATACCAGTATGAAATTAGCGCAATTAGGGGCATAATAGCCAAAATCCTCAAGTATCTTTACGATGAGGAAATGATTGATGTTGCTGGCGAAAACATTTACGCCACAAAATTTGGGAAGCGGGTAAGCGAACTTTACATAGACCCTGTTTCAGCCGTTATAATCCGCGACGCGTTAAGGCGAAAACCAGCATACTTAACAGACTTAAGCCTACTTCATATGATTGCTCACACGCCAGATATGGGGCCAATATTGAGACCGTACTCACGTGAGGTGGATGAAGTTGCAGTTTTCATGGAAGAACACAAAGAAGAGTTTTTAGTAGATGTGCCAGATGAGTGGGAGGATAGGATAACTTACGAACAATTTCTCGGCGAAGTGAAAACAGCTATGGTTTTGAAAGCATGGATTCAAGAAACAAGCGAAGACGAGATAATCGAAAGGTTCAGAGCGCAGCCAGGCGACCTTTACAGAACAATTGAAAATGCCAAATGGTTACTTTATGCCACTCATGAATTAGCATTGCTTTTTGACAACAAGCAAGTTTTGCCGCAAACACTCGTGCTTATAGAAAGAGTTGAAAAAGGAGTAAGGAAAGAACTGTTGCTAATAGTTAAACTCGAAGGGGTTGGCAGAGTCCGCGGACGGATACTATACAACGCCGGATACAAAACAATTGAAGACGTAAAAACCGCAGCCATTGAAGACTTAATGAACCTACCTCTGATAGGACCTAAATTGGCAAAGAAAATTAAGGAACAAATCGGCGGGTTTGTGAAGAAAGAAACATGGGAAAAACTTGAAAAAGAGGAAGCATGGAAGCAGAGAGCATTAACAGAATTCTAGTTGCTCAAAATTCTCATCTTTTAACACTTTTCTTGGCTATGAGCACCCAGCAATCACCAACGGGTTTTACGTCTCCCTTGTAGACTTTAACAATGCTGAAACCTGCCCTCTCAAACTCTTCTATGTATTGTCCTTTAGATTTCGGCCATGCTGCGATTATGGGAAGATTAATCTCCTTTTCTTCTCCATAAGTTTTTATTTTCCTCGGCAGCAGATTTCCGGGTTCTTGCCCAAGTTTTCTGTAGAACTCTTCAACCGATATTGGTTTATCGACTCTGATATTACACGAGAAATAAATTCCTCCATTCCTAAGTATTCTATGGGCTTCACGCAAATGCTTGTCTCTTGCATTCTGATGTATTAGCATCTGCAAAGAGGCGATGTTGATCACCAAATCGCAAACCTCACTCCTTATGGGCAGATTCCTGATGTCTGCCACTAGGAAAAACATGCTAATTTTTCCCGTTTTTGTATATTCCTTAGCACGTTTTATGGCAGACCGGGATGCATCAATACCAGTTGTATCAAAACCCAGCCTTGCAAGAAAAATGGAATCTCTGCCCTCTCCACAGCCCATATCAATTGCCATTAAACCTTTAGGCGGATTGAGTTCGTGAAGAAAGCTGACAAGAGCCTCAGTAGGTATAGGTTCCTCCCAAAATGCAGTGCCAGCTTCATAGACTTTACGGTATCTCTCCTCGTAAGCATAAGCATCATAAGGGTACTTAGCCATGCCTAATCCTAACATCGAAACATAATGCCCTAAATTATTTAAATCAATCCTCTAGTCCTACGCCTCTCCATAGTTTCTTTAAGTATAAGCTTAACCTGCTCTAAAGCGGTGCCTAGATAATTCCTTGGATTTAGGGCTTCATCAATTTCTTTCTCGTTAAGTTTTTCACGTATGACCTTGGCTTCGAGAAGTATTTCCCTGAAATGCCTATTTTCAGCCTCGCTTTTTATGGTTAGTTTTCTGAGAATCTCATGAGCCTCTTGCCGGTTCATCCCTTTCTTTGTTAACTCAATCATGACAGCCTCAGACATGATGCGCCCTTGGGTTAATTCAATATTTCGTAGCATACGTTCTTCGTCAACATGTAAATTAGCCATAATGTTAGTCATCAGAAAAAGCATGTAATCAACTAAAATGCATGTTTCTGGGATAATGAAGCGTTCCGCTGAAGATTGGGTTAAATCCCTCTCATGCCAAGTTACAATATTCTCTAAGGCAGGTATAACTAGGCTTCTAACGATTTTGGCTAAGCCGCAAATCCTTTCACATGTTTCTGGATTCCGTTTATGGGGCATAGTCGAACTGCCAACTTGCTTCTCAACCTCAAAAGGCTCGAAAAGTTCTCCAATCTCCGGTCTTTGCAACTCCCGAATCTCGGTGGCAAAATTGTCAAGTGTGGAAGCAATTATAGCCAGCAGACATATAAGTTCTGCATGGCGGTCCCTCTGCACAATTTGCGTAGAGATTTCAGCGGATTTAACCCCCAAACGTTGCATAACGATTTCCTGAACCTTCATGGCATGGGGCCCCAAACCCGCCTGAGTTCCCACAGCCCCGCTCATTTTTCCAACCAAAACGCGTTCTTTGCATTGCCTAAGTCTTTGAAAGTGCCGCGAAATCTCACGCATCCAAACGGCGAGTTTGAAGCCTAAAGTTATTGGCAATGCATGCTGTCCATGGGTTCTACCCATCATCAACGTGTTTTTGTATTGCAGAGCTTTTTCCATTAAAACTCTCTCAAAGTCATCCAGTCTCTTCTCGATAAGTCCTAAAGCATCTTTTAATTGAAGGGCATTTGCAGTGTCTACAATGTCATAGCTTGTTGCACCCAAATGGACGTACGCTCCACTTGGTCCACAGGCTTCTGCTAAAGCTCTGACTAAAGCAGCAACATCATGCTTTATTTCATGTTCAATTTCTTTTATGCGTCTTAATTTAACATGCTTTGTCGAAGCCATAGCCGCAATTTTTTCAGCATCCTTTCGCGGTATGTTGCCGACCTCAGCGTGAGCCCATGCTAAGGCTGCCTCCACATCAAGCATTTTCTGAATGCGCGTTTCTTCTTCAAAGACTCTCTTCATTTCAGCAGTTCCGTAACGGCCTGTCTCAATAGGACCCGTTTCTATGGGAAGAATGGACAAGCTCTTTATCCCTCGCAAGAAGATAAGGCGATTAAAGATAAATGCCTTATTTTTCCGCTTAATGCCTTACTACAATTTTACGCTTTCGGAAAAACATCAAGTCATTCTTTTGAAGGACATATTCAAATCATGCTTACTGGAGAGTTTGATCTTTGATCTTTAGCCGAGCGCGGAACTTCAAGATTGCAAGCATAATGATATGGAAGGTCGAGTTGTGCGAGCTAAAGTAGAGTCAGTATAGAGGGGCGTTAACTCAAATGCTTTAGCATGAAGGCTACTACATGTTTGTATTGTTTAACCAAATTATCGGTCCTTTGAGGACCATGTCCTTCATCCTCCACTACATGAAACTCGTGAGGTTTCCTCAGCTCCCTTAGC
>Ga0315306_10001099_pt1 | contig 13005 bp, 6 predicted proteins | sample TDP1_MG_FD_203803 | JGI IMG/M metagenome (GOLD analysis project Ga0315306, IMG submission 203803) | Freshwater sediment microbial communities from Lake Towuti, South Sulawesi, Indonesia - TDP1 | ecosystem: Environmental > Aquatic > Freshwater > Lake > Sediment | place: Indonesia: South Sulawesi... | reverse complement strand
AGAGTGGAGGATGAGATGAATGTTCTTCTCTTTTTAGCCGTCGCTGCTTTTGCCTTCTGGCTCGGCAGCCGCTTTTACTCTCGTTATATCGCGAGCAAGCTCGGAGAAGACCCGAAGGTTCAAACGCCTGCGGTGAAGTTCAACGACGGCCGTGACTATGTCCCGACCAAGACTTATGTTGTTTTTGCCCACCATTTTTCAGCCATAGCCGGCGCAGGACCGATCCTCGGCCCGACCATGGCCATCCTTTACGGCTTTGTCCCGGCCTGGCTCTGGGTTGTGCTCGGCGGAATTTTCATCGGCGCTGTCCATGACTTTACCAGCCTCTTTGTCAGCATGCGCGAGGGAGGAAAGTCCATGGCTGAAGTGGCGCGGCGAACGCTGGGCAATTCAGGGTTCAATCTTTTTATTGCTTTTACCATCGTCATGATTGTCCTTGTTACTTCAGCTTTTTTGAGTGCCACGGCCATTTCACTCACCTCGCTCTGGCCGCTGAGCAAAATCGGAGCGGCGGCGGGCAAAACCTTTCTCAAGACCGTGGTCAAAGACGGCGTGGTCATGGGGAGAATCGGGGGCATTGCCTCGATGTCGGTGATCATCATCACCCTCTCTTCGCCTTTTCTCGGCTGGCTCATCTACCGGAAGAGAATCAAAACAATCATTGCTTATCTTCTTGCTTCGGCAACCTGTGTTGTCTCAGTCTTGTTAGGCATTGCCTATCCTGTTACCCTGACGCCAACTCACTGGATGGTCATCATCTCGGTCTATGTCCTCTTTGCCGCCGGAGTTCCGGTCTGGCTGATTCTTCAGCCGAGGGATTTTATCAATGTCCAGATTCTTTACGGGGGAATTATTTTATTAATTGTCTCTATCTTCAGCACAGGATTTGGAGGATTGTCGATTTCTGTTCCGAGCTTTAACCTCAAAGAAGGAATCCAGCATCTTGGCTTTCTCTGGCCGATGATGTTTTGCACGATTGCCTGCGGAGCCATTTCTGGGTTTCATGCTTTGGTGGCAGGAGGAACGACTGGGAAGCAGCTAGCAAAGGAGACAGACGCCCGCCGGGTTGGCTATAACGCCATGCTCCTTGAATCAATCCTCGCCGTCTGTGTGCTGCTTGCTCTTGGCGCTGCCATGAACTTTCTGGATTACAAATCCGTGGTCTGGCCCGCAGACCCGGTAGTTAAGTCGAATCCAATCCTGGGATTTTCCCTCGCCGCCGGTCAGTTGCTCAACCGGGGACTGACTATTCCAGTTGCGCTCGGCACAGTCTTCGGAATCCTGCTCGTTGAAGGGTTTGTAATCACCACCCTTGACGCAGCCGTTCGTCTCAACCGCTATCTCTTTGAGGAGCTCTGGGTCATTCTCTTCAAGAAGCCGCCAGCCCTTCTCAGGAACTTCTGGTTCAACTCAGGGCTTGCCGTCTTATTGATGTGGGTTCTTGCTTACACAAACGCCTTCAGCGCTCTCTGGCCGATTTTTGGAACGGCCAATCAGCTTTTGGCAGCGCTCACCCTTCTGGCTGTTTCAGCCTGGCTGCTCCTTCGAAAGAAAAAGAACACTTTCACTCTTATCCCGGCCATCTTCATGATTGCCACGACGCTCGCTTCGCTCGGAATCCTGCTGGTGAATTACATCAATAAAAGGAACTATGTGCTGATTGTCGCCGACGTGCTGCTTCTTTTTCTCTCAGCCGGAGTTATCTGGCTTGTCTTGAGAACTTTCTTACAGCCTGCCAAAGCCCAGGTCGTTGCCGCACGCTGAATCGATGAAGATCATCAGGACAATCTTAAAGCGCTGTATTAAAAAGATGGAAATGAGCAGCGCCTAAATATTCTTTTCCTCATCCGCTCGCACCACTACTCAAGCCGCTTCGAATGTCATCAAGTGCAGAAGTCCCATGTTGAGCAGGAAAGGTAAAGAAGATGTTCCTGCCACACCTAGGACAGCAGATGCGGGCAAATCCGCGGCGCGGATTGCCGCAATCCAGGTATTTCACCACCACTTCCTTGATGACCGGTCGGAGTAACGCGTGCTAGCGCTCACGTCACATTTTATCATCGATTGTCTTTATATTCCTCACTTCTACTTGGCAATTAGCTATAAAGATGAATCTCGTTCTTTAGCTATACCACTTTGTCCAAGGCTGAATGATCTCTTTCAACATTCACTTTCTTTTCTAAAGTTCAAAAACACAAATTCAGTCTGCGCACCACTACAGCAAATAAAATCTTTATTTTCTCAATTTGTACGGCCGCATCATCTCGTTATCCTCATGGTCGATAATGTGGCAGTGCCAGACATAGCCAGGGCCGAGTGTTGGGTCGAAGGAGAAGAAGGGACTAGGTCTTGGATTCTTTACAAAATCTTGTGGCGCAAACCGTACGATGATTCGAGTAACTTCGCCTGGGTTCACGCGGATGGTGTCCTTCCATCCCCTCTCGTTGGGGTCAGGCAGAACAGGATTCTGTTGGAGGTAAGGTGTAACAGCAGGGTTCCCGCCAACAGCACCATCAAGGTTTATTGTTGTGTAGGCCTGAGGAGGACCATAGCCCGGCATATAGACTCCAGGAGCATAGGTGAGACCGTCAGCAGGATTTAGGCCACCTGGAAACAGCGCATTGTAGGCCTTGATGTATTTGTTGGTCTGGAATGGCTGGCGGTTCAGTATCTGAAACTGCACCAAATGCAGGTGAATAGGATGAGTGTCGGCAGTAAGGTTGATAATCTCCCACATTTCAGTCGAGCCGGCTAGAGGTTCCTCGGTAATTCCTCCAGCGTTTGGTGACATCATGCCATCCCATTTTGTGTTGTTGAGCAGAATTTCCAGCGGACCGCCCGCTCCCATGACTTCGTTGAGGGTAAGTTGCCGTTTTGTAACGATCGGCGCAACTCCGGGCAATTTCTCAATCAAATTTCCAGGTCTCAGGCTTCCTGCGGCAGCGGTTGCGGGATTAAAGCTTGTGTCGGTGCCCGTAAGCGAAATTACCCGGAACTGCATGATCTGGCCAACGGTCTGCGGGTCAGCTGGAGCGCCTTTGGGGAAGGGAGCTCTGGCATCATTAGTCATCAGGAATCTATTTCCAGGTGCTAAGCCTGTGAAGTCGACAATGACATCGGCTCGCTCACCCGGCGCAAGGAGCAGCTGATTGACCCTAACCGGTGTGTCCAAGAGGCCGCCGTCAGTCCCAATCTGCCAGAATGGCAGCTTGTTTTCAAAACTGAGGTTGTAGAAGCGAGCGTTTGAGCCGTTCAGTAGCCTGAAGCGGTAGCGCCGAGGCTCGACCTCAAGGTAGGGCCAGGTCTTGCCGTTAACCACGATGGCATCACCCACGAACTCTGGGATCCAGAAAGGATGAACTGTGGGGTTGATGCCTAAATCAGGGAAATACCACTGACCGTTGGTATCGAACATGCGATCCTGAATGGCAACCTCAATCTCGTAATTTCCGGCCGGAAGCCCGCCCAGGGCTGGAATACCGGTGTCTAATGACAAAGGATCTCGCAGTAAGTAGAAACCTGCAAGGCCGGCGTAGACATTCAAACGGGTAATGCCCAGGGCGTGGTCGTGGAACCAGAGAGTAGCAGCTTCTTGGGTGTTAGGATAGTAACAAATATTGTCTGCACCCAAATTCCAGGCTGGCCCTGTTATCCCCAGACCAGGTGTGAACCAGGCGTCTGGGTGGCCATCTGACTCTGAGGGAACCTCGCCACCGTGCAAGTGCACAGCGGCTGGGACAGGGCCTGCATAAGGAGTCATTAGACCATGTTGCATCCATGGATCTGCCCAGTGTAAGGTTTGGTCTACAGTGAGATACTGTTGAAGGACAGGATTCACCAGGTTGTTGATATATATCACCGTGTTCGCGATGCCCTTCTGGGCTTCGATGGTGAAGGCAGGATATAAGGGGCCAGAGCCATATACTTTATAGCCCCACACATATGTCCCTTTTAAAGGATCGACACCTGGAGCAGGTGGATTTAGCGGATCCAAAGCATACATAGCCTGGGGCATGACAAACTGCTGGAATTCCTCCATTGATACAGTAAGGGCGGTCCCTGTAACCCTTTTTCCAACAAACGTGGGGAGAGGATCCACGTATTTAGGGATGTTCTTTCCGGGAAGCGGAACCTGTCTTATCTGTGCCGCAGCAAAGGCATTCCCCTCGTTTCCTTTCCAGGGAATAAGCAAGCCTGAAACAATCAGCGAAGCAAACAATCCAACAATTACTAACTTTGGAAAAGATTTTTTCATAAAGACCTCCTTTTTTAGATTTTCTTCTCATACTAATTTTAAATTTTATCCCCTAATTTAATAATCTCACCTCCTATCAAAACTTTGGTGTGCCTATGGAGACAAATCAGCTTCAAAATTCTCTGGAGAAATCGATAAAAGCGCTGATTTTTATCTCCATGAAGTCTTTTTTTGAATCTTACCATTTCTATCAAAGATAAATATTTTATCGATGAAATTAATATAGTTTGGAAATAATACCAAAACTATATGCTTTGTCAAGCAATAATTTTAAATTTTTATAGCTGACTTAAGAGTCTCTCTTTCCTCGGCTTCGGCACTATCGACTGGCTGAGCTAAATACTTCAGGTGGATAAGAATTTCAATTAAGTTTGTTTTATATTTGATTTAAAGTGAAGAATATATAAAATTATGAATACATAATTATATATCTTTAATCATCGGAGGAATCATGAGAAAGACGCTCGTTTTATTTGCCTCAACGCTATTAATTTCATCCCTCATTCCACTCTTATGCTTCGCCTTGCAGGAAGGGAAGCCAGACCTGAAGATTAGCCAATTCAAGGTGACAAAGGTCGGGACTGAGGAAGTTCCCCTGCGCCTGGAGATTTTCCTTTCTATCAGGAACAGCGGAAATGCAGCCGCGGCTAAAAATTTTATCATTTCCCTTTTTTACCGCACCAGTCCCAGCGACCCGTGGTCTAAGCTTCAGGATTCGAGCTTTGGACCTCTGGCTGTCAACGAAGAAAAACAATTCACAAAAACCTTTGACTTTGAAAAGAGCGGAACTCATTTCTTCAAGGCAGAGCTGGATGCCGATAAAGAGATAGCTGAATCCAACGAGGAGAACAACACCGGCTATGCGGATACAAGCCAGTATGGCGGACACTTCGAAGTCCTGGTCACAGCCCCGCGCATGGATATTCCTCTCAAGGAGAACCCGGCCGCAACCACAGTGGTGGAAACAGAGATTCTCAGCGGGATGTGGAGGACTGTGGCTGCCGATGAGGCCTTCAAACTCACTCCTGGAATCAAAGTGGATAATCAGGCTGACGGCGAGCGGGTCCATCTTTCGATTCGAGGCCAGGGAATCCTGACCGAGCGCGGCACGCGCGGCGTTAAGACGCTCGTGGATGGCGTTCCGCTCAACGACCCCTCGGGCTTCGTCTCCGATTTCTTCGATATTGACTGGGCGACGGTCAAGCGCATCGAAGTCCTGCGCGGACCGGCCGCAGCTTTCTACGGCAGCGGCTCGTCCGGCGGCATCCTTAACGTCCTAACCCGTGACGGCGGTCCTGAAGCGGTCGCTGCCAGCGGGTTTCTTACGGCCGGCTCCTATGGCTTCTACAAGGGCCAGGCCGAGGCAGGCGGGACGACAGGCCCGATGAATTACAGAATTTCCGGGTCTTATCTGTCCGGGGACGGCTATCGCGACCATACAAAATTCTGGGCCGACAATCTATACGGCAAGTTCCATTTCAATCCGGCGCCTTCCCTTAAGCTGACGGCCATACTCGGCTGGATGGATTTTTTTAATGAAAACGCCGAAGGGCTTAACCTCGACTGGTTCAGCGCCAACCCGAGCGAATATCGGAAACTGGCCAATCCAGACGCCTATTCACTCGACGAATACCGGAATACGCCCAGTTGGTACCAGGAGAGGTTCGGCGTCAATCGTATACCAGGAAATGAATACCAAAGGACAGCCCGGTTCACGAGCGGCCTGACGGGTTCGATCGACCTAGGCGCGAACATGGACGCGGCCCTGAACGCCTATTACCGCCACACCAAGTACACGGAATCCGTTCCATCCTCGCTGATCCACCGCGATTACGGCACTCCTGGTTTCTCGCTCCAGGTCAATCATCATGCGGTCAAGGGCTGGCTCAAGAATCACATGAGCGTCGGCGCGGATTTCAGCTGGCAAACGATCGATGAATACAAGCATCCCAACCTCGGCAACGCGGTGGAAGGCTCGGACTTTCAATCCGACCAGACTATGTCCCAGAGCGGGGCAGGCCTGTTCGTCTTGGACCGCGTTGAACTCGGCCCGCGGTGGGGCGTCTCGCTGAGCCTCCGCTATGACCGGGTGACAAATAAGCTGGATGACCATCTCAAAGCCGGCGGGGTCGACCTCTCGAGCGACGTCGCCTACAAGAAGGCGACGGGCCGTCTTGGTGTGACATGGAATCCGCAGCCGGACTTCAGCCTTTATGCCAGCTGGGGAACAGGATTCCTTCCGCCTGGGACCGAAGAGCTGGTGAACAACCCCTATGCCTATGGCGGGTTCAACACTTATCTCGTCCCGGCCAAGTCGAACGGCGAGGAGGTTGGAGCGCGCGGCTCGATCAGCAATTCGTTTATCTATGACCTCGCTCTTTTCTATCTCGAGACGAGCAATGATTTCGGCCGGTACCGGATGGCCTCGCGGCCGCTCGAAACCTTCTACGGCAATGTCGGCTCGACCACCCGCTACGGCCTGGAGACATTTCTCTCCTGGTATCCCATCAAATCCCTAGCCTTAAGGCTGGCTTACACCTACTCTCATTTCAAGTACGATTCTGTCCAAACCCTCGAGGCAGGAGTCACCTACAACAATACCTGGCTGCCGAACTCCCCCCAACATCAGCTTTGCCTTGACGGCGAGTTCAGGATAGCACCTGCTTTGACGGCCGGCGCGGCCCTGGAGTACGTCAGTTCTTGGTATATCGACGCTACGAACAGGATTCTCTCCAACGGCTATGGCCGTACTGATTCTTACGCTCTGGTTCATCTCCGGCTCGCTTATCGTTTCGAGATGGGCAAGACTCCCTTGGAGATAATGCTCTCTGGCCGTAATATCTTTGGTGTTGAATACTACGGCTTCACCGAGCCCGACCCGGACGGAAACTCCTACCAGCCGGCGCCCACAGCTGAGTGGTCAGTCGGTCTGCGCGTCGGCATCGGAAAAAGCGAATAGCTTAAGCTGAAGGACGCCGCTACCGGAATTTTATTTTCAGCCGAATTACATGCTTGGCGCATTTGAAACGAGTCCATAATAAGAGCTTTAGCATTCGGAAGACTTGCATAAATCCATTTTCCTCTCTTCTGACTCCCATTTCCTTTATAGCATCTTGAAAGACTGTGAATCATAACAAGAGGGATTGTCAAAACGGCATGAAAGGCGGGATGAAAGGGCCGCAGGATTGTGAATAGCCTTTATTAATGATTTGAAATTATCTCACGCTCTCCCTGGCAAGGTTCACCGGCTTTAAGAGCTTCCGGACAGGATAAGTCTGCGGCTCCCGGCTCCACTGGGGGACAACATAACGGTCGAAGAAATTCCAGACGAGCAGTCCATCATCGCTCTCAGGTTCGAGCAGATAGGCAGCCAGGCCGGCAAGAGGCTGGGCTGTGGGGATAAAAAGAGTCCCTTTTTCGAATTCTTTCTGCTCGATGAAATATTCGCCTTTGACTGAGTTCATGCGATGTCCTTGATAGAGCCTCGGCTCGGCTGTGATCTCCTTGAGACGGAATGATTGAACTTCCAGAGTCACAGGCTTTGTCAACCTCTCCACCAAGATGCCGTGCTGGAGGAGCTTTTCTGTGATGACCGGGTCTTGAAGAGGAAGGAGATAAGCATAGGGGAAGGGAACGCTTCTTTTCGGGACAAAATCAGCAAAATAGGGAACGGTGTAGACTTTCTTTCTATCTGTTTTCTTGACCAGAGGCCAGGTTCCTTCCCTTGGTGTAACCTCCATCTCATATCCGCGGACGTTTATTCTTTCCTTGAGCGGCTTGACTTCGAATTCGACTGAGAAAGAATCATCCGCAGACGGGTTGAGTCCCCTGAGCACTGTCCTCTGCTCTGCCTGACGGAGGAGCTGGTGGATTTCCTCCCTGTGGCTGTAGCAGTAATCGAGGATGGCCAGCAGGAAATTATAGCAGCCATAGACTCTGGTTTTGAAATCAGCGTAGGAGTAATTTTCGTCAAGGATGGAGAGCCTGTTTCTCAGGCCGATGTAGTTGCTCACGTAGCGGGGATTGTGCTCAAAAGTTTCCCAGCCCTTTTCCGGTTCCCTGGAATCAGAAAAGTTTCCGTAGGGGATAGAGAGTGTTTTATATTTTTCCTCGAGATTCTTGTTTATGGCAGGAAGCATTTTGTCCCTCATGTAGATGATGATCGAGGAATCGCCGTTAGGATTAAGAGGCCAGGAGTAGGTGACTGGATGGTCATGGTATGAGCCGTTGGTGGTATGGCAGTCGACAAGGAGGATTGGGTCCCAGCGGAGGAGGACATTGTGCAGCAGGCCCTGAAGCTCCGGGCTTTCCAGCTTCATGCTGTCGCGGTTGAGGTCTAAGTTCTGGCCGTTGAAGCGGACTCCGACACCATTTTCCGGGCCTACCTGGCCGCGCCTGCTCGTGGGACTAATTTTTTCGTTGCCGTCGGCATTGAAGATTGGAGCGATGAGAATCACCAGCTTGTCAAGATAGGGAGGCTTGTCTTTGAGGATGATATCACGGGCAAGCATGAGAGAGGCTTCCTTGCCTTCGACTTCTCCGGCATGGATGTTGGCCTGGATATAGACGGCTGCCCTTCCATCACGGCCGAGCTCGAAGGGAGAGGAGGGCAGAGGCTTGCCGATAACGAGCAGGGGAACGGTTCGTCCTTCGGCGCTGATGCAGAGCGTTTCCACTCTGATCAGAGGACTTTGCTTCTGAAGCTCTTCGATAAAGTTCATGACATCAGCATACCTTGAGGTCGAGGTGAAATTTGAGCTTTCGGCAACAGTCAGCAGGCCTTGCCCTGTTGCAGCCTGTGGATTTTGTTCTGCGCTGGAGAGAGGCGGCCGGAGTATAAGAAAAAAAGTAAAAATCAAAGCCATAAAAACAAAGTGAGAAATTAAGTCAATCCTTCTCTGTTTCATGTTTTTCCTTCTAATAAGAAAAGATGAAAAAGGGGACTGCCCTTTTTTTTATTTTTACCCTTTAATATCATTGACGAAAAAGCATTATACTCAATTGTGAAAGACGAGGCAAAAAAGGCTTCGCCTTCCATACGGTCTACTCAACACCCAGCCTGATCCTCTACATACCGAGGATTTACGGATGCTTACTTTAGCCTTTTTTCAATAGAGAAAAAATATTATACTTATGGTATTGAAATTGGCTAATAAGCGAACGGCTAATTTGCAATTCTTTATGAACGAAAAGTAGTTTATCCCATGATTAGCTTTGGTGTGAGCAAGGAAAAGGAAGAGGCCCTGCGTAGGAAGATGGAGAGTCTGGGCATTTTGGAGAAGGATATCGTCGAAAAATTTGTCCGCTCCAGCGGCAAAGGCGGCCAGAAGGTCAACAAAGCCTCGACCTGTGTCTATTTAAAGCACCTTCCGACTCAGGTCGAGGTCAAGTGCCAGCAGGAGCGCTTCCAGGCCGTCAACCGCTTTATTGCCAGACGCATTCTTGCGGATAAGATTGAAGCGATGATTCGAGGCAAGGAGAGCGAAGAGCAGCAGAGGATTGAGAAGATCCGCCGCCAGAAAAGAAAGCGCTCAAAGAGGGCGAAGCTTAAGATGCTGGAGGATAAGAGAAAACATTCCGAGAAGAAGCGGGAGAGGGGTTTTCGCCCCCAGCCTGATGATTTTTAAAAGATAGAAGAGAATTTTTGAGCAGATCAGCAATCAGCTCATTCTAAAATTCAGAGTCAAGTCTATTCATTGAACCTAATTTTTTAATTATCTCTTTGATCTGTTTTTATTAAAGATTTTCTCATCCGTTTTCGGTAGAGCGGGATAAACAAAATAGCAAATGCCAAGTTCAAGCCAAGAATAATGACTGTGATCGCAGGGCCAAACCAAAGCATGGAGCAGCTGAAAGCAACCAGAGGAAGGAGCATGACTTGAGCAGCAGCTTTCAATACTCTGTGCTTGGCAATAAGATCCGCTGCTGTGGGTGAATGTTTATAATAAAAGTCAACGAGCGCTCTTCCAATTTTGTTAGGCATAAGGTATTGGTCCCTGAAATTCCGAAGAATTCTCACCGAGGGATGGAGCGGTGAGCTATAGGCCGCAGTGGCGATGAAGCAAGCAGCCTTTTTTCCCGGTTCTTCTGTGGAAGTAAAATTGGCTTTTATTGTTTTATTCACGTCCATAGCTATCTTTATCGGGTTCGTTGTCCCTGAAACGTCGCCACTCCAGCCCTTGAACTTATAGCCGCTGTTCGCAGTGGCTCTTATGGTAACTTGAGTTCCTGTGTCATACTTGTATTTCCCTGGTGCGGGATCCGTTGTTCCTCCATTCCCTGACTCTATAGTCAGCGTACATCTTAGCTGAGTAAAATTAGCTGTTATGTATTTATCGGAATTTACAGTGATAGAGAGTGGATTATCCTTTTCATGGCCTTGGGGAATATCTCCTGACCAATGGCTGAATCCAAAATCAGTATCGGGTATGGCTTTTAAAGTGACATCTGTGCCAAGCTCAGTCATGTAGCCCTTTGGAGCCGGGTCTGTTGTCCCTCCTGTATTCGCGTTTATGGCGAGCATATAATCCTCGAGCAATCTAGTCCTGTAGATGCTGCCGTAGGAGACTCCTGTGTAAAGAGTTTTATTCACCGCATCCAAACAAAAACTTTGCAAATTATCTATAAATAGATCGCTCTGGAATGCTTCCCAAGTCAGACCACCATCTTCACTAAAAAATACACCCTGGGCGCCGGCAGCAAATATTTCATTTGTTGAATCGGGATTGATCTCGATGCCTTTGACAGGAAAATAGGCAACCTGCATCCAGGTCAAGCCAGCATCCTCGCTCTTAAATATTCCGTTATCTGTTCCTATATAGAGCCTGCTGGATAAATTTGGGTCAATTGCGATTGAATGGACAGTGCCGGAAATATTGGTACTCATATCTATCCAACTCGTACCGCCATCAATAGTTTTGAACAGAGCACCTACGCTTACCGTACCAGTATACCCTCCGGCATAGATGGTATTATCATTATTTTGGTCTATGGCCCCAGCATTTGCACACCCATATGAAGTTGTGATTTTATAAATAGACCAGCTTTTCCCTCCATCAATAGATTTAATAAGGGCCATTACATTACTTGCCGCACTTTCTCTTCCGAATATAAAGATGTGATCTGTGTTGTTTTTATTAACAATTAAATCGCCAAGATATCCGTAATAAACAAATACCCAATTTTTTGCGTTATCTACAGACCTGTAGATCGGAGGAGGCTCGCTTCAGCCAGCAGGTCCGGGATAGATGAATACATCGTTCGCATTATATGGGTTCACTATTACCTTGGTTACACTATTGCAAAAGCCATTGTTGTCTTGAATTTTTGCCCATGTTATGCCGAAATCAAGACTCCTGTAAAGGCCGCTACCAAACAAAACAGAATAGATGATATTCGGAGATGAGGAGGCAACGGCAAACGATTGTACAGGTTCGGCTCCTAAGCCCACGTTATAAGCCTGCCAGGAGATTCCTCCATCGTCACTTTTATAGACTCCAGCGTTAGAGCCATAAAATACTTGATTTGAAGAGGTGAGAAGCCTATTGCACGAGCCGCATATAATTCCAGAATAAGCTGTCCAGTTCTCACCGCCGTCGACGCTCTTGTAGCAGCAATTAAGGCAGCCGGCATAAAGGACGTTGGAATTTTGATCATCAATGGCAAGAGCAAAGGAATGGGCCTCACCATTGTTTTTCTGCCAGGTGGATCCTCCGTTCGAGCTTCTGAAAATGCCCTGACTTGTTCCGACGTAGATCTTTGATGGAGTTGTTTGATTAATGACTATCGCTTTGGGATATCCGCTAATCGAGCCGGCTATATCTGCCCAGTTATCACCTCCATCAGAGCTCTTGTAGATTTTGTAATAGTAAGTGCTGTCATCATCATGGAAATACCCGCCACAGTAAACAACATTGGAATCTGACGGGTTGATGGCAAGACAGCTCATGTATCCTCTCTTCGATTTTGAATCAGAGTTAAATGTCTTTAGCGTCCAATTCTCACCGCTGTCGCTCGATTTGAACACCGCCATACAGCTTCTTCCGCTGCTATAATAATGAGTTCCGGAGGCATAGATGATGCTTGGGTTGTTGGGATTGACGGCAATTCGTCCGCGATTGCCAAAGGAAGAGTCTCCAAGGCGGCATTCCTTCCAGCTCGAGCCTCCATCCACGGATTTGAATACGGCGGACCTGCCCAGCACATAGATGATTTTTGGATCTAGAGGGTTAAGAGAAAGGTCGTAGCAGAATCCATCAAAGGAGGATATCTTAATCCAGGATTGTCCTGAGCTGTCTGTCTTGTAAAGAGATGCTGAGGAATCTCCAATCAGTGCATACTTTTCCTGATGGTTTAGGGGATTGAGAGCCATCCCTATGACATTCCTTCCAGCAGGCCCGACTGCTTCCCACTCAATGAGGTAGCTGCATCTGAGTTCCTGGACTAATAAAAAAATACAGATGAAAACAAGAAGTGAAATTACTGTTTTTTTCATCGCTTTCCCCTTTAGCCAAGAAGTCAATTCTTTTATCCTTTATATCGGGTTCTGACTTTATGCTATCTCTTTTTGTAAATTGAAGATATCAAGAAAGCCAATATTATAATTGCCAGCATTATATTCTGGATTATTAAGAAATTCAAGGAACGATCTAGAATTTTTATTTTTAGATTGATGCATCTTCATCATCTTTTGGTATGACCTAGCTCCAAAACTCTGAATAAAAAATATAGCTTTATTTGTTTAGTCAAAG
>Ga0315306_10001098_pt1 | contig 13019 bp, 12 predicted proteins | sample TDP1_MG_FD_203803 | JGI IMG/M metagenome (GOLD analysis project Ga0315306, IMG submission 203803) | Freshwater sediment microbial communities from Lake Towuti, South Sulawesi, Indonesia - TDP1 | ecosystem: Environmental > Aquatic > Freshwater > Lake > Sediment | place: Indonesia: South Sulawesi... | reverse complement strand
GATAAAGCTTCCAAAAAAGGTAGCAACTAAATTAAAACTTAAACTTTGGAGAAGACACAGACCAGAAATAATTCCCGTAACTCCCCAGAAACCGTTGCCAAGAGGTTTCAAAGTTGTTGATGGCTACTCCCTTTATGAGCCATTCGTACATGTTGCAATAGCCCAAGATCCTGCCACAGGCGAATTCAAATACATACTAGACGAACTCCAGCTTGACGCCCTTGAAAAAGGAATCTACAACCAAATCCTAGAAATTCTACTTGCCGAAATAAAGTCGCCAAAAGAAGAGATAAAGAACCCAAGAGAATTCTTCGACCTAGAAGCAAAGAAAATAATCGACAAATACCGCATCAGCCTAGGATGGCTACCAGACGTTTCATGGGCAAAAATCCTATACCACGCCGAAAGAGACCTAGTAGGATACGGACGAATAGACCCCTTAATGCGAGACTCCAACATAGAAGACATCTCCTGCGACGGAGTCAAAAAACCAGTATACGTCTGGCACAGAAAATACGAAAACCTCGAAACAAACCTAATCTTCGAAGAAGACGAAGAACTTGACAACACAGTAGTCAAACTGGTCCACATGGCAGGAAAACACGTTAGCACAGCTTTTCCAATAGTTGACGCCTCACTGCCAGGAAGAGACAGATTGGCAGTATGTTACAGACGAGAAGTAACACCTTTCGGAACAGCTTTCACAATCAGAAAGTTTCGAGAAGACCCATACTCAATCATTGACATGATAAACCTCGGAACGCTTTCTGAGGAAATTGCTGCATATTTTTGGTTATGTCTGGAAAATAGAGCATCCATAATGGTTTTAGGTGGCACAGCAGCTGGAAAAACAACTGCACTTAATGCCATAACTTGCTTAATCAAGCCAGGTAGCAAGATAATAACAATTGAAGAAACAGCTGAACTCAACATACCTCAAGAAAACTGGATTTCCCTCATAGCTAGAAGAAGCTATGGTCTAGGAGAAAACCTTGGCGGGGAAGTAGCACTATTCGACTTGGTCAAAACTTCAATGAGGCATCGACCAGACGTTTTGATAGTCGGTGAGATCCGAGGCAACGAAGCGTATGTTCTATTTCAGGCTTTGGCAACAGGACACGGAGGCATGTGCACAATGCACGCAACAGATATTGATGCTGCTGTCAAGCGTTTGACTTCAAAACCCATGGACATCGCACCTACTTACGTACCATTAATGAATATTATAGCAACAGTTCAAAGAGTTCACCTGGAAGACACCGGCGAAATGAGAGCATTTAGGCGAATAGTTTCCATAGACGAAATTGCTGACTATGAAGACTACAGAAACGTCTTCAAATGGAAACCAGTCACAGATTCGTTTGATTCTTCAATCAAGAAAGGAATGATGATTTCAGCAATATCCGAACGCACCGGCAAAAGCGAAAAAGAACTACTTGAGGAAATGCAGCGGCGCCAAAATGTGTTGTATTGGATGCGGAAACGAAACATACGCAGTTACAAAGATGTCGCGTCAGTCATTGCAGAATATTATGCTAGGCCAAAAGAGTTTTACAAAGAAGAAGTGGAGGCAAAAACGATTGCAGTTACTTGACACACTGGAAGGATGGGCCTATCGTCTTTTTGGAAGACTTGCTCCAAGATTCCTAGCCAATGTCTTCGAATTAAAAGACATGTTACAGAAGGCGGGAATCAAAATCCATCCTACAACATACGTTTCACTGATGTTCTTTGCCACTTTGTTATGTATACCCATTTCTATAGCGTTTATTATACTTCTTTATCTTTCTCGATTTCTTCCGCTAATGGTCTTAGTTCCCTTGCCAACATATGTTATGATGGCCTTTATCCTCGTGCCTATGTCAATGGCTGGCGAAAGAGCAACCGCTTTGGAAAGGGACATGCCTTTTGCAGCAACCTATGTCACCGTAATGTCTACAGGTGGAATTCCACCATACACGAGTTTTAAAAGGCTTTCAGAAGTAGAGTTGATGCCTAGTATGCGAAAAGAGGCGAGAGAGATAACCAAAGATGTGGAGTTGTTTGGAATCGACCCCTTATCTGCTATGGAGAAGGCAGGTAAAGAGAACCCATTGAGTATTTTTAGGGATTTTGTTGGTGGATACGCTTCTACAGTAATTATTGGTGGGGATGTTGTGCATTTTCTTGAAACAAAGGCGCAAGATATATTCAGGGCGAGAGCTGTCAGAGTAAAAGCAGCTGCCGAACGTTTAGGAATGCTTCTAGAAACTTTCATAATAGTGATGGTCCTGATGTCGCTTTGTTTCTATATTCTTTTCAGTGTTGACGCCATTTACAGTATAGGAGGAGGACTTCAATCAACTATGCTGATGTACACATATGTATTTACTCCAATGCTTTCTATTGTTTTCATTTATCTTGCACATGGTATGCAACCTAAAGCTCCTGTTACTGACATGCGACCATACAAAATCTTCGCCATTTCCATCGCTTTTAGTATTCCAATTCTTCTTTTACTTACAGGATTTTTTGGACTTATCAAGACTCCCTTTGACCGTTTACTAGACATGTCTACGCTAGTAGGTATCCTCTTAATTATTTCTACGGCACCAGCAGCATTGGTGAGAGGAAGAATATCTAGGAAAATATTTGCCATAGAGGAAGGAATATCGAATTTTCTAAGAGATTTAACTGAAGTCAGAAAAACTGGGCTAGCTCCAGAAAAATGTATTGAAAGTCTTTCGAGACGTGACTATGGCGAATTCAGTAAAGAACTGAATAGGATTTCTGCTAAGATTTCGTGGGGGGTTTCTGTGAAGAAAGTGATTTTCGATTTTGTTAAGAGGACAAAAAGTTGGATGTCTCAAATTGTCATGTTTCTTTTGATGGAGGCAATAGATGTAGGTGGCGGAACCATTGCCATGATTGAGTCACTTGCGAAATTTAATATGATGACTCGGGAAGTTGAGAAGGAGAAGAAGGCAAGTCTTCGCCCTTATGTTTTAGTTCCCTATTTTGCTGCAGTTCTGTTGGTGGCAACAACACTTATGACACTTGCATTTACATCTAAGACACTTAGTATAGGTGGAACTCTCACAATTGACTTGACATCTCTTACTACAATTTTCACGACTTCAGTGCTAGTTCACTGCTATTTGATTGGGTTAGTTGCTGGAAAGATAAGTGAAGAGTCTCTTGCCGCTGGATTCAAGCATTCAGTATTGCTTGTGATTATTGCGATTATCGCGTCCAAGTTTACTCCGATGCTTCTGAATTTCTAGAATAAATATCGAATAGTAAGACTTAATACATAGTTCGCATATAGATTCTGAGTGTGCTAAAAATGCGGAAGAGTGACAGCTATAAACGCGTTCTCAGATTCTTGTCAGATAAGCGGGCAGTAAGTGACGTAATGTCTGCGACAATGCTTGCAGGTACGGTTGTTACATTAAGTTTAGTCGTATTCGCATGGTCACAGAGCATGTCTTCAAACTACAACCATCAGTTTAGCCAATCAATAGGAGCGGAAGTGGATAGGTTAAAGGAGAAACTAGTCTTCGAATATGTCTACTATAACACTAGTAGCACGCCGAAAAGCGTCAAAGTTTATCTGCTAAACTGTGGAACCATAGACAGTATAACCATACTAAGCGTTTATGTCAGCAATAGTTCAGGATGGTTCCAGAGTTTTTCTAGTCCAAGCCTGAAATTATTAAATGGCACGCCAATTACGGGTTTGAATAGAGGGAAAGAAGGCTATATTGTTTTGTCGCTTTCATCCAGTCTGAAAAAGTACACACCTTATTCTATTAAAATTGTAACTGTGAGAGGGGCTATGTTTGATTCGAGCTTTGTGGCTTAAGAAAATCTTGAAAGGACGTTCAAAAGGTGTATCTTCCGTAATCGGAACCGTTTTTCTCGTACTCATAGTTTTCGCTATATCAACAAACATTTTTCTGTGGACAATTTCACAAAACGCAATATACAACCAAGCAGTGAGTGACACTAACCAAAAGAATGCTGACAGGCTTAATGAGAGTATTGTCGCATTGCAAGCAAACTATTCTGTTCCTTTGCCGAATAAAGTCAAAGTAAGCGTAAAACTTACAAATACAGGTTCTGTGTTAGCTCAAATAATAAATCTCTGGGTTTTTGACACTACTATGCAAAGATATGGGTTTAACGACACAATTTTGTCACTGAACCTAAACTTGAACCCAGGAAATGTCACCTACCTAACAGATTCAAAGGCGATGTGGGTAACAATAGTAGGAGCGAGTTCTGCTGATAACTTTGTTGGCTGGTTTGTTACTGCAAGAGGAAATACTGTAGCGCTTCAAGTAGAACAAAGTGTAATTGTGGCAAATTTAGCTCAAGGAATCGGCTCCATGGCCTTAGACTTTTTTGCTTTCAGATATTTCAAATACAATGTCAACAAGCTTGCGGGTTATCCAGCTGGTAACTCTAGTTTCAATGTGCCCAGCAGAACTGACATAGCATTTGGTGTCGTTTTGACTAATCTTGATCCGTCCAAACAAACAATCACTCTTGATCTTTATTCAGAAGTATGGATATATTTCCCTAAAGCACCAGGTCAGAGTTATGTATGGTACATCGTCAATGTTTTACCTGACGGGAGCATTACTACCCCATACTCATCGATAACCATCGCACATAGAGAGACTAAGATGCTAATTTTTGCATCATCTGCGGCTGGAGAGTTTACAAAAGTCTCTATTGGATCGGCTGTTGAGAATTTGCCGTGTGCTTTGAACCTTTTGTTACTTGGAAGAATTGGAGCTCGAGACTATGGACAAAATATACCTTTTGTTGCGTTATATGTCTATAAACCATAAGAACTTCTAACACCTCTACACTCTTTTCATCTTTCTAGTATGCACTTACCTTGTTGTATGAACTCTTGGATCAATAACTTATGGACAATTGATTCTCTGCAAGCCCACCCTTAATAGCCAAAGGGCACACATGAAATTCAAAGAGTAACAAGAGAAGCGCATTCGCGCATTGCCTTCATCAACGCTATCAACTAAAATTGAGAATAACATTTTCAGTGCAGCAGAAGAAGATGAAGAAGAAACAAAAATAATTTTATCTCTCACAGCAGAGACTATAGAATAGTCAAGTTCAGTCTACTGAATAAACTTCTATGTTTCCTCGTTCTAGCACTACTTTGACAGTACATTGCCCGTCAGGTAGATTAATATCCGCACGTGTATAGGTATATGTATCTCCTGAATTAATGAAGACATCTATATCATGATGCTGATGTATTGTTGAGTTTATTATCCAAAGAGAAACCAGATGGCAAGTGACAGAACCATTATTTCTGAAGGTAAACCGAACACCATCAGTTAATACCCTCACAGCCAGAAAGTCAATATCAACCCTTGTCTGGACTCCGTCAGGACCCTCACTAAGCAATTGGACTCTTATTGTGCCATTGTTGTGGACATAACTGGACCACTTATCTGTGAGATTCACAGCGTAGTAATCCCATCCCGTTGTTGGTGTATAACCTGTTGTGGAATTGAACCCGTCGTGACCGTAACTCATCATGGTCCAGTTGTAGGCTTTTAAGTACCATTTCTCTCCAGAGTCGTCAGCTTTATACATTAATTGTATTTCAACTGTTTGGACGTGGGCTAAGGGATATGTCGACACGTCTACAACAAAAGTTCCGTTTATGTCAAGTTCGTAAGCGGAGGTTGTCGTATAGTTAACAACAACCCAAACGGCTGTCATTCTAACGTGGGAAGCACCGAAGTCTCTGCTGGAAGCACCCGCTTGTAAAGCATCAATCTCACTCCATGTCCATGGTTGTCCAGTATTAGGGTTAATGTTGTACTGAGTGTATTGGTTTTGATAAGAGGTCGAAAGAGCCAAGTCTGCAGACTCGTAGTCAGTGCCATTAGTCCTAACCAACGTTCTTATATAACTAGGAGGACCAGCCGTCTTTTTTGCTCTAACGTAAACTCTTATCCAATTGATGATCCCAGAAGCAGTATGATCAAAGAGGTTGTATGCTTCTTTCTTATAGATATTATCAGCTGTTTGTACATATGAGGCATCATCATCGGGAGGCTGCTCGTCACAACAATCCCAATGAACGGTACCTAACGGATATACTGTCCCCCACTCAGCATACTGACCACCCGCGTTTGGGCGAAGTATCTCGTCAACCGCTGGAGGTGGCGCCTCCCTGAAGCTCTCATATTGGCCATCCACGCTTTGTGTGTCTTCATAGGTGCCGTTTATACGGCTACCCACGGTCACGGTGTATTCGCTTTGAGTTACAAACCAACCAGAACAGGGATTGCGCTCAACTCCTATAATTTTCACGCCTTCCCGTGTTTTCTCCCAGTCTAATTGATTCATCTCGTAGTTGAATAAGAAGACATTCGCAACTATGATCACGACAATTACTAAGCCTAGCACAAAAACTATTACGTTACTGGCACCTCGTTTATCCTTCCTAAATGAACGCATAAATGAAGCTCCTGCAAACATCATTACAGTTAAGCTTTCTTTCCTTGTGTTCAAAAAACATTATGAACCAAAGAACCATATTCCAAATCTGAAACCCAAGTAATATCTACTGAAACTGCATACAGCGGGAAATAAGAACAAAATTAACTTTTTCTCAGATCAGATTTGGGAAGATAAACGCTTTTGAATCTGTTAGGAACGAATTCTACGTTAGATTAAGGCCTGCGGATATCCGACTCCGCTTGGATGAAATTTCCCTTTGATGGCGATTTGATATCCACATGCTGGGCAACGCATGGTCTCTGTTAAATGCCATTTTTCAATCTCAAAGCCAAGACGTTTGATTAATAGTTCTTTGCAGTTTGGGCAGTAGGTGTTTTCAAGTCTATGCCCCGGGATGTTCCCTATGTAAACATAGTTTAATCCTATTTCACTTGATATTTTGTGGGCTTCTTCCAAAGTTTTCATGGGGGTGGATGGAATTTCAGCTAAACGATAGTCTGGGTGAAACCGCAATAGATGAAACGGCGTGTCTTTTCCCAAATTATCCCTTACCCATAACGCCAGTTGCCTTATTCTTTCCATGGAGTCCCCGATCTTGGGTACAACTAGATTAGTGATTTCGACGTGTATGCCCTGTTTCTTCATTTCTTTCAGTGACTCGTAAATCGGCTCTACTAATGGAACTGCAGAAAATTCTTTGTAAAATTCTGGGTCAGCGCCTCCTTTGAAGTCAACTGTTGCTGCATCTAGAACTGACGCTATAGTCTTAACTGTTTCTGGGGTCATGTAGCCGTTGGTCACAAATGTGTTGAAGAAGCCTTGTTTCTTTGCCAAAACAGCTGTGTCATAGGCGTATTCAAAAAATATTGTTGGCTCAGTGTAAGTATAACTGATTCCTTGGCAATCATTTTCTTTTGTCGCTCTTACAACCTGTTCTGGTGGAAAATCGTAGCCTGATATTTCTTTCTCCTGACTTATCATCCAGTTGTCGCAGAACCTGCAGCGAAAGTTGCATCCAATAGTTGCTATGGACATGACCATGGAGCCCGGGTGAAAATGTGACAAAGGCTTTTTATTTATCGGGTCTACGCAAGCGGAGCAGGCTTTTGCATAATTAAGCGAGTATAATTTGCCCTTCACATTTTTTCTGACAAGGCAGAAGCCTGTACTTTCATCGCGTATTTTGCATCTTCTTGCGCAGAGGATGCATTCGACTATGTTGCCTTCCAACTGCCTGTATAGCATGGCTTCTTTCTGCATTTATTCTGTTTCCTCCAAGTGTATTCCTTTGCCGTTGAATCGTATCGTCAATGCTTTTTTTGCTGCTTTGAAACCTCTTTTTGAGCCATTTAGTTCGACTAGGTTTGCTTCTCTAAGTTTGTTTATGTGAAACCATACTGTCATGCGAGGTTCTGAAGTTATCTTTCCCAAGTCAGAGATTGTCAACTTTTTTGGATGTGCCTTTACAAGTTCTTGAAGTATGCGAGCTCTGCTTGGAAGGCTTAATGCTTCGCAGACTTTGTGTCCATTTAACTCTTTTTCGTTTAGCATGGCAAGTTCACTTTATACTAGTATACTAGTATGAAGGTATGTATAACCTTTACTGTCCATCTGCAGTAAGTGGAAAGAAACTTTATATGTTACCTTTTAGTAATATCCATTTAGAAATTACCAATTAGTAACAAAGAAAAGAGGAAACAAAAAATGAAGCTAAGGCTACTATTAATGGGCGATGGCAAAGTCCTATTTGAAGTACCATTATCTATGAAGGATTGGCCAAAAGATCGCCTAGAAGATGAGTTAACATCTTTCGAAGAAGAGTTTGACAAGTTCTCAAGGCTTTTCGATGCGCTGTCGCATGAAACGAGGTTACGTATGATGAAGCGACTATTCGAAGATGAAGACCGCAAGATAGGTTTTGGAGATTTCATGAAAGACTTGGATTTGAACCCCAAGATTGTTTGGGAGAGCACAAAGAAACTACAGAACAGCGGTCTTTTAGTCAAGTCCGAAGATGGGAAATACCGTTGCTCACAGTTTGGCGAAGCCCAATTCCTGATGCTCAGTTTAGCCTTGAGACGATTACTTCAGACAATGCGAAAATTTGAAGAATAATGGAGGTGAAAAAAGATGGCATACTTTGACGACATGGATCGATACTTCAAGAAAATTATTGAAAGAATGTTCAAGGAAATGGGAGAGTTCGATGAGGCTATAAAAAGCGGAAAAACGCAGAGCGGATGGAACATACGTCCAATTGAGCGCCCAGGCGTCAAAGGGTATGTTGCCCAAAGGCAATTTAGGTTCGGTAGTGAGCCTAATGTGTTTAACGAGCCTTTAACTGTTCCCAGAGAGGAACTGGACGAAGTGAGAGAGCCCTTGGTCGATGTGTTTGAAGATAAGGATGCTGTCAAACTCTATGTAGAGTTGCCTGGCGTTGAAAAAGATGACATCCAACTGAACGTTGCAGACGGGAATGCTGAGATTAAAGCGAAGAGTTTCTACAAGCAGATTGCCATGCCAACCCGAGATATGGAATTTGACAAAGTCTCAGCAAGCTACAAGAATGGCGTGCTGCAAGTAACGATTCCAAAGAAGACAAGAGATGTCAGCGAAGAGAAAAGGACGATAAAAATTGACTAAAGGAGGAAGCCATAAGCCTTGCAGATTGAAATTCGCGACATAGACTATAACGAGTTCGTTAGCCTGCTCGGCACTGCTCATTTCACTAGGCGAAGTGTGAGGGAAGCAGTTGAATCAGTCGAACACCTAAAGCCTACTGATTTGGCTATTGAACTGGATTTGCAGAGGTTTAACGTGCTTAACGATGCTTGTGCCTCCTGCCCAAAACGCTTAGAATGCGACAGAAAATGTGAGTTTGTCGGCGCCACCGACGCTTTGGGCAATACAGACGCAAACATTTGGCTCATCGACATGTCAGAATATGAGATAGCAGTAAGAATAAGGTCAGCGGCTCATCCATTTTCAAGTCACAGATGGGGATACATTACATATGCTGATGTGCCATTCTTCTATGACGATGAAGAAGATGAAGTTAGTCTTTGGGATAGAGGCTTCAAAGAAGAAGTATTAGATGCAAATCAGAGAAGGCTTGAATTACTTCGCAGACGAGCACCTGCAGTTTGGCGGGTTTTAATCGATGAGCGGAATACTTTGATGGCTGCAAGGCTTGCTTGGATAGTATCGAAGAGTTTAGACGAAGGAAAAAAGTCTAAGATTTTGGCTGTTGTCGGCGCTGCACACGTCAACGCTATAAGAAAGTTGCTTGCGAATCCTTCTGCCATAAAAGAGAGTATGCGCCGTCTAGGAATGAGGTTTACACCACCAACACTGATAAGAAGAGTAAGAATAAACGGAGACTAATATCAAGTTCTTTTTTTGTATTGTCTCCTACCCAACTGAAATTGAGTCTCTAGGTCTGTGCGAGAGAATAAAATTATTTTCTGTTCTTCTTCTTCATCTTCACTGAAATGCTTCCTTCTATAAACTCCTATTTTGCTTGAGCCATTTTTTCGTACATTTTCTCCAAAGTCCAGCGGATACTTGACTTCAACTCCCTAGCTCTTTCAGGTCCAACATTCCTAATCGTTATCTCACGAATTATGTCGCCTTCACGCATGATATTATAAGAAATAATTTCGTCTGGGGTTAACTCTCCTGTTCCCACGGATTCACGGTCTCTTTCCTGCATTTTCGTTAAAACACGTTCAACAAGAAAAGGCATGAAAGGCGGAGTGTTCACATTGAAGTTCTTGTCTTCAGCCATTATAACTCGCATAGAGTCTTTTCCAATGTATAAGTTTGCGAGGAATTCGCCGTCCGCAGTGTTTAATGGGACCGTTTCCTCAGATTCCACGACTGATGGTGCAGCTGCTGGCAAACCTAACGGAGGCATAACTGTTTCGGCTTTCTTGAACCCCTTCCTTAGAAGTGTATCGTTAACAAACTCAAACATTGCTCTTAGTCCTTCCAGTTCGGTTTCCAGTTCTTTTATGCGTTTTTCCAAAACTGCCCTAAACTCTGCCATCTTCTTTATTTTTTCTTCTTCCTTCTCGTCTGCAGTCATAGAACATCCTTCAGAATAATTGTTGCTAACTCCTTAACAAAACTTTTGGATAAAATATAAGCCTACAAAAGGCATAGCAATCATAAGAGAAAAAATGTATGAGTTCAACATACTCGTTTCTTATCCTTGGAGTCAATACGCAAACGCAAAGAAAGAAATAGAATCCATCTTGAAAAGACTTGGTGAAGAAAAACCGCAAGTAACCCGCACAATTGCAGAAGGAATAATCGGCGTGAAAACATGCCAAAACCCTTTTGAAGTTGTCCATGCCCTTCAAAGAATGTTTAATGTGGATCCAACAATTTTTCAATTTACGCTAAAATGGGTGCCAGTCGAACTTTGGACATATTCAGACATAGACTCGATGAAGAAAGCAGTTGAGCAGTTGAAGACTAAAATTCATAAGGGTGAAAAATGGCGCATAACACTGGAGAAACGCAGGTACACTAAATATCATAAAATAGAAATCATCGACAGCCTCGCTGAACTAATAGATGAGAAGGTTGACCTCAAAAACCCAGACAAAATTCTTCGCATTGACATAATTGGCAGATACGCTGGAATGTCTGTTCTGAAGCCAAACGATACATTTTCCACATCACAAGCATATTCGTATTCCTAACTTTCTATTCCTTTAGAAGGAAGTTCTTGTCTTTTGCCCCTAATCTTACTCCACAGGATTCCGCTTCCAATTATTATCAATGGATAGGCTACAATCCAAATGATAGAGTAGAATGGACCAAGAAACTCATGAAATTGTTTCGCTTGAGGCGTGTAGCCACCGCCCGTATTTATCGAAATCACAAAAATAGTAACTATTCTCAAGATGTTAATTAAATAAGTGACTCCGGCACCAATCACAAAATAGATTATTTTCTGTATCCATGAAATAGCGCTCTTTCTCAAAAACAATAAAATCGTAACAGTATAAATCAGGAGACTCTCAACGCCAGAACATGGCCAAGCTATTCCAAAATTGGTGTAGCCCACAGAATTCCAAGCTACCAGATTTGGTACGCCCGGCATTTCTGGAGGCAAAAAACGTGTTTGATAACCCATCAGGTTTAGAACGTTTGCTGCAAGCGTCGCGGTGGGTTGGACAAAAATCTGGAAAGGAGTAAAACTTCCATAAGGATAAAAATTGTCTATTATGTATATTGCTCCAATGGCTCCAGGAATAGCTGCGGAAAGTGAAAAATCCTTCAAACCACTCCATCCATAAGCTAGTAAGATGATTAGAGCATACAAAATTGTGAAGACTAAATATTCTATTGAAAGAGGCATCGAATCAGCCCATGTAGGTTCCATGCCATATTGCCTAGCCAACTCAATGATGCCTGCATTTAAACTACAAAAGTTGGCGATAATCACGTAAACTGTTGGAAGTGTCAAAACTGCACCAAGAATTATTATCCTAGCAATATTTGGCTTATTTACCGTCTTTAACTTATATTTCTCCCAGTTCAGTATGAGTTCTATAATGAAGAGCCAGATGAAAAACATGTAGAAGGTTCTGCCCTTCCAGGTTTTCTCGAATGATTGAGCATCTACATAATAGAGGATAGCGAGGGGGATAGCAAAACTTAGAAAAATCATGGAAACTTTGATGTATTGGCTATATCTTTGTAGCATAGACTTCAATTCTTCTAACCGTCCTATTGCATGGTTTCTTAGCGCATGTTTTTTCTTCACTTTAAGTCAATTTTCCTTTTAAGCTGATTTGTCGCGTGTGTGTAGATGCTAGGTAGCTACTTTCTTTAATTGCCTTTGATACATCTCAACTATTTCCTTGACACTTGTGGCATCTTCTGCGGATTTGTCTAGTCTGTAATTTCCTGTAAAGCGTGGGAACCTGATAGCTAAGCCGCTTCCTTTCCTTATTATGTCTATGGCGCATGTGTGGATTGGGCTTAATGTTATTTCGGCGCCAATTGTTTCGATAACTGTTTTTGGCTCAAACCATACGTCTGCTTCAAGGGTTGACTGTACTCTTGGATGCCTGTGCGCTATTTTGTGTTTTTCTAGGATTTTTGGAAGTTTTGCAAGGTCTTCGTCGGTAAAGCCTGTTCCACATTTCGTGACTGTCTGGAAGATGTCTTGTTCCTCATCATATGCAGCTAACAATAATGCACCGTACGTGCCTGCTCTTTTTCCTCTGCCATGAAATGCGCCGACTATGACCAAATCTACCGTATCTGTCATTTCACTTTTATAGTCGCGCTTGTATTTTATCCAGAGCCATCCTCTTGCTCCAGCCTGATAGACTGAGTCTTTGGCTATTGATTTGCACATCAGTCCTTCGCATCCGTTTTCTACAGCTTTTTCGAAGAAGCGTTCTAGTTCTTCGATGTTGTCTGTGATTATGAATTCGGCTGTTTTTACTCGGTCGCCTTGGGCAATGGCTTTTTCAAGATGCTTATGCCTCACTGGGTATGGTTCT
>Ga0315306_10001095_pt1 | contig 13038 bp, 13 predicted proteins | sample TDP1_MG_FD_203803 | JGI IMG/M metagenome (GOLD analysis project Ga0315306, IMG submission 203803) | Freshwater sediment microbial communities from Lake Towuti, South Sulawesi, Indonesia - TDP1 | ecosystem: Environmental > Aquatic > Freshwater > Lake > Sediment | place: Indonesia: South Sulawesi... | reverse complement strand
GTAACCTCATTTCGAATTCAGCTTCTCTCGAACCCGAAAAAACAAGATGCGTATGAGGGTCTACGAAGCCTGGCATGACTACTTTTTCTGTGACATCTAGACTTTCTCTGCCTTTGAACTGTTCAACTATGTCCTCTGTTTTTCCTACTGCTACTATTCTTCCTTTGTCTACTGCCAAGCCGCCGTCCCTAATTATTCCTAAATTCCTCATTTGCTTGCCTAAAAGCGGTTTTTGACTACCCCCTGCAATTGTGAGAAGTTCATTTGCATTTTTAATAATCAAGTCTACTTCTTTTTTTGCAGCCACTTTATTTCGCCTTTTTCTTTGTGGCTTTCTGTATGGCAATTTCAAGCACTCTATTTTCGTCTAAGGGGTCTACTTTCAGATAGTATTTGGCAACGTCTATCAATGCTTGCAATGGTGCCATGCCGCAGAACTCTGCTCCAAGTATGGGCACGTTATATCTTTCAGCCTCAATCTTAAGCAGTTCAAAAACTCTGTAAAGTGGTGTTTTCTCAAAATCTCCTATACTCATGCCTATCTGGGTTATTTTCTTCTCCGGAATTTCTGCAGCCATCGCTTTAACATTGGCTAGTCCGCCTTTCTTAGCATGTAATCCATTGGCAATCTTCTTGGCAATTGACAGGTCTGATGTTCCCAAGTTCACGTTGAAGCCTACCATAATTTTTCTCGCACCAACTGCTGTTGCACCTGCAGTAGGATGGGGGCGGCTAGGTCCAAAATCAGGTTTTCTGTCTGGTTTTTTAATCATTTCTTTTAGTTTTTCGTATTCGCCTTTTCTTATCCAGTCCAAGTCACCTCTTTCAACGCTGCTGGCGGCTTCTCCATACAAGTAAACTGGAACACCACATTTTTCTGCAAATGTTTTGCCAAATCTCTTTGCAAGTTGAATACAATCTTGCATTGTCGCATTTTCTATAGGGATAAATGGTACCACATCTACTGCTCCGAAGCGTGGATGCTGTCCCACATGCTTTCTCATGTCTGTGAGTTCAATGGCTTTAAAAGCCGAGTTTAAAGCCGCCTTAAGAACAGATTTTTCGTTTCCGACAAATGAGACAACCAGTCTATTGTAGTAGTCGTCAAAAGTGTAATCTAAGATAAATGCTTCTTCCACTTTCCTTACCTCGGCTAAGATTGCTTCCACAACCTTAGGGTCTGATGTGCTGAAGTTTGACACGCATTCAATAACCTTTTCCAAAGTGCTCACCGCTTATTGTAGCAGATAAATCGTTTTAACTATGTTTTAAGTTCTTTGACGATAAGTTCTTACTAGAGAAATAACACTACTGTATCATTGTGCTTCCATCAAAAGTTTTGTCCAACTAAATTAGTTATTTCTTCTTCGTTTCTTTCTTAGCCTTCTTCTTGGACATACACATGGTTTGTTTTCCTCTTGAAATTATTATGTACTAACCATAGAAAAGCTTTTTGTTTCATTAGACGTCAATTTTTCTAAAAGAATATTTGCCACGACTAATGTTGGGTCTGAAGTGAGTGAAGATTTAGAGTTTGAAATTCCATCTTGGGAGCAAATTTACGATATGCTTCTCAACCTAGCAGACAAGATTAGAAGAGACAAGTTTGAACCTGACATAATTGTCGGCGTCTCCCGTGGTGGATGGGCACCTGGCAGAGTTATGTCTGACTTACTTGAAAATCCACAGATTGCAAATGTCAAAGCCGAATTTTATAAAGGAGTTGCAGAAACCAAAGGTGAACCGGTTATCTCACAGCCTGTCTCCATGGGTGTAAAAGGAAAAAAACTCCTAGTTATAGATGATGTTGCGGATACGGGTCGAAGCCTACGAAAAGTGAAGTCCCACTTGTTAGAGCAAGGTGCAACCGAGGTTAGGATAGCCACAATTTATTATAAGCCTTGGAGCGTCACATTCCCAGACTACTATGAAAAAGAGACGAAACAGTGGGTTATTTTTCCTTGGGAACGAAAAGAAACCGTGAGACATATCCTAGAAAAGTACGAGCGACAAGGAAAAACAGTTGAAGAAGCTAAGAATAAACTAGTGAAGTTTGGTTTTAATCGGAAACTTGTGGAACGTTTTGTTAAAGAGATTCGTGAAGGAAAGAAAGAAAAGTGATCAAGAAGATAGAAGGATTCGACAAATATGTTGCTATGGTCGGGTTCAAAAACGTCAAAATAAAGGATGTAAACAACTTTCTAAGTCTTGTTCGGGAGAAAACTGCAGACACTGAAGTTCAATTTTTCGACGCTAACTTAATCGCTGGCTGGCAGCATCTTTACTTTGCTACTCTAAACGCTTTGAAAGCATTTGAAAACAGACTAAACATCTCGAACAGTTTAGCCGTTGAAACTCTCCTCTATGCTTCTGCCCAGCGACAAATCAAAAAAGCCGTAGAATTACTTGGAATCAAACCAAATTCCTCAAAGGTTGCAGTCCTCATTCTTGCCGAAACAGAACCGAAGGCAAACAAAACTTCAGAAACTGTTTCACATTTCATACTCGGGAAACGCGATGACCGCATCCTTGAATTGACTAAAGAAAAATTTGATGGCATCAAAAAGTTGTTCGGCATCTCAGAGTCTGAACTGAATGCCAAATTAGAGAGGAAAAATATGGAAAGGAAAGCCCTAATTGACTTGGTCATTGAACATGTTGCTTTATTGGCAATTCAGCGTTAGCTAACTCGCTCTTTAGCGACAGAGAAAATGTCTGAGGGCTTTATGACTGATATGCCAGTGAATTTTCCAACAATTTCTATGAGAACAATCTTATCTGGCTTTTCAAGGCTTACTTTTCTTTCAATGTTTGCTGCTACAACTTCTATTATTTGTTCGGTTGGTAGTTCACTGAATCTTTTTTCCACGCTGACTCGAAAACTTTCCCCTTCGTCTATCTTTAAACTTAATTCTGCAGACGCCTTCTCAATGTCTTCAAGTGTTGTGCGCACAACCTTTTCAATTGGAATTACTCTAAGCATGTAACGAAACTCGTATGGACGCTCTTTCAGTAATTCTCGAAATTTTTCTATGACTTCAAGAGGGTTAATGGAGGTTTTTGCAGCAATTAGTCCGGTCATGCCTGTCTTGTCAACGATAACCGCTGAGTCACCTAACTCGCCTAGCAAATACCATATTTCAGAGCAAGCGTTTTCTTCATTGCCACGAGATGTAGTAACTAGTAGATTGAAATCCTTCAACATTTACTTGTCCACTTGCGGGGTTGCTGGCAGAGAGCAGTAAAAATAATATTGGTACAAACACGTTTAAGGATTTGGTCCTGTCGTTACGACTGAGAAACCATCTTGGCGATAATTTGCTTGGAATTCAAGAGTTCTTCCATTAGCCATAAAAACTCGGATTGCAGTATAATTGATGATGAGGTATGGATAGAAAGCTTGCCTTAATAACGACTTTTATTATTATTCTCGCAGGCATTTTGGTTGCAGCCCTTGAGATTCAGGTAGTGAAGGCAAGCAGAACCATCTACATCAGGGCTGATGGAAGCGTAGAGCCATCGGGAACTCCAATTTCAACAGTTGACAACGTCACTTACACTTTCACTGACAACATTTTCGACTCAATCATCATAGAAAGAGACGACATCATAGTTGATGGAGCAGGCTACGTAATTCAAGGCACTGAAGAGTATAATCTTAAAGGAATTTCCTTGACAAGGAGAAACAACGTAACAATCAAGAATTTGGAGATCAAAGAATTCTTATATGGTATCTCACTCTCTAACTCCTTCGGCAATAGTATAATTGGAAACAACATAACAGAAAACAGTTACAACGGCATCTACGCTTATCAGTCCAATAATAATATCATAGTTGAAAACAACATAACAAACAACGGAAGTAGCATCCACTTCTATCAGTCCAATGACAATAGTATAAGCGAAAACAACATAACAGAAAACAAGCTTAATGGCATTTTTCTCGACCAGTCTTATGGCAATGTCTTAACTGAAAACAACATAACAAACAATAGAAGCGGCATCTATCTTGATTTCTCTTCGAACAATGTGCTCAGAAACAATCTCATGGTTAACAACAAGTATAATTTTGGTGTCACTGGCTGGCCTGCAGACTATATTAACGATGTTGACATATCAAACACTGTCAACGGCAAACCAATCTACTACTGGATTGATATACAGGATATGGAAGTGCCTCCCAACGCTGGTTGCGTAATCCTTGTAAGCTGCATAAACATAACGGTGCGAAACCTAAATCTCACGAACAACGAAAACGGCGTTTTTATGGCTTACACAACAAAGGCAAACATAACAGGAAACAACATTGCAAACAACAACTACGGGCTCTGGCTCTGCTATTCCTCAAAATGCAACATCATAAGCGAAAACAACATAACAGAGAACAGCATCTATGGTATTAACATTGATTTCTCCACAGACAACTACATAGTTGGAAACAACATAACAAACAACTTAGGAGGCATCTTCCTCCTTGACCAAGCAAGACGCAACAACATAATCAGAAATAATATAGGAAACCAAGCTTTTGGCGTCGAGCTCTATTTTTCTTCAGAAAACAATATTTACCAAAATAACTTTGTGAACAACCCAGGTCAGGTAGCCATAATAGACTCAGCCAATTTTTTGGATAATGGTGTCGAGGGAAATTATTGGAGCGACTACGCTGGCGCAGACTTAAACAGTGATGGGATAGGCGACACATGGCATATCATAGATGCCAACAACATAGACAGATATCCTCTTATGGGTATGTTTCACAGTTTCAAGACTCCATTAGGCTATCAGGTAAGCGTCGTCTCCAATTCTATCATAGAAAATTTTGAGTGTTTCGGCTCTAATGGCACGATAAAGATGCATGTCTCTAACATGGCTGCAAATCAGACATTCGGCTTCTGCAGAGTTTGTATTCCCCACGCTTTAATGAATGAACCTTACAATGTTACTGTCAATGGAGCAGAACCACACTATGTAAACTATAAACTACACGATAATGGAGATAGTAGATGGATTTACTTCAGCTATGCGCATTCAACACTTGAAATAATCATAACTCCAGAGCTTCCACCCATACTAATCTTGCCATTATTCATATTAGCAACACTACTGGCAGCAATGGTCTACAAAAGAAAGCATCTATGGTTTAGAAAATCATCTAACAAAAGCAAGACTTTCATGAATAAGCTCACTTAGGTGAAAGAGCAGCCAATATTTCTTTAAGGCTTATTGGACCTTCACGAAGAATCTTTGGTTTTGCAGAAGTAACGTCTACTAAGGTTGAGGATATGCCGAAACTTGCTGGTCCACCGTCGAGAATTAGGTCAACTTCTTTTCCAATTTTTTCGGTGGCTTCTTCTGCGGTTTGTGAGGGCTTTTTCCCAGTTTTGTTGGCGCTGGTTCCGACAAGTAGCCCCTTAGACAACTGGATAAGTCTGATTGCCACTCTATGCCTTGGAATTCTTACACCGACGGAACTTTGATTACAGGTTACGATGTCCGATAAAGATGGCTTCTTTGGGAGAACTATAGTTAATGGTCCAGGCCAAAATTTTACTGCAACACGTTTTGCAGTTTCGGAGAGATACGCTATTTTTTCAGCATGCTCAATACTTGAAGCCAGTATGGGAAGCGGCTTCTTTCTATCGCCTTTTACTTGAAAGACTCTTTCAACCGCTTGGATGTTGAATGGATCGCATCCGAGTCCGTAAACTGTCTCGGTTGGATATACAACCAGTCCTCCTTTTCTGACGATTTCAGATGCAATAGTAATGTTTTTCTCAGTGGTCTTCAAGACTCGCATGGGCTTCTCATCGTGTAAGCGGAGGCAAGGGCAAATATTAATTTCGCTATCTTCAAACACTATATGCTAATCAAATAGAAGCAAAGAAGTGCAAGCCTTGAATCAGGTTAAAGTTTCCGTCCAGAACGTTTCCAAAACATTTGTCACAAAAGACAGGAAAAAAATAGAGGCTCTGCAAGATGTTTCTTTTGAGGTTTTCGACCGAGAATTTCTTTGTGTGGTTGGTCCAAATGGTTGCGGCAAAACAACTCTTCTTCGCATAATTGCAGGTTTAGAGGAATCCACATCTGGCAAAGTTTTAATCGATGGAGGGAAGGCAAAGGCTGGTATGGCTGGTTTGATTTTTCAAGAATTCTCCTTATTCCCGTGGCGAACCCTAATTGAAAACGTCCAATTCGGATTAGAGGTTAAAGGAATCGCTGAAAATGAAAGCAGAGAAATTGCTGAAAAATACATTGACTTAGTAGGCTTATCAGAGTTTAGGCAGACTTATCCACATGAGCTTTCTGAAGGAATGAAGCAGAAAGTAGCGATTGCAAGGGCTCTGGCAACTAACCCGTCAGTGCTGCTTATGGATGAGCCCTTCGCCTTTCTCGACGCCCAGACACGCAATCGTATGCAAGAAGAGTTACGCAAGATATGGGAGCGAGAGAAGAGGACAGCAGTTTTTGTGTCACACAATGTGGACGAAGCTGTTTATTTAGCTGACCGAGTTGTCATAATGACAGCTAGACCTGGAAGAGTAAAGAAAATCTGCGAAATTGAATTGAAGCAACCACGGGAGCGAACTTCTCAGGCTTTTACAAAGACAAGAGAATTGATATTGAGATATCTAGAAGAAGAGTGGACGCTTTTTTAGAAAACTAAGGAACTTCTTCCATGAGAGTCTATTAAGACAGCGATGATGATGATGATGATGATGAAAAAATAGTTTTGATTGCCCTCATAGACCCTAGACTCAATCTGTACAAATAACATTAATAGGTTGCGACGCACAAGTAAGCCTTTCTAACAATATTGATGAAACAGTTAAAAGATTAACCCAAAGAAACAAAATCGCAGGTGACGCCGAATGCCAAAGCTACAGGTCTCCCTTCTGACTGGTCGAACAATTGACCAAGGCAAAGGAAAGGAATGCGGCAAAATCTCAGACGAATACTTGAACAGTGTATCAATTTGTGAAATCGACCCCGAAGACATGAAGATTCTTGAGGTTAAGGAAAACGATGTGGTAAGAGTTACAACAGATTTTGGTTCTGTGGCTGTGAGGGCTGTAAAATCTTTAAGAGGCCCACATCCGAAAGTTATTTTCATTCCTTATGGACCTTGGGCAAGCATTCTCGCCAACCCTAAGACTCATGGAACTGGAATGCCTTCACTGAAAGGCGAAAAAGCGGAAGTTGAGTATGTCCCACATGAAAAGGTGCTAAGCCTCCAAGAACTGTTGAAACAACATTTTAGGAAGGAATAGAGATGCCAATAGTTACAGGTGTCACATGTCCAGTTTGCGGTTCCCTTTGCGACGACATTGAAGTAACAGTGAAAAACAACGTTGTTGTTAAGGTAAAGAATGCTTGCGCTATGGGCGAAGCCAAATTTCTAAACTATCACCTTCATCGTCAAACTAAGCCGCTTGTTAGAAAGAATGGCGAATTAGTTGAAGCCTCACTCGACGAAGGGATTCGCAAAAGTGCAAAAATCCTTGCAGACGCCAGTTATCCCATACTCTATGGATGGAGCAACACAAGCTGCGAGGCAACAGAAGTTGGACTAGAATTAGCCGAAGAAGTTGGCGGCGTCATCGACAACACTTCAACGGTCTGTCATGGACCGTCGATTCTGAGCATACAAGACGTTGGAATAGTTGGCTGCACTCTGGGGCAACTGCGACATCGTGCGGACCTAATTTTCTATTGGGGAAGCAACCCATGGAGTGCACATCCGCGCCATGTAGACCGTTATACAGCTTTTTCTGAGGGGCGATTCCAAAAAAGTGAGTGGAAAGGATACCTTTCTCGATTAACTGGCATTCTAGTTGGGAAAAGACTTGAAAGAGTTGCTAGGCTTGTTCTAATGCGCAAGGCTCCAAGCGAATCGAGAAGGGAAAGCACTTTACCTTACAGTTTGTTTCAGCAGAAGAAGAGGAAAATGATAGTTGTTGATGTTCGAAAAACACGCTCCGCCGAAATTGCTGACTATTTTCTGCAGGTTCAGCCTAACAGAGATTATGAGCTTTTGCAGGCTCTTCGCATACTTGTCCGAGATGAAGAACTTGATGTAGACGAAGTCGCTGGAGTGCCTGTTGAAACGCTTGAAGAAATAATTGACATCATGGTAGGGTGTGAACTAGGCGTACTGTTCTTCGGATTAGGCTTGACAATGAGCCAAGGCAAACATAGAAACATAGACGCTGCTCTCTCGCTAGTTCGAGATTTAAACGAAAAGACAAAATTTCTCATAATGCCCATGCGAGGACACTTCAACGTCACAGGCGCAAACATCGTTTTCACGTGGCAAACAGGCTACCCCTACGCCGTAGACTTTTCGCTTGGCTATCCACGATATAATCCAGGCGAAACCTCAGTAGTTGACATCTTAAGCAGAGAAGAATCCGATGCAGGGCTTATAGTCGCGTCTGACCCAGTTGCCCACTTTCCAAAAGCCGCTGCACAAAACTTGGTTAAAAATCCACTTGTTGTGATTGACCCAGAGCCTACGCCGACTTCCATGCTGGCTGATGTGATGATACCTTCGGCTTTTGTGGGCGTCGAAGTGGAAGGAACAGCCTACCGCATGGACCGTGTTCCACTGCCACTCAAAAAAGTTGTGGACCCACCGAAAACATGCCTCTCAGACGCAGAAATTCTGCAAAAAATTCTAAACGAAGTCCGCAAGTTAAGGAGGACACACAAATGACAGAACTTCTAATTAAGAACGGATTCGTCTACGACCCGCTTAATAATATAAATGGAGAGAAAATAGACATTGCAGTTAAGAATGGGAAAATAGTTGAAAGAGTCGATGAGAAGAAGGCGAAGATAATTGATGCTTCTGGAATGATTGTGATGCCTGGTGGCGTAGACATTCACAGCCACATTGCAGGTGCTGAAGTAAATTCGGGTCGACTACTACGACCAGAGGATCATGTTAAAGATGTGGAACCAAAAACTGCCATCACTCGCTCTGGTGTGGGATATTCTATTCCGTCAACTTTTACGACTGGCTACCGTTATGCGAGAATGGGCTACACAAGTGTTATGAATCCAGCAATGCCTCCGCTCGAAGCAAGACACACGCATGAAGAATTAGATGACACGCCAATGATTGATAAGGCTACGTATCCGCTTTTAGGCGACTGGTGGTTTGTTTTGGAATACTTGCGTGACGGCAAGATTGAAGAATGTGCAACCCATGTGGCGTGGATGCTGGCAGCAACAAAAGGTTATGCCATAAAAATAGTGAACCCAGGCGGCTTAGAAGCGTGGGGTTTCGGCAGAAACGTAAGAGACCTGTTTGACCCCATTCCACACTTTAATATAACTCCAGAAGAAATTGTCCGCGGCCTATGCAAAGTGAACAAACTGCTTAATCTGCCTCACACAATTCATGTGCATACTAATAATTTGGGGAAGCCTGGGAACTATCAGAATACTCTAGACACAATGAAGTGTGCCGAAAACTTGTGTATAGAAAATAAGCCAGTTATTCATATCACGCATTGTCAGTTTAGCGCATTCAAAGGCGAAGACTGGCAAACTTTAAGGTCTGGCGCAGAAGAAATCGCAAGATACGTTAACAATCATAGTCATGTGACATTAGATATGGGGCAAGTCGTCTTCACAGACACGACTACAATGACTGCAGATGGCCCATTCCAGTTTCGTTTGTATCAGCTTAGTGGAAACAAGTGGATGAACCACGACGTAGAAACAGAGACAACAGCAGGAATTGTTCCATTCAAATATAAACGCACGAGCGCTGTACATGCGACACAGTGGTCTATTGGACTCGAACTTGCCCTACTAATCAAAGACCCATGGAAAATCTATTTAACAACAGACCACCCAAACGGCGGACCATTCACCAACTATCCTAAAATTATTTCATGGCTAATGAGCCAAGCAGCCCGAGAAAAAGTGATGAAAAAAATCAACAAAAAGGCAAGAAAAAATAGTTTGCTTCCAAGCATAGATAGGGAATATAGCCTATATGAAATTGCTATTGCCACAAGAGCTGGACAAGCAAAGGCATTAGGTTTAAGACGTAAGGGTAATCTCGGCATCGGCGCAGATGCAGACATAGCCATTTACAATCTAAATCCAGAAGCAGTTGACCTCTCTAAGAAGTTTAGGAAGCTGCGTCGAGCTTTCAAGAAGGCTGCTTATACTATTAAAGATGGCGATATCGTTGTAAAAGATGGAGAAATAGTCAAGTCTGTTGAAGGAAAGACTTTCTGGGTGAACGTCAACACGAAGGCTTCAGCAGAAGTCAACGCTGACATGAAGCGTAGATTCCGCGACTACTGGACGGTCGAATATGAAAACTATCCAATTCCTGAAAAATACTTAGCTATGTCGGCTCCAATTCTTGTCAAGGCGGCGATCTAAAAATGTTGATAGTTCTAACTCCAAGGCGTCAGTTCAGAGTCCCTGTAGAAGCAGAATGCATAATCCCAGACAATTTCGCACAGAAAACAGCTGACGAAATAGCGAAACTCCCAATTTGGGAAGGAAACAAAAGGCACCTTTTAGGCGAACTATTCAAAATAGAATCCAAGACAAATGAGCCTTCAAACGAGATAACCATCCAAATCCATGGAGATGTCAGCAAAGTTAGAAGAATCGGCGCTAAAATGTGCAGTGGCAAAATAATAATCGACGGCGACGCTGGCATGCATCTTGGCGAAGAAATGAATGGCGGCACAATCATAGTCTCTGGAAATGCGGGTTCATGGACTGGCTCAACAATAAAAAATGGAACAATCGAGATTAAAGGTGACGCAGGCGACTACATCGGCGCACCTTACAGAGGAAGCACACATGGAATGAACGGTGGCACAATCATAGTACATGGAAACGCTGGAAACGAGTTAGGCTGCTTTATGAGGAAAGGCTTAATCAAAGTCGGCGGAAACGTTGGGCAATTTGCAGGGATGCACATGAAAGATGGAACAATTCTTATTCAGGGAGACTCTGAAGGACGCGCAGGCGCTGAAATGATAGAAGGAAAAATAATTGTGTGCGGTCAGATTCCTTCGGTTTTGCCCACGTTCACTATAGACAGCATAAGCCAGAGCACAAAAATAGATGGGGAAAAAATTGAAGGCCCATTCTACCGATTCATAGGCGACCTAGCAGAAAACGGCAATGGAAAACTCTTTGTCTCAAAAAACAAAAATCTACACCTAAACTTCTATGAAAAATATTTGGAATAACGGAGGCAGAAACATGTCTAGGCAACGTTTGAGCGTAAACCAAGCAGCATGGCAACTTGTCAGAAAACTATGCGACAAGGCATCCGAATACGGAGTCTCTGTCAAAGAGACGAAATCTGGCACCGTCTTGATCGATGCTGGAATCGAAGCCAAAGGCGGTTTCAATGCTGGCAAAATCATCACAGAAATCTGCCTAGGCGGGTACGGAAGAGTAAAGGTTTCCCACATGCATCTTGACGACCTCAAACTCCCCTCTGTGTTCGTATACACGGATCATCCTGCTATAGCAACACTCGGTTCACAGTTTGCTGGCTGGCAAATAAAAATAGGCGAATACTATGCCATAGGCTCAGGTCCAGCCCGCGCTTTAATTCAGAAGCCACGTGAAATCTATGAGAAAATAGGCTATGAAGACAAGGCGGATGTTGCCGTGCTTGTTTTAGAGACTAGTAAGGAGCCGCCCGAAACAGTAGTTCAAAATATTTGTGACCAATGCAAAGTAGCGCCTGAAAACTTGGCTATAGTCTTAGTGTCAACCACGTCCATTGCTGGTTCAATGCAGGTTTCAGGAAGAATCATTGAAACTGGAATGCATAAGTTGCTTAAACTCGGTTTTGACCCGAAGATAGTGACTCATGCTTGGGGACATGCGCCTGTCGCTCCAGTTCATCCGAAATTTGCGCAGGCTATGGGAAGAACAAACGACGCCATACTATACGCTGGAGTAGCATACTACACGGTCAATTACGATAATGATGAAAGACTAAAAGAGCTACTCGAAAAAGCGCCATCTAGTGCCTCTCAGAGCTATGGTCAGCCATTCTTTGAAATATTCAAGAAAGTTGGATATGACTTTTACAAAATTGACCCTAATCTATTTGCTCCAGCAGTGTTAGTTGTTAACAACACTAAAACTGGCAAAGTCTTCAAAGCTGGAAAAATTAATGTCGAAGTTTTTAGGCGGTCAATAGGCTTCTAATCTCTAAGTTTGTTTGCAAGGAATTAACATGCGAAAAGACAAAGATAAAGACCTTTTAGACTCCCTATACGACGCTGTAATCGCAGGCAATGTTCAGAAAGCCCGAAAACTAGCAGAGCAGACTGTTCAAAAAGGGTTATCAGTCAACGTGGCAGTGGAAAAAATGAAAGATGCCATGATGGTAGTCGATGAAAAATACGAGAGGAAAGAATATTTTATAGTTGATGTTGCTTCTTCAGCCACTGCCATGAGAGAAGCCTTCAAAATTCTTGAACCACATCTGCAAGTTGAATCCGCCAAAATTGCTGGAAAAGTTGTCATAGGGTCATTGAAAGGCAACATTCAAGGCTTGGGAAAAGACATCGTGGCAGCCACGTTACGTGCAGCTGGATTAAATGTAGTAGACTTAGGAGTTAACGTTTCTCCTGAAACACTTGTGAAGTCTGCGGTCAGGGAGAAGGCGCAAGTTATCGCTATATCCATTTCAATAGAAGAAACAGTTCCATTTCTTGAAGAAGTAGTTAATCTACTTCGAAGAGGAAGATTAAGTGGCAAGATAAGAACTGTGATTGGTGGCCAAGCAGTTTCTGAAGGAACTCGCAAGAAATACGGTATCGACGCTTATGCTGAAGATGCATGGGACTGTGTAAAAAAGGTTCAGCAACTGCTCAAAGCTGCAAGCTAAAAAATCTTGAACAATGGATGACTGTTTACAAGAGGCTTTGTGCCCAGTCGTCTTGAGGCATAATAGGCTATTATTGCATCGTTCATGGCGCATGCTGGAATCAAGTTTTTCGCCTGCTTTATCGGCCCGTAAATGAGAAA
>Ga0315306_10001094_pt1 | contig 13039 bp, 11 predicted proteins | sample TDP1_MG_FD_203803 | JGI IMG/M metagenome (GOLD analysis project Ga0315306, IMG submission 203803) | Freshwater sediment microbial communities from Lake Towuti, South Sulawesi, Indonesia - TDP1 | ecosystem: Environmental > Aquatic > Freshwater > Lake > Sediment | place: Indonesia: South Sulawesi... | reverse complement strand
CCATTAACGATTATTGTTCTATATCCTTCATGTCCTTCAACTACAATTTTTAGTGGAGGCCTAGTCGCCATTCTATCACCACTTACTACATTTGTGTAATAATAACGCCTCTTCGCCAACAATTTCCAATAAAGAAAATAAGGTTGGAAAGCGACCTATTTGAAGGTTCTCAGCGATCGCGGCGATGGCGAACCTGAGATAATTCCAGCTGGATCTGCTGGCAATAGGGCCTCGATTGCCTAGTGTACGTCGCAACGCTCTTCTCCCTCTTTATTATACATACTTAGGCTTGAGTTTCTCGATCTCGGGAATTTTAGGCCCTGTTTTTAAAAGGAATTTTTTCAGAAATATTTATGACACCCCGCCATAATTCTAGGATGGAGGTCGGTAAATATGAGAAGCTTTTCGTCAGAACTAACCGAATGTATTGCTTCTATTATTGACGCCTATAATAAAATAAAACAGTTTGAAGTGGCTGGTGGAGATATGAAATCGTTTAGAGCAACATTATGAGATGAAATTGGCTCTTTTTTATTCCGAGCCTTTTTCAGTCATTTTAGTAGCACCCCTCCCCCTATATTTTTGCGAAGTACATGAATCGGTTTAAACAGTTGACATCCACGATCGAGAAAGGTCTGGTCTCGCTCTCGTTTGGAACGCTTAGAACACTTGGAACGCTTAGAACACTTGGAACGCTTGGAAACCACTAATTTGATAAAGATCTAACTAAAGAAGGATTGAAGCGTTTTTGGAACATTGTAAAATAGGCGATAGGTCCGCCCTGTCTTGATCGGTCTTTTTCTTACGAACCCAGAGCCGATCAAACTGTCAAGTCGTTTTCTCAGTGTAGAGACATCAACTACTTCTGGCTTCAATTTCTCGTGGATTTCAGCGACATCCGCTTCACTCAATGAGGCCAGAGTGCCTAAGATCCTCCTATCTAACTCGTCCAAAACCTCGAATCTTGGTCTGTCACACTCTAATATAGCTTCGGTTATCAGTGATTCGTCAATGTCTGTTTTGAACTTTTGAAGCGCAAAGAAGCAATACCTGAAACATTCCCTCAGGTTTCCTTCCGTTCGATCCATCAAAGCTTCAATGGCTTTCTGATCAATTGCTATTCTTGGAATACCCTCTATTGAATATGCTTTGATTCTACCATCGATAAATTGACGCAACTTTGAAGCGGTGTCTATCTTTTCCATCATAACTGGTATGTCAAACACGTCGTAGCATTTCTTGAGAGTCTGGGAATCGATTTCAGTAAGGTCTCCAGTTGTTACAAACAAAATATTGTCAGGCAATGTTTGAACGATGTCAATCAAGAATTTCTCAAACTTCTCTTTGGATAGTTTTTCTAAATTGTCACATATCAGAACACCTTCGAAGGAAGCAAATAACACAGGTAGAAACTCATTAAAGATACCTTCAAGTTTTTGTATACGAGGGGCGATGTAATATTCAATTTCTTCTCCTTTGGATTCCTCAGCGGCTATTTTTCCTCTAATTGACGCTATTAAGGCGCTAATTTTGCCTTCGACCTCTGCAACGCCTTTGGATTTTTTCTTTTCCTTTCGCTTGATAATGTCAAGATCTTCCAATTTCTTGTCTAGAGCTTTCTTTTTATCATTTGAAATTGATGCTACCTTAACTTGAGCCTCGCGGAGAAGACCTTCGAGAAATTCCTCTTTATTCCCTGCTTTTGAGATGTCTACACTCATTATCAATTTTCCTAGTTGCTTAGCCTTACATTCAAAAACATTAAGTAGAGAGGATTTGCCTTCACCCCTTCGACCTAGAACAAGCAGTTTTCCCTTTCTTAACTGAACAAAATCGTCAACATCACTAAGTTCCTTTGATCGATCTACGAAGCCTCGCTTGATCACCTTCTCATCCGCAGGAACAGGATCAAGATAAAACGGATTTTCTGAGAATCCCAACTTTTTAAGCCATGTCATAATTCCTAATCCTTCCAATGGGGGTCCATTCCAATCGTTCCAGACGTTCCAGACGTTCCTTGCGTTCCAATCCTTATTATCCTTCGCAAGCTTGTAAATCTTTTGTTGCGAGTACTGGGTTAGAGCCAAGATTGTTTACAGACGATAAGAGGACAAACAGAGAAATCGATTATTTAATTAATCCATATACGGATTTCTCGTTCTTACAAAGCTGGGCTCTTATAGTAATGCCAGCATACATACTTTTCCTTGCCATGCTGTTCAGTCGAAAAGGTTACAAATGAAAAGATAAGCTAGGCTTCAGACCACAGAAAAAGAAGAAAGAAACTTAATTCCCTCTTTTGCGCTAGCATAGGTTTACTGTGGACTACAAAAGTAACTCTCATTCAAAGGAGAATAACTACCAGTATTTGTGATTACAACGGAATCATCACGATTATACTCCTGGTTGCACTCAACTCCGCATGGAAGCGGACGGTGACTAGCCCGTAAGCAACACTCCACAATCCGACGGTCAGTTTCATCGTAATCTGCGCTCGGCATTGCTGCAAACTTATAAACAAGAATGTAGCCGGAAGGCTTGTTCTGATTCCAGCAAGGTTCACGATCATGACCTCGAAGTCTGACACCACTCTCTCCAGACTGACCTATATCTAGCGGCCTATACAAACGAGTCAGCAAGTTGCCATCCTCATCTTGACGACCCGCAATAACCATGTATATTCCAGCTCGTTGTGATGGGACACTTTCGGGATCTGTGTATGGTCCATCCCAATCAAGGGATACTCTAATATTTCGTGGCGTTTTAACACCTCCCTTTTGATTTATATAAACTTTAATGCCGGTATAATAGCCTTTTATTCGCACAATTTTTACCTCTTTACTGTTGCCTATGCCAATTTTTAAATACAAAATAAGGACAATTAAACTAATTAAAGGGGTGATAAGAATATGTCGAGTAAGACCACGATAGCTGTCGTGGCTGTCATACTGGTCGTAGTGGTCTTCTTCATCTTCCAGCAGAGAGGTGGAGGTGGCGATATTCTTCCAACACCTAAGGCTCACTTCATGATCGTGGGCAGAAACCTTCGCACAATTGTGGAAGGCGTAGACTATGTAGCGTACATTGACGTTACTGTGAAGAATGACGGCGATGCCGCAGGTAGTGCGACAGTATATGTAAAGGTGTCGCAAGGCGGCAATTATTGGCAGAAGGATACATCAGTCTATTTGAATGCTGGGGAAAGCAAAACTGCAACCCTCAAGTTTAGCGAAGTTGGTTTTTGGACAACGAATCCAATAAGCTATGATATTTGGCTCGGATAACGGACAAATGGGTGATTAAATGTCTCAGACCACATCTCGTAAAAAGCTTACTGGTGTCACAATCGCATTAATTGTTGTCGTTGTACTATTTCTACCTATAATCCCAGTTACATATGAAACCACTGAACCCCAGCAAAGAACAGAGACATATTGGGAAAAGGAACCCTATGAGGTGACAAAAACAGAAACATATTGGGAGAAAGAACCATATCAAGTTACAAAAACAGAGAGTGAGACACTCATTGATGATAAGCCTACTGTTTCAGCTGGAAAGTATGTTTACTACAGAATATATATTGACATTTCTGAGAAACAGAGAAATATCGTTTCAGGGAGCGTTGTTGAAACAGCTGGTTATGATATAAACTTGTACGTCTTTGACCAAAAGGGATATAATTCATGGAAAGATGGAAAATCCGCCCCAGCATACGTGAGTGCCAACAGAATAAAGTCTTACAGCTATAACTTTGTGCCAGACCACTCAGACTATTATTGCTTTGTTCTCGATAACGGATATTCCTGGTTCACTAATAAGGTTCCCCAGATAACAGCCTCATGGAGTTACGAAATAACTATAACCGAATACAGAGACGTTCAAAAAACAAGAACCGTTACTGTAACTGAATATAAAGATGTTGAAAAAACAAGAACGGTTACTGAAAATGTAAAGGTAACTAAGACGAAATATGTAAGCCTATTCCAGCTATTAACGGGGACTGATTAGGCAATAAGATTGGTGACGCAAGATGAAGAGAGGTAGGAAAGCCATATCTGCTGGCGGAGCCATCATTATCGTTTTCTTAGTAGTGATTGTCATTTTTGCCTTTTTTGTTGATTTCATGACATACCCAGTGTGTAGCAACGTACCCTTGATCAAATACGCTTGTCCCCTATGTGTGGAGACGGCAAAATAACTCTACTCCAGTACATTCTCCATTCACTATAAGGACTTGGGGGATTCTCGCTACCATGAAATTTGATTATGAAGTCTTGACCTACGTGACAATTTTAGCTCTCTTTCTTATCTCTACGATTCTTTCTCTGAGTCGGCTATCTGTTCAATCAGATATGCTGATCGTCGGTTTGGCCTCGACCTTGACTATCTACACCATTGCGATACTTCTCCTTAGAAGCTTGCGCCCGCGACTGAGAAGATTCAAGTTCGGGTTAAGCGGGGTAGAGGTTGACTTGAGAGAATTAGAAGAAGAAGCCTTGGAAGTAAAGGAAGAGGAAACGCCACAGAAGATAAAAGAGGAGATAGACGAAATCCAAAAAAGTGATAGGAGTCCCTCAATCGTTTTTCTTGAACTTATAGTGGAAGTTGAGAGAAAATTAAGAATGATCGCCGAATCGAGAGATTTTTCAGGTTATAAATACGTGCCCGTTCCTCGCTTGGTCTCTGGATTAGTGGAAAAAGAGGTTATAAAAAAAGAATTAGGTGATCTTATTAGACGATTCTGGCAAATTCGAAATAAGATAGTTCATGGGGTAGTGGATATAACAGATCGCAATTTGAAAGATGCCACATCGATCGGAGAAGTCATATTGACAGAACTCGATAAAGTTTATGAGAAGACCAAAATCTATCGCTTAGAAGTAGAATGTAAAACTTGTGGAACACGATTCTTTTCTGGCTTCTCCACAACCAAGTCAGCATTTCAGTCATCTATATATCAGAATAACGTTCACAGGTGTCCTAGCGGTCACGAACATCCTTACAACAAAGAGGACTATATTCTTGTAGATTGTTAAGACGGTGCACCTGAAATAGAAAAAAGGGCACCACAGGGCTACTACGTTGTTTGATTGAAGGAAAAGACTAAAGGAAAGGTTCGGTCTTGAGGAGACTAAGTGACATCCTCTAAAACTTAGATTTGGTTCTATGAACGAAAAGTTTCATTTCATTCAAACAATACTCACAGAAGGCGATTCCATCATCAAACAATATAGGTTTGTCGGAGGCACGGTATTCTAGTCCGAAGCCTTTTTTTCCGTTTCTAACGATAATAAAATGAGGGCGAGAGGCTATTTTCCGGTGAACAGAAATGTCTCTCATTCTGAAAAGGAAGTTGATCTTCTCATCCTTCTCAAACTTATCCATCTGTTTCTCCCAGTGCTCTATGAATGCTAGAGCCATTTCGTGCCCAGGTTCTTTCGCCTTCTCTCTGAAGTCTCGTGGGTACAGTTTGTAGGGCTCCACTTTCATTAATTCAATGTGGTCCTCGATGATTTTTCCAAAGAATTTGACATAATAATCATGCAATAGGTGATCGGGTATACTTCTTGTTGCCACTGTGAATCCGAATAAATAGAATGGTAGTTCAATGATGGATACATTTTCTACGATTTTCTTGAAGAAGAACTCTGCTGTTTTTATTATATCATTGATTCCTGATAATAAAAGAAACATAAACTATCAAACTCCTCTGAATTCATATAGACCCTAACGTGCCTAAAAATCTGCTGAAATACTAGTTTCAAGTTAATTATGGAACTACCATTCTGCTTGCAGATATAAGGTAACTCTATTCTGAGATTTAAATAAGAAAAGGAGACTAAAATGAAACGAGTTGGGGGGTTTCGGATGCGAAGTACATCATCTATAAAGGATTTCGCCAGCCTTTGGGATCGTCCCAGGCTTTGATAAAGGTCTTAAACACCGAGATTCGTTCGTTGGCCATGTTCGCCCTGTACAGCTTTCTCTTTCCGTAGTCGACGCTGGTGATCAGGTTTGCCTCCTCTAAATACCTCACGTGCTTTCGGACGGTGACGTAGTTGGATCCTATTTCCTTGGCGATCCTCGATATGGGAAGAGGCATGTCTCGCTGAATCAAGATTCGGAGGACCGATACCGCAACCTTAGAATTCAGGAACGCATCGACGTTTGTGGCTTCAAATTTTTTCATGGTTGATCAGAATACTTAAAACTTCTATATTAAAAAGCTTACTCTAAACTAACCAGCCAAAAAAGTCAGTTAGAGGATTTAGTTTACATAAAAAAGGAGGATGTGGTCAGCGATCACGGCGATGGCGAACCTGGGACAATTCCAGCTGGATCTGCTGGCAACAGGGGCGATCCTGCTCTTACACTTTTCTGACGATAAATCCGCCCTCAATGAGCTCAATCGTTACGGGAACCTTTTGACCTGTATCCTTACCGAATTTGGGGACGCCGAGGTGTTCCGCGATTTTTTCGCTGACGTGCAAAAATCCGTACTGGTTGATGAATGCTTGCCGTTCGGGTTTCGCTTTTTCCTCAGGTTTCGTTTCCTCTTCCGCTGGCTTTGCCTTTTTCTCCTTACCGCCTTTTCCTGCCATATTGTTCACCTCCTTTATTCCTCAATGATTGCGTTGCCATCCTCGTCGAGGATCCAACGTTCGTCGAAGCGATCTGCCATCCTGGGATTCCGAATGCAGCTTCTACATGGCTCAAAGCTTTCAAGCGCGGGAATATGCCTCCCTTGCTCGCAATCGTGGGCGTCCTCGAGCCCGCAACCGTGGCAATTCAGCTTTTCTTTTTCTAAATTTTCACTCTCCTGGGCTCATATCCCAAAAATAAGGAAGTTTGAGGCTCTATTTAACCTCAGCCTTTGAATTTTTCAAAGAATTCAGAAAATAGGCAAAAATTCAGGTTATGATCAAGACAGGGCGACCAGCGCTCGCACTACGTTTTTGCAAAATCTATTTTTGAACCCTATGACACATTGTGACGATCCGATCGTCAAGCCTTTAGCTTCACCGCCTCTTTTCCAACTCCTCTACGAATGAGACTTCTTTTCTGATTTGTTTAGCGTAATTGAATTCTTCTTTAGGGATGAAAAACATATATTATTAGTAGGTGGTAGTAGATATATTTCTATTTGGGAGGTGATAAAATGATTTGGGACTATTCCGATCATAGCGATTATAGGGTTGTCGACTACAGTAGGTGGAGAAATCTGGAAAATTATGGAACTTTTGAACCTAGAGCAGGAGTTTACCTATTTGCTAATGTCGATTTACATATAAAATACGTAGGAAAAGCAGGAGCAGGAAGAATGGTAGATGAAATCGAGAGTGCAATAAATCGAGGGAAAGCTTATGGAGCGACATTAGTAAAGGCACTCTACACAAATTCAGAAGAAAAGGCTCTAAGCTTAGAAACGGCACTAAAAGAAAAATACAATCCACCAAATAATTTAACATAAAAGGCAATAACTTGCTCCACAGCCTTTTCCTTATTTTTCTAGTACAGTAGCTAGCATGGTTTTGCTTGTGCAATATGAGGGATATTCGGCAAATTGCTCCTGAGCTTCCCAAACTCGGAAACGAATGCAGAGAAATTAACTAAAATGCTCCGCATCCTCGGCTTCCTAACGCAAACAAAAGTTTACCTATTCTGGAAAAACATTAATCTTAGCACGCGCTATAGGAATAACCAATTCTTTGATTGCTTGTTTAAGAGATTGTCCTTTCTTTATTTTTATATCACTTTGGTATCTGATTTTCCACGCTTTAATAGCAGGGGCTTCGTCAAGCAGAAAACAGCATAGCAACCTTGGACACTGACCACAGGGTCCTACGCCGTTCGCCCGCTTAAGCCCTGTCCCAGCCGTGACGTTCAACGGATGATAAAAATTGGGAGAGGTTGTCAAGGGGTAGAGCGCGCGCTTGAATGGATGATAAAATTCAGGTTATTTTGAAAGAATTAAAATTGACATGAACCGGTAAATTATGGAAGAGTGTTAAAGATATAATCGGGAAAATATAACACCGTCGATTTTTCACATATTTTGTTAGTTTTTTAACGAAATGTTAGTTTTCATTCTTTCCAATAGATTAATTATACTCGTTGATAATCATATCTACAGCCCGGGGTGAGAGTCGGATGCCTTTAGCCATTAGATGGTCTGAATTTACGGAAGAAAATCTTAGCAGAGTGGATCCGGTTTACGGCGTTTATGAGTTAGGCGATAAAGATAGAAACGTCATATACATCGGTCAAGGCGTATTTTGAATATAAGGGAGGACCTCAAAACATGAGTTACCCGTTGACGGAAAAAACTTTGGAATTGAACGTGCTGAAAAACATGCTGGAGGATATTCAAGGAAATATTTCTCGTACTGCATATCTATACGGTTTTTCCCTAAAACATGAAAGTACAACAGGATTAGATGCCACTATCAGAGTACGAGGCAATCCGCTAATGCTTGCTTTGCAATTCAAGAAGGCGGTCAAGAAGAGGGGATCTGTTTATACTTTCAGATTCAACAATAATACTTACTATGATCAACACAATATGCTATACCTGTCAGCGTGGTCGACTAGACCAGTCTCATCGGTTTTCTATGCTTTACCAGCATATGCAGACATAAATGAGTTGACAAGAAGCTCCCCAAATTTCCACATCAACACTTATTTGTTAGATCCTTTGTACGTAGGTCCAATCAATGACTGGCGCACTCATTACATAATTGCCGACGTATCGTCACGAACTTGTGTTATTCGTTCAGAATTTCGCAATAAGCCCATCAAACTGTACTCTTGGAAGGAAATCGTAGAAGGTATTCAAACCGAAAAATTTGGTATTAGAACCAGTGCGTTTCTGGATAATATCAGAGTCTCGTTGCGTGAATGGAAACAAGACATTTTCATATACAGGGAAAAACCCAGGAGAACATATATGCGTTCTTTGATAATGCCTATCTAATTAGAGCATAGATTATAGAAGTAAGGATTTTCGCGAAAATCACATATTAATGGTGGGCTTTCCTACCTGTTTTGTATCGCATGGTGTGCATGTCGCTGAGGACTCCGGTTGCAATGGCATTTATCCCTCTTGAAAAGGCTACAAAAACGAGGAGCATGCCACGCAGGTTTTCTATCCAGCCCCGCCAGTTAACATGCTGTAAACCGTTACACAGATTATGAAGATCCCAAACGCCCACAACCACATCGCAAAAATGCTCGGCCTAGTCAGCTCCATTTCTCTACCCAACGCCATCACTATCTATTCAGCAAATATTAGTCAAATCGTATGTAGATGCTTAAGGTTTAGTTTCTTTTTTAAGCAATCACTCAGTGGCGCCGGGGGTGGGATTTGAACCCATGTATATCACGGACTCCGGAAAAATCCTCTGCTCCCTCTTTTTATTCTGCACGGAATTGAAGATTTAAACAAGTTTTTCCATTCTTTTAAAGAAGGATTTCCATGCAAAATCATATTTTTGTAGTGGTCTCACTAGTTTTGTTTCTCCTAACCTCATCGACGCACGTAAATGCATGCAACCTTTAGGACGTGCTGAACAACTCACAAGACTTTTCGTTTATACATGCTAATCCAGTGCCCTGGAGCTAATAATCCCCAGTAGCCTGGTTAGTTCATCTTCAAACTCCCTGCTGACATCAGTGGTTCCACTTATGGCATGAGCCACTTCGTGAAGTAACGTCCCAGCATAATCCTCAATGCTTTTTAGCTGGCTTCTTTTGATGATAATTCTCCCCGTAGATTCCTCCCATACTCCGTTTCGTTCAATAAAAAATCCCAGCTCCTTCCTCATAGTCTCCGATATTTTTATTTCCTTTATCTTTCTAGGCTTTCCGCCAATAAGGTTTAGAGTTTCATCGGTCTTGCCAAAAATTTCTCTCTCTCGAGATGTCAGATCACTAGGGTCAATAAATTTGAATTCGAAACTTTCATGGTATTCGCTGTAGAATTGCCCTAAATCTCGAATAAGGGTTCCAGAGATATCTCTTGATCCTTGAATCCTTTGTTTCAGATTTTCCGGAATTGTTACGATCTTATATCCACTCTTTTTTGCTTCATCCACCATATTTGTCGCGTACATCAATTCTTCAGTTGTGAAGAAAACCACTCGCTCTGTTGCATTTAATATTTTAACAGCATGTTCCTGAACATCTATCCATTTGAGTTCATCATGCATCTCACCTGTGTAGTAGTCTTTTAAATCATTCACTAAAAATTCCGCAACTTCTTTCCCTTTACATGAGAGAAGAACAGATTTCACCCTACCCGAATAAGCACTCCGTCCAACATTCGATCTTTCTCTGTTGAGCGCTTTTCTTATTGCTCTAGTAAGTGAAGTGATATTGTAACTAAAAAGAAAATTCTCTTCTTCAGATACTTTTACCCCGTTTACATAAATTCTTGCTACTCTTCCCTTTTTCTGCAAAACTTCCCCATAATCTGTAGTCTCTATAACTCTTTCTCCAGAAAATCTCAGGAACAAATCCTTCGCTTTTTCAATGTCTTCACCGTTTACATCATCGAAAACAAATTCTGTACCAACAATTTTTGGGTCCAATGGAGAGGATATGCATGCGTGGAGCGTAATTATGTCTTCGAAACTATGCTTCTGCGATCTAGATAAGGTTATATCCCCATGTTTTGATTTTATAAGAACCGTTACTCCTTTTCTGTCAAATGTTGCCAAGGCATCTTTTAACCCTATCCCGAATTTCCCAATTACATGTGGACTTCTCAGTTTCTCATCGTCTTCTTTCTGCGTCAAATGCTCATACTTAAGACCGCGTCCATAATCTCTTATGTGCCACTTGCCTTTCGAATCTTTGAATATTTCAATGTCTCTTGTCTTAGTCAATAGTTGCTCGTCTATTGCGTTTGCTATGACTTCTCTTATAGCGTGGTGCACTTCCCAATCTTCAAGTATTTTTTCTATATTCAAATCAAACTTCTTTACAGACATCCAACCTACCTCCATTGCAACCTTTCATCATCCATACCTCCATTGTAGTTCGCCGCATGAACACTGAAGCCGTTTCCTCCCGGATTGATCCGCTATCCATATGTAATCGCCACACGATCGGCATCGAAAGTGATTTAGTGCCCTCTCACAAGAGTCGATGAGTTTCTCAGCCTCCCCCGGTGTCAGAGTGCCTTTGTGAGACGCACGGTCTGCCCATGCGATTAGTAGATCCCTTGTGGTTTTCCAGTCAGAAATTGGATCGTCATATGGCAACCAACGGTTGTCCACTTTCTTTCTAAGTCGTTCAGGTGCTTCTCCGATTATCCTATTCAAAAAGTCCACACAAGTTCTGTAGTCATTGCGAATTCCCCTCAAGTATTGCATATGGATTCTAAGTTTCTCGGCTGCGATGGAGAGATGTGTATCCATAATGGCGCGGATTCTGTTACCACATGCCTCTGGATGGTTTGGTAGGAGATCACGAGCGTCATCAAAGGTATGAACAGACTCTGACCACTGCAGACCAATCTCCGGGCTCTCCCAAGGGCGCAGAACCAAAAATTTCCACTCAGCTGCGGGTAGTCGATAGTGTAGTTCTGAATACCACTCACGGTCATGTGTGAATAATAGAACTTGTCGGCCAACAAGATCCTCTAGTATTACTTCTGTTAGCATTCCCCTGTGTTCACGATCGAGGCTTGACACGATGTCATCGAGTATTATTGGATCATCTCCTCCCCCGAACAGAGCTAATGCTAGAAAGATGCAAAGACCAAGACTGTTTCTATAACCCTCTGACAATGTCAGACGAGGGGATAGTTGATCAGTACCGAAAAACTTGAGGGAAATATCGATTGCTTTGTCTACCTCGCCATGAACGTACAGTTTCATATCTTCAATAGGTTCTCCAGGATGTATCTTTGACCATAACCGTCTAATGTCAACAGAGATCTCTCTCACGATGTGTTCTGCCCTATTTCTTATTTCGTCCCTAACGGATTTTTCGCTTTTTTCTAGAGCCTCAATAAGCGTTTGAACTCTCTTAATCTCATCCTCCAACTCATGGATTTTCGGAACGGTAGAACATATTTGGACAAAATCGCGGTCATCTATAAGCTCCTTCGTCGAAGGAGGGGCGCGTTCGGCTTCCTTTTCTAGTAGGGCAATCAACTTTGGAAGAACATCTCTTAGGGCAACAATGTCCTCAGTTTTCCATCGAACATCCGGCTCAGCTATCTGGATTTTAGTCAGCTGCGCAATTAAAGCCGAAGGCTCTTCTTGTTCGGGTAATTCCAACCAGGATTTAAAATTGGGCTCTGCGGTTTTTTTCGTCACACTACCCAAAGAGTCAGCCAATTCTTTTCTTTTAGCCTTAGCCTCGTCTCTCGCAGCACGAACTTCCCTCAACAACTCAAGTTCTTTCGTGACATGTTCGATTAGTTCGCTTCCAACCACCATCTGACCACAAGAAGGGCATTGAATCTCCTTTTCTGGATCCTCGATGATGCCAACAAACTTCTCCATTGGTTCCAAGACTGAAATACGTAGGTCAAGTAAGGCGTCCACTTTTTCTTCTGCTTTCTCATCTGCAGAAATCATATTTTCCAACTTTGTCAGAAGTTTTTCCTCTAGAATTTGCTTGACGATGATGTGTCGATTCTGTTTGGGTTCCAACGAGTTGATCCTGTTTTCTATCTCAGCAGCTAGTTGTTCGGTTAAAGGTTTAATCTCTTCTGCAGGCTGTTCGATTGCATATTTCTTCGTTTGTTCTTTCAGAGTTTTTAAAACATCTTCTTCTTTGAGAGACAGAAGGCGTTCCTTTGTAGCTCCAGTCAATTGTTGATGCAGGATTCTCTTTGCTTCGACACCAGACTGCTCGATAACATTTAACCTAAGTTGACGCAGGTTCTCTGCTGCCTGTTCAAGATTGCTCAAGCCGAGTAGAGGTAGCAAAGCTGAGTATTTTTGCCCCTTGGTATAATGTATGAAACGAGAAACCTCATCTTGCCGCAAGATGTGACTTTCAACGTTCCAATTTTGAATGGCTA
>Ga0315306_10001093_pt1 | contig 13043 bp, 10 predicted proteins | sample TDP1_MG_FD_203803 | JGI IMG/M metagenome (GOLD analysis project Ga0315306, IMG submission 203803) | Freshwater sediment microbial communities from Lake Towuti, South Sulawesi, Indonesia - TDP1 | ecosystem: Environmental > Aquatic > Freshwater > Lake > Sediment | place: Indonesia: South Sulawesi... | reverse complement strand
GAAATGATTTCTGCTGCGTGCATCACGAATTGCCAATTTCCGCCGGGCATAGAATGCTCCTGGCTCAAGCTGATAGGTTATTTTCAACTCGAAACGAGTGTTCTTACCCTTGAAAAATAAATCCAGTTCCTTCGAGCCTCCTGAAAACTCCCTCAGCTTCTGCTCGGCCAGTTGAAAATCTTTTTTAGAAAAAAGCACAGGATTATCGGCATTGTTCTCTTTCCCCGGAGCGGCCCAGCCAGTCCACATGATGTCCAGCAAGAAGTCCGCGTCGCTGGTCACAGAAAGAGGTGAAGCTCTGAACTTCGCCAGCCATTCTGGCAAGGCCAGGACCGTATCTTCCTTGAGCTCGCCGGATTCAAAGCTAATCGAGCAGCGCACCTGTTCGTTGCTCAGCGAATAAATCTTTTTTCCATTGACCGCCTGCTCATCAAAAGTAACAATGTCTGCCAAGGAGGCAGGAACAAGAAAAATCAAGAGAAGAGCTAAAAGCATGGCAGACAAGCGGAAAACTTTCATTTCGTCCCTCCTTGTTTTTCTGATTTTCATCAATTTGAGAATGAGATAGGCCATAGATATCAAGGCATCAGCTTTATCAGCCTTTGCCTTGCTAACTTTTATCACTGGAAAAAGATGAAGTCAAATTTTGAGGAGGGAGCCGCGGATTTAATTATCTTTAGAAAAAATTTATAATGGTCAATCTTGAATTTATTCAATTTCTTTAATATTTTTGCTCTTGAGAGAGAAGAACGCCAGTGAACACAGCCTTGAACCCTTTTAAAACGGAGGGGCCATGCCCGAGCAAACAAATGACGCCAAAAAATCGCTTTTGAGAATCGTGCCTGTTTTTCTTCTTGCCCTTCTTTCCTTTTCTCTCTACTCCCTCCACGGCCAAGAGCGAGCAGAAAAGCCTGCTTACCAGGAGACTGCCGGGAAAATTCTGGAGAAAGGATTGAGGGAAGAGCAAGCCTTTGTGCTGCTTGAAAAATTGACGAATATCGGACCCCGTCTCACAGGCTCAACTCAAGCTGCTGCGGCAGTCGAGCTCATGCGCCAGGAGATGCAGGCCTTGGGACTGGACGAAATCCATCTTGAGCCGATAAGAGTGGAAAGATGGGTGCGCGGGGAGCCGGAAGAAGCAAAAATCACCTCTACTCTTGCCGGCATTATTCCGCTTTCTATCTCTGCTCTTGGAGGAAGCATCCCCACTCCAAAAGAAGGAATTGCGGCTCAAGTTTTAGAAGTCAAATCCTTCGAGGAGTTAAAGAGGCTGAGAGAAAAGGCAAGAGGAAAAATTGTTTTTTTCAACCGAGCTATGGACCGGAGTTTCATCGACAGCTTTCATGCCTATGGCCAAGCAGCAGAGCAGAGAGTGAGCGGCGCAGTCCAAGCAGCAAGGGCAGGGGCTGTGGCTGCGCTGGTTCGATCCTTGACCTTGAGAGAGGACGATTTCCCCCACACCGGTCTGATGAATTATGAGCCAATTTTTCGCCGGATTCCGGCAGCCAGTATCAGCACAAAAGGAGCCAACCTGCTCAGCGACCTCCTGAAAAAAGACCCGAACCTGAAAATTGACCTGAAGCTCAGCTGCCGCCAGCTTCCTCCAGTGGGATCTCATAACGTTGTCGGTCAGATTTCAGGCAGCGAAAAGCCGAATGAAATCATCCTTATGTGCGGACACCTGGACAGCTGGGACCTGGGCAGCGGCGCCCATGACGATGGGGCAGGCTGCGCCCAGGCAGTCGAAGCGCTGAGGCTCCTCAAGGAGCTGGGAGTGAAGCCAAAGCGGACCATCAGGGCCGTGATGTTCATGAACGAAGAGTTTGGCGGCAGCGGAGGAAGAGATTATGCCAGCTCCAAGGACAGGAAGAAAGAAATTCATCTGGCTGCCATCGAATCAGACCGCGGCGGGTTTTTGCCTTTTGGATTTGGTGTTGGCGGAGGGCAACAGGCTTTGAAAAGCCTTCAGCGATGGGAATATTTGTTCAAGCCCTTGGGAATGTTCTGGATCAGAGAGGGAGGCGGCGGAGTCGATATTTCTCCTCTTGCCAAGAAAGGAGCAGTCCTCATCGGCCTTGTTCCGGAATCCCACAAATACTTCGACTTTCACCATTCGGCCAAAGATGTCTTGAGTGCTGTCCATCCAAGGGAGCTTGAGCTCGGAGCCATAGCCATGGCCATCTTCGCCTATGTCATCGCCCAGGAAGGGATTTAATCGGTGAAAAGGGAACTGTCCCCTTTTTTGAGGAATTTAGGCTGCTATCCTGATTTGACTTTTCCTTGATTCATAGATAAATAGAAAGAAAAAATGGGTCGGCTAAGAGTTGGCGCCGTAAAAAAAGAAATCACTCCTCCTCCGGGCACAGACTTATTCGGATACATCAGGAGATTTGGAAGCTCTGAAGGAGTCCATGACCCTCTCTGGGCAAACTTACTGTCGCTCGAGGACGGCAAGGATCAAGTTCTACTCATCTCTCTCGATATCCTGGCTGTGGATGAAATTTTTTCCTCAAGAGTCAGGGAAGCCATCTCCAAGAAGCTGAAGATAGAGAAAAAGAACATCCTTGTCGCTGCTATCCACACTCATTCAGCGCCAGGAATTCATCTCTTCAGAAACGTGGGCGAGAGGAACAAGGATTGGGAAGAGAATCTGTTTCAAATATTGATAAAGGGAGCTTCTGAATCTATGCAGAAAATGAGAAAGGGCTCGTCAGGCACAGGCCTGGGCTTTGCTCTCGCCGGAAAAAACAGGCGGAAGGAAAGGGGGCCGGTTGATCCCTTTTTTCCTTTGACTTGCTTTCGAGACGAGAATAACACGCACCTGGCCTTGATTGCCACTCATGGCTGCCATCCTGTCGTCCTCGATGAAAAAAACCTTCTCATCTCAGCTGATTATGTGGGCTATTTTCGCCATCATTTGAACAAACTTCTTTCGACTGACGCTGTCATCCTCTTCTTTTGCGGGCCAAGCGGAGATGTCGACCCTGTAGAAAGAGGAGACTTCTCTATGGCTGATAGACTAGGAAAGATATTGGCTGTCGAAGCTTCTAAAGTGATAGAAAAGATAAATTTTCAAACAAACATTGAGATAAAGGCCGCAGAGGCATCTTTGAAAATCCCCTACGGTTTGATTCCCGACGCAAAGGCAGCAGAAAAAATTTACGAGGAGAGCCGAGACTGCTATGAAGACGCAGTAAAAAAGGGAGAAAACAAGGAAATAAAAATTCAGAAAGCCTTTCTTCTCTGGGCAGAAGAGATAAGGGCAAGAGCGCTTGGAAATAAACTTCCTTCTGCGCTCGAGGCAAGGCTTCAGTGTCTCAAAATAGGAGAAGCAACGCTACTTGCCCACCCCTTCGAGCTCTTCTCCTCGGTTTCTTTATCGTTAAGAGTCAAAGGCAAAATAGAAAGCTTATCCCTGGTGGGCTATGCCAACGGATATCAAGGCTATTTGCCCGATGAGAATTCTTACAGAGAAGGAAGCTATGAAGTCGATGAGGCCTTCAAGTATTGCGGACTTCTACCTCTCTCTATTCAGGCCGAAAAAATCTTTACAAAAAAAGCTTTATCTTTAATAAAAAAAATAAATAGCGGGGATAAAAAATAAGCCTATGGCGCCTGTTGACTGGATAATCATCGCCGCTTATTGCCTTCTCATGCTTTTCCTCGGCTTCTACTTCACGCCCAAGGCGAGCCAAAACATGGAAAGCTATTTCATCGCCGGAAGAAAGCTTCCCTGGTGGATTCTTGGCTTTTCAGCAGCCGCTACCTACACCGACGCCGGAGCAGCGCCGGCATTCACCATGCTTGTTTTTCGCAATGGTCTGATCGGCAACTGGTGGTGGTGGATAACCTTTGCCGTCTGGATGCCTCTGGTGGCGGTCATCTGGTCCAAATTCTGGCGTCGCCTCCGTATTGTCACCACGGCTGAGTTTATGGAATTGCGCTACGGAGGCAAGGAAGCCCGTATCTTCAGAGGAATCTATGCCGTTTACATGAGCCTCGGTTGGGCTATTCTTCTCAACGGATATGTCATCGGCTGGTTTTTGAGGGCCATGGACCCGATCTTCAAATGGTCAGATCTTCAGCTCATACTTTTTGCCGTAGGCCTGGTCTTGGTCTACTGTGTTCTTTCCGGACTTTTCGGCGTTGTCTACACGGATGTCGTCCAGTTGCTCATTTTCTTCGCTGCCAATGTCATTCTTGTCCCTGTCGTCTTGCATAAAGTTGGAGGCTTGAGCACAGTATTCAATCTGGTTGTCAGCCAGAGGGGAGAGGATTTTTTCCATCCCCTTCCTCCTTTTGGCGAAATCGCCGGGATGACTCTTTTCTTCCTGATCATCCAGGGGCTGTTCTTCGCCTCCTCCCCTGCTGGCGGCGAAGGATATACGGCTCAAAGATTCATGGCTGCCAAGAATGAATTTCATGCCCAGACAGGACAGCTCTTCAATGCTCTCTTAACTTTAATCATAAGAGTCGCTCCCTTTTTATTTCTTGGCATAGTCGCAGCAGCCATCTTTCCCTTGGCTTCGACTGACCCGGACAGGGTCTGGGGAATTTTGGTGTCCCGTTTTTCCCTCCCTGGGCTGACCGGCCTTCTGGTCGCCGGCGAACTGGCGGCATTCATGTCAACTATCGATACTCACATCAACTGGGGAAGCTCGTATCTGGTCAACGACCTTTACCGCCTTTTCATCAAAAAGAAGGCTTCGGAAAAACACTATGTCTTCGTCGGCCGGCTCTCGACATTACTCACCGTCATTTTAAGCGTGTTTGTCGGCTATTTCCTTGTCAACCAGATGATGGCCTGGTTCTTGTTCATCAACTCGGTCATGGTCGCCTTCATCCTGCCCTTAAGCTGGCTGAGATTCTTCTGGTGGAGGCACAACATCTACGGAGAAGCCGCTGCGATCATCATCGGACTTCCCCTTTCCTACATCATCTGGTTCCCCTTGGGATTTTCCCAGACGCAGAAACATCCTTTCTGGCATGGATTCTTTATTCTCTTCGCTCTGGGATGGATAACAATAATTCTGGCCGATATGCTGACCAGACCGGAGAAAAAAGAAAAGCTCAAGGAATTCTATTTAAAATGCCGACCACCTGGTTTTTGGGGTCCGGTGAAAGCTGAAATCGAAGGCATGGAAAGAAAAGCGATCAGAGAAGAAAATCTTCGAGACATCTTCGACTGTTTCCTGGGAGCTCTGTTCTGTCTGAGCGCAGTCGGCGCCCTCTCGACTTTTTTCAGCAGAGAATGGCTTTTATTTCTCATCCTCATCCTCCTCAGTTTGGGAGGTGGAGGCCTGTTTCTCTGGCGATGGAAGAAAAGAGGTGTTTTTGCTTCTTTATAAGTTAAACATTCTTTTATTGAAAATAATTTTTCAATGTGATATTTGAGGGGGACATGGAGGAAGAAAAAAGAAAATTCTTGAGATTTGAATGCCTGATTCCCGTAGAAATCTCTATGCCAGGAAGAACACATATGCTCGAGAGAGCAGCAATCCATGATTTTTCGACAGAGGGGCTGAAGCTGGCGATCAATTTTGACCTTAAGCCAGGCACTCCGATGGAGATCAACATCAACCTGCCTGAGAAAAACTTGTTGGCCACCGTTTCAGCAGAAATCGCCTGGGCAAGAAGCACAGAGGACAAGATGGAGGTGGGGCTGAAAATCAAAAAAATGGATAAGAAAGCAAAGAGCGAGTTGCTTAACTATCTATTCCCCCAGTGGTTAGAGAAGAAGAGAAAGGAAAAAAATGAAGGGTAAAACCCTTGCCATGACATTTTGCTTAATGCGTTTGTATTAATATCAACATTGTCCAAAATATCTCATTGACAAAACTTAGAAATAAGTCTATTTATAATATTACCTAATACAGGCGCGGGGATTTTATGGAAAACGAAAACATCTTGCGCTCTTGGAAAGAAATTTCCAAATACCTCAATCAGGATATAAGAACCTGCCAGAGGTGGGAAATAGAATTTGGATTGCCGGTTCGCCGCATCAGCAATCATTCCCTTCGCTCAAAGGTTTTCGCCTACAGATCAGAAATTGACCAATGGCTCAAAGAAAAAACGAAAAATCACATCCTCAGGAAAAAAGCCTTCTTTGAAAGAAGAGAGGTCTACCTTGGATTGATATCGTTCCTGGCCATTATCGCCGGCTTCTTCTCTTTTTTGTATTTCACTCATCAGAAGCCGATTTCATCCTCATTCAAAGGCTTATCTATTGCTGTCTGTCCTTTTGAAGTCGTCAACCCCACCGAGTCCGATGAATATATTTCAGAGGGATTGACCGCCCAGACCATCAATCTGCTCACTAAATATAACCAGCTTCAGGTCATTCCAGTCCCGGCTGCTGCCGGAGGCGAAGCGCAAAGCGCAGAGTTATTAAAAAGAGATTTAAAGGCAGATTATGTTTTAGCTGCAAAAATTGAAAAAGACGATGCTAAAATCAAAATCTGTGCCAAGCTCTTCAGAAGCAAAGATAAGAAGACAATCATGGATGAAGTTATTGAAGATAGATTAAGCAACCTCTATTCTGTGGAGGAAAATCTCTGCTTGAAGATCCTTGAAAATCTGGACTTGCTGAAAGACATGGATCCTTCCCTGTTGTTTGGCGAGGAAAAGGCTGTCAACTATGAAGCCGTCGATTCTGTTTTGGCAGGAAATTATATCTTAAACAGAGTAAATGAAAATAATGATACGCCCTGGAAGCTAAGCCACAAAGGAAATTATTACTGGAGCCAGTCCACTAAAGAAAGCAACGAGCTGGCCATCAAATTCTTCAACCAGGCGATCGGAATCGATAGTAACTATGCCGACGCCTACATTGGGCTTGCCCACTGCTATGCTAACAATGTCAATTTTGGGTGGAATTCTAATGTATCATGGCTGAATCTAGCTGAGGAAATGCTTCAAAAGGCGCAAAAGATTGACCCTGACCTCCCTGATTATTACCCGACATTAATCGAGGTCTATCTACTAAAAGACACAGTCTTTGACGTAGATTTGAATGAATCAGCTTTCCAACTGGCTCAGGAAGGAATAAAAAAATACCCTAATCACGCTCAGATGAATTCGATTACCGGATACTGTTATCTGCGAAGATTTGGAGGAGAGGGCAACGAGGCTGATTTTGAAAAAGCTTTGGAATATAAAGATAAAAGCTTCTGGCTGAATACCTATGCTTCCCATAACTTCCTGGTAGCAATCCTTCTGATGCTCGACCGGAAGTTTGACCTAGCCCTCAACCGCCTCGATATTGCAAAAAATTATGCGCCTCCTCAGATGGCTGATTTTACCTATGGCGAGATTTTTTACTACAAAGGAGACCTGGATAAAAGCAAGGAAATCTTTCTTCAAATGGAGATGCCGACTGAAATGAAAGTTGGAGCGCTGCTCTACATGAGCATGATCGCTGCTCAAAGAGGAGATAAGAGCGAGGTCCAAAGGATAATCCAGGATATCAATAATCAATCCCCTGACGAAAATTATTTCTTTGAGATGCCCCTCAGGCTGGCTTCGATATATATGGGAATAGGAGAAAGAGAGCTCGGATATAAATACTTGAAATCCTTTTTCAGCAGCGAAAGGGCAAAAAAAATGCATTATGTTTACAGTAAATATGTGGATCTCGACAAGAACTTTGACAGTGTCAGAAATGACGAGGAATTAAAAAAAATATTAAGCAAGGAGTGAGGTGATGGCCAAGAGCAAGACAATCCGGGTGACTCCCAACCTGAAGAAATGCTTGGAAGAGTTAAAGGAAGCAGTTAAAACCATGCCTCCAGGAAACCGGAAAATAAGGGCCGAGGGGGCAATCCGCTATCTCAGCAGGACTTTCAAGGGAGAAAAGCAACCGGGCCAGGGATCCATATGTCCCCCGCTGACAATCATAATAAGATAATATTTTCATCATAGCTCGATAACTCTAAGAGAAGACAAATTGGAAATGAAGATTTCAAGTCTTACTCTAATTGTCACCGACGACTGCAATTTTAGCTGCAGCTACTGCTATAAGAAAAAGAGCAAAAAATCCATGGATTACGCCACAGCAGAAAAGGCATTGATTTTTTTTTGCCTCGACTAGCCAAAGGATACTTTCTTAATTTTTATGGAGGAGAGCCTCTCCTTAACTTTGATTTAATTGAAAAGACCTTATCCTTCCTCGAAGACAAGAACAGAGAGCTAAAAAAAAGAGGCAGCTACTCCCTGACAACCAACGGAAGCCTTCTCACAGAAAAAACAATCCGTTTCCTCAACGAACACAAGTTTTTCGTTGTCTTGAGCTTTGACGGCCTCGCCCAGGAGCAGCAGAGGAAGAAAGGGACTTTTGAAAGCACAGTCTCACTCATCAAAAAAATATTGAAATCGCCAGGAATCAAGATTCAAGTCAACAGCGTCTTTACCCCTCAGAGCGTCCATGCCCTCTCAGAATCGATTAAGCTCGCCATAGACCTAGGCCTTCCGGAGATCAATTATTCTCTTTCCATACTTGAACCCTGGGATAGGATTTCGCTGCTCAACCTTAGGGATGAAATCAGAGAGTTGAGGAAAATTCTTGTCGCCCATTATAGAAGAAAGAGAGTTATCCCTGTTATGGATTTCAGAGAAAAACCTGGAAGAGGAGTTTTTTATTGTGCGGCTGGAAAGGACAGGCTGGCCGTTACTCCTGATGAAGAAGTCTGGGGATGCCAGCTTTTCCCGGAATATTTTAAGGTAAGAAAAAATTCTGCTGAATTCAAAAAATTTTTCTTCGGCACTCTGGATAATTTCATCGCCAATTATAAAAATATTTACGCCCGAATCTATCGCAATTATACCTGGCTTTCAACGGATAATTACTCGACGGCCGCCATGGATTGCTATCTCTGCCCTGAGCTCGAAGATTGCCAGGTCTGCCCGGTTAACGCTGCTTTTAGCGGAAGCCCTCTGGCGAAAATTCCCGATTATCTCTGTGAGATCCAGAGGATAAAGGCCGAAGAAAAAAAGAAGTTCAGGGATGAAATATAACTTCAGCCCAGCCTCAAATCCTAACCTCCTTCATAAGCAGTCCATAACGGTTTAGAAGGTGCAACCTTTCTGAAAGGAAACATGCTAAATTCCGTTATAATCATAAATTTGTATGAGGAGTCCTGTCACGCCGTGCCACCTCGCTGTTAGTCATTGGCTATCATGGAATTTGGCATGCCATCTTTTTGAAAGAAGGGGTTGTAAAAAAATAACAAGAAAATTATAATCCAAAAGATAATCAAAATGAATTTCGAGCAAAGCATCTCTTTTCCATGAATGATAACGACGATAAGGATCATATCGCATATAGAAAAATGTTCTCATCTTTAAAAGACAAGGAGGCAAGCATGGATAGAAACATTCCCAGACCTTACCTGGGCATCGTTGTCATGCTCGGCGCTGTTTGGGGCCTTTCTGAAGCAGGCCTTGGCATGTCGCTTCGCAGCTGCGCTTCTTCTCTTTCTGGTTCGATAATGACCGGTGTTGCTCTCTTTTTTATCGCTTCCGCCTGGGCTTTAACTAAAAAAACTCTTGGCGTCGCCCAGGTGATTATCATCACCAGCCTCTTCAAGATGTTTGACGCCCTTCTTCTTTCGCTCCCCATCCAGCATGGAGCTGTTGCCAATCCTATTTTTGCTTTCCTGACTGAGGCAGCGTCTTTTCTCTTTCTGGCCTTCATCTTCAATGAAAAGCTGAAGGAAAAGAGCGAAGGCCAGGCTCTGATGGGCGGAATGGCAGCTCTCTTGGCCGTCAACCTTTTTCCCCTGGTTAAATACGCAACAGGCATCCCGGCCTGCGTCTATCCTGGAACCGGCTACCCCCTCTCGCTTTACTACTCTCCTGTCGCTGTCTTCCTCTCTGCGGCCACTGTTCCTCTTGGAATCCTTGTTGGAGTCAGGCTCAAGGTCCTGGAGACAAAGCTTGAAGAAGCTGCTCTTGGAAGAAAATGGAGGTATCTTGTCTCGGCTGCAACTTTCATCCTCTGTCTGGCAGTCATCGCCTTGATCAGGCTGACATAAGTGAGATTGTTTTTCGCTGAAGAGGAGAGATAAGATGGAAAAAGCCAGAGAAAAGCAAAGAAAAACCTTTACAAGAAGGGATTTCCTCAAGGGATTCGGGGGCGGGGCTATTGGTGCTGCTGTTCTTCCCAAACTTCTCGCCCAGGAGATGACCTCTCTCCAGACAAGAAAAGGCAACATTCCCCTCTATTCCAGAAAAGAAATCGCTATGACTGTCAACGGAAAACAATTGCGGCTTGTCGTTGAGCCAAGGGAAACTCTCCTTGATGTCTTGAGAGAAAAGTTGAATCTGACCGGAACAAAAAGAACATGCAACAGAGGAGAATGCGGCGGCTGCACAGTTCTTCTGGACGGATTCCCTGTTTATTCCTGCCTCTATTTAGCCATTAGAGCCGACGGCAGAAACATCACCACCATCGAAGGGCTGGCATCCGGAGACAAGCTTCACCCTGTCCAACAGGCATTCATCGAAAAAGATGGATACCAGTGCGGCTTTTGCACTCCGGGATTCATCATGTCTTCTGTGGCCTTGCTCAACACAAACAAGAATCCGAACCTCGAAGAAGTCAAAGAAGCCCTTTCCGGAAACCTGTGCCGCTGCGGAAATTACACAAAGATCTACGAAGCTGTCTTGACGGCTTCCACCAGGAGGCCCTGAATGAGAAAGAAAGAATATTTGAAAAACATCGAACGCTCGAGTCTCCTCTATTTTGAGGAATTCAGGGACAAGGAAACTCAGCAGCCAGCAGTCACTCCCTCTGCCGAAAAGGAAAGATTCAAGATTATCGGCAATTCTGTGCCCAGAATAGAAGGTGAGAAGATTGTCAGCGGCCAGGCTCCTTACACCCACGACATCCAGCTCAGAGGGATGCTCTATGGAAAAGTCCTGAGGAGTCCTCATCCCTGTGCTGAGATTGTGTCCATGGATTTAAGCGGCGCTGCGAGCCTGCCAGGCGTTAAGGCTGCGCTCCAGCTCAAAGAGGGCAAAGTCAAATATGCCGGCGAGCTGGTGGCCGCATTGGCAGCAGTCGACGAGAACACAGCAGAGGAAGCTTTAAAGCTGGTCAAGGTCGAATACAAGCCCCTTCCTTTTGTGGTAACGCCGGAGAAGGCGATGGAAGAAGGAGCTCCCCAGGTTCATGACCAGCCAAATGTGCGGAAAATAAACGATTACAGCCGGGGAGACATCGAGAAGGAATTCAAGGAAGCTGACCTTGTTCTTGAACGGACTTATAAAACAGCAGTGGAAATCCACCAGGTTGCTGAAACCCATGCCAGTGTCGCCAAATGGGAAGGAGAGAACCTGACTGTCTGGGATTCAACCCAGGCTATCTTTGGCGTTAGGGACGGGCTTGCCCGTGCTCTGAACATCCCTGCCAGCCGGATTAAAGTCATCAAACATCATATGGGAGGTGGGTTCGGAAGCAAGCTCGGCCTGAACGATTACACAGTTGCCGCAGCAAAGCTGGCAAAGGATGCAGGAAAACCTGTGAAAATAATTCTCTCCAGAAAAGAGAATTCCATCTGCGTCGGAAACAGGCCGACTTCACTCCAGACGATAAAAGCGGGAGTGAAAAAGGATGGAACTCTCACTGCCTTCAGTTATAAAAACTACACCTGTGGTGGAGTCGGAGCAGGCGACAGCTGCGCCGAACCTCTGGTCGATGTTTATAAATGTCCAAACGTGAAGGTCGAAGAATACACCGTATTCGCCAACACCGTGGCCTCGCGGCCAACAAGAGCTCCGGGCCATGTCCAGGGAACCCTTGCTCTTGAAGGATTCATGGAAGAGCTGGCCAATGAATTGGGAATGGACCCCTTGGAATTAAGGAAGAAAAACTATTCCTTAAAAAGCCGCGGGGACACAGATATCCCCTATTCTTCTAAAGGCTTGGACCAATGCTACCAGATTGGAGCCGAAAAGATCGGCTGGGAGAGAAGGAACAAGAAGCCGGGAGAAGGGAATGGAAAGCTCCGCCGCGGCTTAGGAATGGCCAGCCAGATCTGGTGGGGATTGGGAAGGGCCGGCACTCAGGCTGATGTCAGGCTCCATCCAGACGGAAGCGTTGAGGCTATCTGCGGCACGCAGGACATCGGCACAGGTACTAGGACATATATCGCCGAAGTAGCCGCCGAAACTCTGGGCCTGGAGCCAAAAGATATAATGGTAAAAATCGGAAACACAGAGTATCCCTGGTCAGGCTCATCAGGAGGAAGCACAACAACACCTTCTGTAGCTCCGGCCGTAAGAGACGCAGCCCTCAAGGCTGCGGACTATCTCAAAAACCTGGCAGCGAAAAAATTTGGCGTTACTACAGACCAGGTCGATATCGAGAGCAAGAAGCTCTTTAACAGGAACAATACTGCTCAATCCATCGACTTTCAAGCCCTAATCAGAGAGCATCGCAGAGAACTGGTCTTCCATGGAGAATGCGGCGGCCGTCCTGCTGATTATGCCTACAACACCTTTGGAGCGCATTTCGCCGAAGTCGAGGTCGATGTCGAGACAGGCAAAATCAAAGTGGTCAAGTACGTGGCCGTCCATGAAAGCGGAAGAATCATGAACAAGCTGACTGCAGAGAGCCAGGTCATCGGAGGAATCACCCAGGGAATCAGCACTGCCCTCTTTGAGGAAAGAGTGATGGATATCCCCACCGGGAAGGTTATAAATCCGAACTTGAGGGATTATAAGATTGCCACCTCGATGGATATTCCCGAGATCATTCCGCTCTTTGTCGATATGGTTGATCCCAGAGCCAACATCCTGGGAACAAAAGGACTCGGAGAGCCTCCGCGGATTCCTGCTTCAGCAGCTGTGGCCAACGCGGTCTATAATGCCATCGGAGTCCACATCAGAGAGATTCCGATGACTCCTGACAAAGTCCTTCAAGCCTTGAAACAAAAGGAGGTGGCCTGATGAAAGCTTTTAAGATCGCTCAACCCCAGACAATTGAACAGGTCACCTCGCTGTTCGCGGAAAAAAAAGACGGGTATTTTCTGATGGCTGGAGGA
>Ga0315306_10001089_pt1 | contig 13065 bp, 13 predicted proteins | sample TDP1_MG_FD_203803 | JGI IMG/M metagenome (GOLD analysis project Ga0315306, IMG submission 203803) | Freshwater sediment microbial communities from Lake Towuti, South Sulawesi, Indonesia - TDP1 | ecosystem: Environmental > Aquatic > Freshwater > Lake > Sediment | place: Indonesia: South Sulawesi... | reverse complement strand
CCTCTCGATCTGAATCTGGCTCTACGAGCTTGGTAACGAGTCCGCTCGGCTTCGAGATTCTGTTAGGTCTTCGCCCAACTTCACCGCGGCGAGCAGATGGCTAGGAACCGAGAGTTCAGGATGAGCCCAGCGTCTTAGGACAGCGATGCTCCGCGTCGACGGCGGAGGCAACAGACCGCGCGTTCATAGCGCCCTTCCCCATGCTGTAAGGTGGTTTCATAACACCAAGGGAGCGCTCCTCACAGCCTGATTCAACAGAAGCCTAGCGTAGAAAGGCTCTGATTGAAACCCTTCCTCTCGGGTTCGCGCAGCTGCGTCATATTTGAGGAGGATTAGAGCTGGACCTGGGGCCGTCTCCTGCCGTACTTTCTGCAGGCGGAGAAGTACGCTTCAAGGTTCTCGATCGGCACGTTGTCAGGGATCGACCCGGTAACGTTGAAGAAGTAGCCAGGGCTGTGCCCGGCGGTCGAAGCGCAGCGTTTGACCTCCGCGGCTACGTCTTCAGGCACCTTGAAGGTTAGGACCTTAAGGTCCGCGTTGCCTATGATGACCTTCTCCTCGCCATACTTCTCTACGATGGGGTTAAGGTTGCACCAGGGCTCGATGATGAACCCGTCTGCGCCAGCTTCAGCTACGTCGTCTACGACACGGTCGATGTTGCCGTCTGAGCAGAAGAGCACCCTGATGCCCCGGTCTTTCAGCACTTTCCGACAGCCGTTGCCACCCTAGACGGTCTGGTGGAATCTGAAACTCTTCACGTTGTATACTCGTGGGATGGTGTCGCTCGTGTTCGTCTCAAACCTCACCGCCTTTCCCCGTTTAGTGTTATTCTGTGAATCGAGGTATGGTTTCTCTACGGCATATCTCCCGCGCTTTACGGTGGTTTTATCCTAAGTCATGGAGGATGACTGGACTGGCTTCGTCTTTACGAACGCGTCTTTGAGCTTCCGGAACTCTCCCCTCAGCTGAACCTTGGTGTGTTCTAGCGGAATACTGCCATCTCGTCGCTCTAGATCTCTCCATAGCGCGGACTGTATCCTAGAATCCTTCGCGCTTTCTCTATGGGGTAGTTTGCGTCTTTGAAGCTCCCGAAGATATTGAATACGTCAAATCTTACGACTTCGTTCTCAAGCGCGAGGCTCACGGCCTGCGACACGTCGGAAACGTGCACCAAGTTCCGTTCCGTGATCCTCCTGTCTGGCCAAGTAGCGGTGACTTGGCCCAAGCGTAGGATTATCGATGGGAGGCCTGCCTTCGCGAATACTTCCACAACCTTCTCCCCGAGGTACTTGGTAATAGCGTATGGATACTGGGGCCCTGGAGTTGGCTCCACATCTTCCGTCGTGATTAACCCACCTTGGGAAGGTGGTACTTCGTATCCAGGGTTATGTAGCCAAATAGCATGCGTGGACGTATAAACCAACCGCCTAACCTTGTTCTCAATAGCAGCTCTGCACACGTTAAATGTTCCCTTAACATTCACGTCGAAGCTCGTTTCAAGATCTTTATAATGGTCGGACTGCGTGCGCGGCGCGCGTGCCATGTGAACAACAGCATCCACGCTTCGCATTGCGTGATCGAGAAATGCGTAATCCGTCACAGATCCCTTGAACACTTCTCCCTCAGGCTCTTTCACATCGGCCATATCAAGGAGTCGAAGCTTATGGCTTCTGCACAGATCTCTCCTGACGAAGGGGGCGATGAAACCACCCGCCCCAGTGATCAAGACCAACACAACCTTGTGCAGGTACGCAGTCACGTTTAAGACTTGTGTTCCGACAGGAAATCACTCTTAGGAGGATTGTTCAGCGACTCTCTTCTCATAGAGAACCAATGTTCCCCAACCCTCCCTTCTTGTCCCTACCTTAACGAAATGCATCGTCTCGTAGAAGTGCTGAGTGCGAAGGTTCCATGCCGGAGTATCCAGCGTCCATTTCGTTGCCTCTGGAAACATCTGCCACATGAACTCCAAGGTTCGCGTACCTATCCCTTGATTCTGGAAATCCGGGTCGATGAAGATCCTGACTAGCTCGTAATGTCCATCACCTTTGTCGAGTATGAAGAATCCGCCGATGATCTTGTCATCGAATAGAATCTCATAGTACATGCAGTGATTCATCGCTAGGATCTGCCATTCGGCCGAATCATAGCCGGGAGGGCCACCTTCGCCTGGGCCCTCATAATGGATATCGTTGTGGAAAGCTCGCCTTGAGACTTCTGCCAGAAGGGGAGCATCCTCAGGTGTTGCCCTCTCAAACCGAAGCATGTCCCAGCGTCCTCTGGGCTACTCTACATAAGGATTCCGTCAACAGAGACCCACGAGCCCCATAAGGGCAGCTCAGGCTTTTGCGGCACGCCTATCTCTCCGCCTGTTTCAGATTCCTCTGCCTCCTCACCGTAAGCTCTGCAGCGCACCTATCCGGGTGCAGTCTACCACGGAGAGAGCCTCAGGCCTGCCTTTGGGCTCTTCAAGCATCGATGGTCTTAAGTGCACCTGCTACGCGTGGGTTTGGAACGGAGCGGCTAGGAGAACGATGAGGTATGCTCGTGTCTGATCTGGATACGCCTGCTGTGACTGCGGGCCTCGACATACTCGAGCGGAATATCCACGATATGGCTGCGCACTGCCGCGAGCTGGATATCCCGTTGAGGGTTCACACCAAGACGCATAAGACACCTGAGATTGCCCACATGCAGCTCGCTGCGGGCGCGATCGGGATATGCTGTCAGAAGCTGGGCGAGGCGGAGGTTATGGTCGCCGCGGGCGTAAAGGACGTGCTCATCCCGTACAACATCGTGGGCGGCCTCAAGGTGGAACGGCTTCTAAGGCTTGTCAAGCGGGCCACGATGACGGTCGCGGTTGACTCAGAGGCTACAGCCAAGGGAATATCAGACCAAGCGAAGGAGCAGGGCTTGGAGGCCCGGGTCATCATCGAACTCGACACAGGCGGAAACCGTTGCGGCGTCCAGTCTCCTGAGGCTGCGCTTCAACTCGCACGGAAGATCGCCGCGATGCCCGGCTTGAGCCTTCAAGGGATCATGACGCATCCCAGCCGCGTTGAAGCAGTGCCGTTCGTGAAGCGAACCGTGGACCTGCTCAGGGCTGAACGCCTACCTGTGAACATCATCAGCGGCGGCGGCACGGGGCTTGAGGCCACATCCAAGGCTTTGGGCTGCACCGAGACGCGAAGCGGCTCCTACGCCTTCGAAGGCATGACGCGGATCAACCATACGACGAACCCGCCTAACCCGGTCACCTGCGTCTTGAGAGTCATGACCACCGTGGTGAGCACGCCGACGCCGGGGCGCGTCATCATAGACGGCGGCATGAAGACCTTTGCGAGTTACCCGCCGACGCCCTACGGCTACATAATCGAGCAGCCCGACGCGAAGATATACGCGATGAGCGTCGAGCATGGGCATGTGGACGTGTCGAAGTGCAGCCACAGGTTCACGGTGGGCGAACGGCTGTCCGTCATCCCGCTGCACCAAGAGATGTGCCTCAACCTGCACGACCAGTACTACGGTGTACGGAATGGGAGGGTTGAGGTCGTCTGGCCGGTCGCGGGCAGAGGCAAGGTTCAGTAGAGGCTTCGGCGACCCGGCATAGTACGATACTGAAACCTAAGGCTAGGAGAGCGGCTCTCCTAGGCGAGGTAGTGGGGGAACGCGCTCCTGTACTCGATGCTATACCGGAGGTCCTCCACCTTGGCTGGAGGGTGTTGGGCAATCTCTTCCTCGTCGATCTCAATCCCTAAGCCGGGTCCGGCCGGGGCCTCTATGTAGCCGTCCTTCTCCGGAATGAGGCGTTTGACCACCTTTGTTATCCACGGGACCTCGTCTGCGACGGGAGGATGCTCTAGGAAGATGAAGTTGGGGATGCTCGCTAGGATGTGTAGATTCGCGGTTTCAGCGATGGGGCCTGCTGAGCCGTCGTGGGGAGCGACGGTGACGTAATGCGCCTCAGCCATAGCCGCAAGCTTCTTCTCCTCCGTTATGCCGCCGAGCCTCGTGATCTCCGGTTGGACTATGTCGATGATGCCCCTGTCAAGCAGCTCTGTGAACATCCATTTGTTGAAGAGGCGTTCGCCCGTCGCGATCGGTATGTCCATCTTCTCCGCTACCTTGGCGAGCGCGTTCACGTTCTCCGCGGGAACCGGCTCCTCGAAGAAGGCGGGCTCATACCTTTCAGCTCGCTTCCCGAGGCTTATCGCGGCACTAGGCGTGAACTGTCCATGGGCGTGAAGCCCAATCTCGACCTTGTAGCCCACCGCATCTCGCAGCTTCTTGATAACGTCCACCGACGCAGAGCACTTGAAGGCCGTGTAGCCTTGGTCGATGAGTTGCTGAGCCTTCTCCGGTGTGCTGGCGTGCCCGTAGACCCTTATCTTATCCCTGCACTTGCCGCCTAGGAGCTCGTAGACCGGAAGCTTGACGGCCTTCCCCTTGATGTCCCAGACAGCCGTATCGATAGCGCTCAGGGCTCCGCCCCGGACCGCGCCGGTGACGCCGTGACCGTGTAGGACGGCGTGAAGCTTCATCCAAAGCTTCTCAACTTCGAACGGGTCTTCGCCTTTCAGGAAGTGTTCGAGTTCCCGGATCGCTGTCGCCGTTACCTCAGGCCAGCCGCCCCCTTCTCCCACACCTGTGATTCCCTCGTCTGTGTAGAGCTTTACGAAGAGCCAGTTTACTCCCCTAGGCCGCTCCGCCTCCTCCAGGCCCTCCGGGTTGGCGTTCACAAGATATGTTTCCAGCCCAGTAATCCTCATTCAGACACCAGACCCCAGTCGACCCTGGGCACCTTTTAACCGCTCGCATCAAGAGCTCAGCAGCAGAAGCCTTCGCGGATTAAGCATGCGGGTCGTTTGAGCTCCGGCTCGGACCACGGCCAGACAGAGAGGCGCAGACCCTTCTATCTCTGGTGTAACGCCTCGGATTAGTCGCCCGGTGCCATCCTCGTCTCAGCATCGGTATTCTGGTTTCTCGAAGCGTACCCTGTTCTTGAGGACGCCTATTCGCTCGATCTCAGCCTCGATGATGTCGCCTTCCTTAAGCCACTTGCCGCCCCATGTCATCGCGTTCCCGGCGCAGGTGCCCGTCGCGATTATGTCACCGGGCTCTAGGGTGACGAGGTGCGAGATCGTCTTGATCAGGTCGGGCGTCTTGAAGATCATGTCGCTTGTCCTCCCGTCTTGGCGGATTTCGCCGTTCACCTTCAAGGTCATCCGTAGGTCATGTGGGTCTCCTACGTCGGTCTCGATGCACGGGCCGAAGACTGAGAAGCTGTCCTGAGCCTTCATCCCGAGCCAGTCCGGCTGTCCGGGCTTAACGTCTAGGAGGTAGAAGCGGTCGCAGATATCGTTGAAGACCGTGTAGCCTGCCACATGTTCGTACGCTCTCTCCTTGGGAATGTACCTGCCTCGTTTCCCGACGACGACGCCCAGTTCTACCTCGTAGTCCAGTTTCTGAACCGTGTCAGGCACGACGATGTCTTCGCTGGGACCGATGATGCCCGTCCCCGAGCTTTTCGAGAAGAGGAAGGGTCTCTGCGGCAGAGGCGCATCCTTCCGCTCCTCCCGGACATGGCTGACGTAGTTGAGGGCCAAACCGATTATCTTAGAGGGCCTCCCCAAAGGCGCGAGAAGCCTTGACTCCTCCGAGGGAAAGACTACCGAGCCTCGAAGGCTAGACTCCCTCTCCTTGGAATACTCGACGACCCTTCGCGCAGCCTCATCTCCCCTCTTACCCATCGCTAACAGGCCTTCCATGCTCTCGGCCAAGGCCGAGGCCTCTGCACCGCTCGCAGCTCCTCCCTTCTCCTTGAGCAGAGCAGCGTATCCCCGGTTCAGGTCTATGACAAAGCCCTCTAGCATAACGCCTAGCCGTGCCGGCCCATCGCCAACAGTGAACCTGACGAGCTTCAACCCTCGAGCACCATGCGACGCTTCAGCCCTGTCTCTATTTAAGCACAACCTCCATGATGGACGTCCTGTTCTCACATCACCGCGTCAACCTTCGCCTTGCCTTGGCACTCGGCCGCGTCAGTAAGCCCCGACGGTGGCGCCAGTTCTCTCTAGGTTTCACTCCAACAGACCGCAAGAAGAAAGCTTTCAATCCTTCCCATGCTAGGCTTCTGTTGAATCAGGGCCTTCCGCGCGCTCCTTTGGTACTGGTAAACGCACGCATCCACATGGTGAAAGGCCCTATGAAACCACGTTTTCGCCCAGCGCGGTTGCCGAGAGGAGCATTCTGCCGAGTCTGGTCTCGGCTCATCTGAGGCAAGCGAAAGCAGCCATTCGGCGATACGATGCTGGAATCCGCGCCCGAAGAGATAACGTGGGCCAAAGAAGAAGAGAGGGAGAGGGTTCTCCTCTGAAAGGCGCCGGGGGATAGATCTATACCCTCGTTCACACCCTCGCCTTCGTAGCGGGCTTGGGCTGAGACCGTAGCGGTCTTGGTTAGGAGCCATGGCCCTCTTCGCTACGGTTACTGCATCAGAAAGGGTTGCGAGCCTATGAGCATAGGTATTTATACCTCTCGGTCTAAAATAATGAGTATATGCCCGAAAAATTAGACTTCATAACCCGGACAGTCCTGAAGGTCCTGCATGTCTTCCACGAGGACCCTATGCAGGAGCTTCATGAAAGAGAAGTGATGAGGAGGGCGAATGTAAGCAAGGGCTCCGTTAACTTGATTCTGAGAAGGCTCTCTGAAGAAGGGATACTTGAGAGGGAAAAGACTGGGAGGATGGTCTTTTACAGGTTCAATATCAAGGCCCCTCTGGCAAGGCAGCTTAAGGTTCTCTTCAACGTCTACTCTCTTCAGAAGTTAGTGGATCAATTAAAGCCTCATTGTAAGAGAGTCGTGCTCTTCGGGAGCTGCGCGGAGGGTCTAGATGTAAAGGAGAGCGATGTAGACCTATTCATCCTAACGCAGGAGAGCAAAGAGGTTATGAAGCTGGTCAGCGCCTTTCAGAAAAGCTTGGACAGGAGGCTGTCGCCGATTATAGTAGACGCGAATGGATTCGCGAGGTTGAAGAGGGAAGACAGGCCGCTTTATGGAAGGATTGAGAAGGGCATAGTATTGTGGGAGTCAGAATGAGTTCTGAATTCGAACGCATGGTGGAGGAAAGGAGGTTAACTCGGTTCAAGGCGGACAGAAGCCTTGTCCTCAAGGAGATGCGGGAGGCAGAGGCTGACCTTGTCGAGGCAAGGGACTCTCTTGAGAGGAGCAAGTTCAAGTGGGCTACAATTCAAGGCTATTACTCCATGTTCCACGCAGTGAGGGCTTTGGTCTACAGCAGAGGCTTCAGGGAGAAGAGCCATTACGCCCTGCTGGTTGCGCTGAGGAACTTGTTGATCATGGAGCTTGGCACAGAACTCATCGAAGGCTTTGGGGATGCCATGAGCCTGAGGGAAGAGGCAGATTACGGCTTGACTTCCTCGAAAGCCGGAGCCATCGAGACGATAGAGACGGCTGAAGCATTTCTCAAGAGAGCGAAGGAAATACTCAAAATCTAAGAACTGGAGTCTACAGGTGATCCATCGCGTCCTGACAGCTAAAAGGCTCGATTTCAGCGCGTTTAGGGAGATCAGTATGGTGCCAGGGGACAGCTTTACACCCTCGTTTACACCCTAGGGGTCGCAGCCATTGTGAGCCGAGAAGCTAGCGTTTTCGGCTAGGCTCGTAGCCGTGCTCGCTCCAAACTCGACAACAGGAAGACAGGAATGAAGCCTACTGACTATTTCCATTGGACGCGCCACGGTGGGCTTCAACTCATCGGTGTCCTGAGGCTCCCCCCTATACCGGGGGAGACGTAGGCTCTGAGGCTCGGGCTACTCGGGGCCTCGCGGTACAAGCAACGTATTGTCTGGGCCTCAGCATTACAGCAGAGGGGGCCTAAGCCAAAGGAAATCCCCGTGGTACGAAGCCTCCGGCCCCAGGAAACGATAATCTCCCTCCGAACCCTCCTGCAAGGTGTACGCTCATGAGAGACTCGTACCGCGTGCCTCTCATCCTCAAGGTCCAGGTAGAACGCGAGGACCTATACGTTAGGCTCCGAGCCCTATTCCATACCCTAGAGGACCGGATCGAGGACGGCCGACTAAGACCGCGGGACCGCATGCTAGCCGCGAAAACCCTAGCAGACATCATCAAGAAGGCCCACGAAGTCGTGACCGCCTACGAGATCGAGGAGCTTGAAGCCTACCTCGAGGAGGGTTGGGAGTTCGTCAGCGTCCTGCTCTCCCAGCGGGCACTCATCCATAGGTGGGTGTTAGGAGCCCGTGGAGAGCAAGCCTTGGCAGGCGTTCAACACATCGCAGCTCATCGACGTAGCACAACTCCACAGAAGAGTTGGATCTTTCAGACCGTTCATGTTCTCCGCTGTTTCCGATGCCTCAAACGACCCTGGGAGCTCATACAGGGCCTTGCGTCGCTACGCTGGGTCATGGTGTTGGAAGTTTCTACTGTGTTTGCTTACTTATCGTGTGAACCTACAGTAGGCTTCAGCGTAATTGCGAGGAGATCCACCGTGACGCGCAGATTCCCGTTATGGTACCGGTCTCCTGTATGCCTTTCTATGTGAAACTTGTCTATGCTGGGTGCGCCAAGCAGGGGCGCGATATGGTATCCAAACCCCGTACGACGGGGAAAGACTAGAAAGGAGGTGATAGGATGAAAGCGAAAGCCATTACAGCGGTACTGACGATAGTGGTTCTGGCAAGCATGCTCAGCGTGATGACGCCCGCTCTAGCGCAACCGGGACTTGGGCCGAAATATCCGAAGTATGTAGCTCCTCTAGAGGACGGGCTTGGAGTAAGGTACGGTCAAGCGATTTTCAACACAAACCCGGAAGACGATGGGAAATACGAGCTTGAGGTTGAGATAGAGGAATGCTCAGCCTTAGCGGATAGCACAGTGAACGTGTATCTCGATGATACCCTAATTGGCACAATCGTTGTAGACTTGTATGGCAATGGAAAGGCAACTTTCTATGTTGACGCTATCTCCGAAATTACTTCGCACATAGACGTCGATACCACGCTGACGGGCGGAGTCTGGCATCTCTGGGTAAAAGCCCCGGGCCCAAAGTGAACACAGTGAGGCTCTAGCGTCATACAGTTCCCCACTTTTATTTCCGGCTCGCTACGCGAAGCTGAAGTGTACAAGGCCCGACTAAGACCGCGGGACCGCATGCTAGCCGCGAAAACCCTAGCAGACATCATCAAGAAGGCCCACGAAGTCGTGACCGCCTACGAGATCGAGGAGCTTGAAGCCAAGATAGAAGAGCTCCAAACAGAGGAGGCGAACGCCTGAGCCAAGACCCAAAAACGACAGCCCAAGAATCATCCATACACCGCCCCCCTCCGAAGCTTTAACCTCGGTAATACCATCTCATGGAGAAAATCAGGGCATAGGCCAAAACACAAGATCGAAGAGAAGGAATCCTCATCTTCTGGGTTGCCTGTGGGGCGCCGGGGGAGGGATTTGAACCCTCGCGACTCGGATGAGTCACAGGCTGTCTGGGCCATGGGACGCTCAAGGCTTACGCCGACGGAGTGCCGCATCTCCTGCTCGTCTGCGCGTTGGTCCTGACTTCGCTACCCCGGCTGAATAGCGATCGGCCGGTCGACGCTTTAAGGGCTTCTACGCCTTCGGCTTCGAGCCTAGCCTTAGCGGCTTGAAGAGCGTCAAGGCGTTCTCGCCGAGTATCTTCCGCTCCGAGGTCTCTGGGACCTTCAGCTCCTCGCTTAGCAGCCGCCTGTCAGATTCAAGCTTTCTCCGTTGGCATTCCCCTTCTCCGGCTACGCAGTCGCTTCCGTAGATAAGCCACTCATCGCCCAGATACGAGAGGGCTTTCCTCAACGCGTCGAGGCGCCACTCCGGGGGTGTTCCCGGCGTCACATCGATCTTCATCTGCGGTTCGCTCCCTGTCTCCCTTACGGCGGCGCGGAACCTCCCGGCTACGGCTATGCACTCGTCGGTCCAAGGCCAGCCTATGTGCGCTAGAGCGAAACGTATCTTAGGGAAGTGAAGCAGGGCCTCGTAGTAGGCTGGGCGGCAGAAACGCGAGGAGTCTTCGAAGCCCCAGAGGATGCCTGAATGGAATATGACCGGGACGCCTAGCTCCTCGACCTTCCGGTAGATGGGCCACATCCGCTTATCGTACGGGTACCAGTGATGCGGAATCATCTTGACGCCTCTCAAGCCTCTCTCCCGGACCGCCCGGTCCAGCTCCGTGACGGCCTTCTCGCCAAGCCTCGGCTCCACCCAGGTGAAGCCGTACAGCCTCTCAGGGTCCTCCGCGACAAGCTCGGAGGTGAAGTCCGTGAACCGCCGCGTCTTTTCAAGGCTGAGCCCCCCGTACGGCGCGAACAGGAAGACCTTGTCGACGCCAGCCTTGTCTAGGGCCTCGAGGACCTTCGAGGCTTCCTCCCGGCCGGTCATGTGAACATGGCAGTCAACGATCACGCCGTCTCCCTCCGGTCTACGCTAGAGGCTGTCTGGTCGCCGAGCCGGATATAAGCCCACCCTAACATCTCTGCTCCTCGGCCCGTATCTAGGTCCGAGATATCCCTTTAAGCAAGTGGCCAAGGGATGTAACTCTCCTAAGGCAGCAGAGGGATGGAAACCTCCGGTGTCTGAGAAGAGCAACAGCGGTCAAGGCCAGCGTAGAAGCGTCTTCTCGACAGTAGACCGGAGCCTCCTGATGCTCTTCATGCTGAACGTGGGCAACGCTTTAGGTATGGAGTGTGTCAACGCGTTATTCCCGCTCTATGTTCAGAGCCTAGGGGCGACAATCCTCGAGGTCGGCCTCCTTCTCTCGGCTGCAGGGGTGTTCTCGACGGCCATCATGCTTCCTAGCGGATGGATGTGCGACAGATTCGGCAGGAAGCCAACCTTGGTTCTGAGCGTGGCCTTAGCCAGCTTCCCGCCTTTGCTTTACGCGTTTGCCACCGATTGGCGGCAGCTCATCCCTTGGGCGATAATCTTCGCCGCCAGCTTCGCCGTATTCATACCTGCCCGGATGGTCTACATCGCTGATCGCACGGATTCAAGCGGCAGGGTGAGGATGTACGGGTACATGAACCTCGCCTGGCCTATCGGCAGCCTCGTAGGCCCAACCGCGGCAGGAGTCCTCGCCGAAGCCGGAGGTTTCCACTACCCGTTCTACTTCGCCACCTGCGTGTCGGTTCTGTCCGTCGTGCCAGCGCTTCTTCTCGTCGAGAGACGAAGCCCGAAGCCTCCGGGCCGCGCCCCCGGAGAAGGGGCTGCGAGAAGCGCAGGTTTCTCTCAAGAAGCCATCTACCTGCTAGCGATCCTCACGGTCTATCAGCTTCTCGTAGCGGCGGGCATAGGGACCACCTACTCGCTTCTATCCATCTATCTGACCGAGGTCTTCACGGCGGACAAGCTGCACGTAGGCCTCTTCTTCTCGCTCGTAGGGGTCTCGCTCTTCGGAAGCCAGCTTGTAGGCGGATGGGCTAGCCCAAGGTTCGGCCTCAAGAAGACCATGGGAGTGTGCCTCGCCGTCGTCCCGCCGCTCTTCATCGCCTGCGCCTTCGCGCCGAGCTACGAGTGGTTCACAGTCACGTTCATGGCGCTGTACGGCGCCTACAGCATGACGTGGCCGGCGTCCGTTGCGATACTCATGAGCCTCGTCGACAGGTCCCGGTGGGGCCTAGCCACAGGCATAAGGCAGACAGGCGTCAGGCTGGGCTTCACGATCGGGCCGACGCTCGGAGGCGCCCTATGGGAAGCCTACGGAGCCACAACACCTCTCTACGCCTCCGCAGTCCTCATCGGCCTCTCGATCCCCTTCCTCGCCAAGCTTAGAGAAGAGTGAGGCTTACATGAGCCTCTCGTTACTTCCTAGTTCTCTTAAGCCACCATACTGCCACGAGGGCGACAGGGATAGCCGCTGCGAGAAGATACAGCCAGGGGATGCCCTCCTCCACGACGGGTCTCAGCCTTAGCTCCTCTCGCGTGATGTCAAGGGATTGAACTGACGGCACGTAGGTGCAGAACCCTGTCAGTCTCAGGTTCGTCGGGAAAGCCCGTCCTGAGCCGGCGCCGTGGACGCCTCCGTAGGCCTGCCCCGGCCACTCAGGCGAAGGCCAATCCATCACCTCGATGACAACGTTCTCCGAGGCCGCTATCTTGTGAAGGCCAGGCTGAAGGGGGAAGACCCCGTCCGGTGCTAGGCTGATTCTCATGTCATCCAGCGTTAAGTCGGTTCTCTTCAACGCGAAGAGGTAGGCTTCCCCGGTGGTGGGGCCGCCCGTGGGGATGAAGACCAGGGCCTCCTGCCCCGCTCTGAGCCCAGTGTACGTCAGCCCCGTGTTATGCATCATCAGCATGACGGGGTGCTCAGTCTCCAACGCGATGGTCAGGGCCTTGACCTGCATCGTGAGGTTTGACCCTGCTTCGATGCTCGCAGAGGCGTACTTCTTCCTGAACTCGGTATCGTAGACCGTGGCCTTCGACCCGGTCAGGCTGGTTGTGACGAAGGCAGGGGGCATATTCGGCTGCCACCATTCGACGGCTCCGGCGCAGCCGCGGAAGGTCTTGCCGACGAACCCGCCTTCAACCGCGGGGTAGTAGAGCGCCCCCATCACCCAAGCCTGGAGCATCACGTAACCCGAGGAGACGAGTCGAAAGACTGCGTGCGGCGTTAGCGAAAGCCGCTGCACCTCGTTCGCTTTAACGTGAAACTGGTTCACCTTGACGCCGTCCTTCTCCCAGACCGTGACATCGCTGTCCTCCAGAGCGTTGAGCCAGTGTGAGGTTACCACTCCTTGCCAGGGCTGGGTACCTTGAACGGACATGAAGACGAACTCCTTCCCAACGTAGCCTCCGTCAACTGCCGGGATAAAGGTGCTCGTAGAGCCGTACGCGCGTTCGAAGTCTACGCCGCCGATGAGCACGACGCCTAGGGGCTGCGTCGAGACGAGCCTGAAGAAGGTTCCATTCGGCAGCTCCACCGACGCTGTCTCAAGCTTTCCAAGCGAGAACTCGTCAACAAGCCCCTTGTCAGGCAGAGTGTAAACGCGTACCGTTGTG
>Ga0315306_10001088_pt1 | contig 13067 bp, 17 predicted proteins | sample TDP1_MG_FD_203803 | JGI IMG/M metagenome (GOLD analysis project Ga0315306, IMG submission 203803) | Freshwater sediment microbial communities from Lake Towuti, South Sulawesi, Indonesia - TDP1 | ecosystem: Environmental > Aquatic > Freshwater > Lake > Sediment | place: Indonesia: South Sulawesi... | reverse complement strand
GATGTTTTTCGCCCCATCTCGTCGAACTGCCGAAGGGGGATATATGTGGGGAGGGGACTTTTGGTGGCCCGGAGAGATGCCAATAACTATTCAATAGAAGGCTTTCCTGAAACTGCTCATGAAGCTCATACAAGCAGGCAAGATCCAGGTGACCGTGCGAGACGAGTGCCCGCCAACGTTTATCTACTACATGACAACCATACTCAACGCAAAATCTACTTTAGGTCGAATACACATAACAAGAATCCGCGATTCATTCTCATCCGTAACTGGCTCCCTGCATGAATAAGAGAATATCCAATCAGACAGCTAGCCCTTATATCAAGCCGACACTTGACCAATCTGGTGCCCATGGAATACGTACGAGTCAGCGGAGTTGTCGCCAACACGCTGAATCGAAATCTGAAACTAGAACTGGAATTCATCGTCGACACAGGTGCCATATACACCGTAATACCAAAGAGCGTTGCCGAAAAGCTGCAACTGAAAGAAGTGGACAAAAGAAGATACAAGATCGCTAGCGGAGAAGTTGTCGAATACCCAGTTTCAGAAGCCTACGTAACGATAGGAGGAAAAGGCGTGACTTCCTTGGTGGCAATAGCAAGCGAAAAGACCCCCATGCTCCTCGGCGTAACAACCTTGGAATTGTTGGGCCTACAGGTGGATCCTGTAACTGGAAAACTGACACCATTAGAACTCATGATACTATGACAGAGGCCGATCTGCTCTTCGACAGAGCGGGCGAGATCGCGAGGGAAACCTAGCTCCTCTCGCTCCTGCTTTCAATTCTACCATAGACCAATTGAAACATCTTAGGAGGGGGGAAGGGTGATATCGCCCCCCCAGGGGGCCTGAAGACATCGACGTGGACGAGTTCTTTCAATTTCCTTCTCATGGGATTTGCTTCTGCAACACCCAACCCTGCTGCAGGCTGCGAATTTCTCACCAAAGGCCTTTCAATACCCATTCACCAGAACCTGCTCATATTCCTTCATCTGACATCCCAGTACAGACAACCCCTATTCCACTGGATATGTGAACCGGGCCGTCACGGAAAGGCCCGCTGAAGATCAGCAAGACCAAGGCCCGAATCGAAGTATTACGACTACTGTGAGGAGGAACTTCGGTAAGCATAGGCGTCCCTTAACGAAGAAGTGCCATGTGGCAAATGAGTCTCATTCAGCCCAGCGAGAGGAAGTTCTCCACAAGATCGCCCACGACATCAGTCAAGTCAGCGATGTCCCAAGAATCCTCGCTTTCGTCTTTGGCGCAACCTGTTCAACCTTGAAAGCCATCCTTCCGAGTCTGATCGACTGACCCTCATGTGCCATCAATTTCTCCTTAATGGTCTTGATGAAGGCCTCGTCGGGCGATGATATCATCCAGGTCTTCTGCGAACCGCACGATATAGCTCGGGTCGGGGGAATGAGATTTGAGAAGCAGAAGAACTTGTATCGTTCCTTGTCATGCAAAGACTGGTAGCTCGTACCCCTCAGCAATCCATGGATGAATCCTTGAAAATCGTGATGGTACCCCAACTCGTATGGAAAAGTGTCCTCAGCTTTCAGCCGAACGAGAACCCGCAATTCCCTCTCATCCATGAATAGGGTGCCACACGAATAAGAGAGTATCCAGTCGCAGTCGCAAATCCCATGAGAAGGAAATTGAAAAATAGTATAGAAGACTCGATATTGTCGAGAACATAACTATGGGGTACTTGGTCTTCAGTCATGAAGCACGTAGAAAAGATGGTCGCATCGCGTTTAGATCGATCTTTGTCAGTTGATTAAAGCCTCAGACTTTAAGTAGTTGAACTATGAGTATTATACTCATGGCTCAACTATTCGTGGACAGAGAGGAAGAACTCCGGTTCTTAGAGGAGAAATTCAATAGCAAGGGACCCGAGCTCATAGTCATATATGGCCGTAGGAGGGTCGGCAAGACCGAGCTTGTCGCAAGATTCGTGAAAGGAAAGCCTGCTGTATATTTTCTAGCTGACAGGAGACCTGAAAGGGACCTGCTTCTCGAGCTTCGGGCAAAAATGGCCCAAGTTCTTCAAGACGAATCTTTTGCAAAGCTCGAGGTGAAAGACTGGTTGGAGCTTTTTGGAGAGTTCCTAAAGTGGTGGAAGGGGAGCAGGGTCATCGTAGCCCTAGACGAGTTTCCCGCCCTTATCGAGGGCAACAGGGCCACACCGTCCATCTTTCAGAAGGTTTGGGACCTGAAACTGAAAAACAGCGGAGTTATGCTCATCCTCCTCGGATCCTCTGTAGGTATGATGGAGACGGATGTGTTAGGTTACAGAAGCCCGCTATATGGCAGAAGGACCGGGCAATGGAAGCTCTTACCTATACGTTTTCAGTACCTCAGTGAGTTCTTCCCCAAATACAGTGAAGAAGATCTCGTCAGAGTTTACGGATGCCTCGGAGGGGTTCCAGCCTATCTCCTCAAGTTCGACCCCGGCGTTTCCTTTTGGGCCAACGTGGCGCAAAGGCTCCTTAGAAAAGGGGAGTTCCTATATGGTGAGGCTGAATTTTTGCTCAGGGAGGAGCTTCGTGAGCCAAGGTTCTACTCGGCCATACTCAAGGCCATAGCTTCAGGTGCCTCATCTTTCGGCGAGATAGCTAGCTCCACAGGTCTTGAAAAAAGCCTCCTTTCAAAATATCTGGATGTGCTGGAAGAGCTCGGTTGGATAGAACGCCTTTACCCTGTCGGAGAGAGGCTCAAGCCGCGGAAGGCCCTTTATCGCATAGCCGATCCCTACATGGCTTTCTGGTTCTGCCACGTCTTCCCGAACAAATCCGACCTTGAGCTTGGGAACATAGGGCCAGTCATAGAGAAAGTACAACGGGACTATGAAGTACACCTTGGAGTAGTCTTCGAACAGCTATTCAGAGAAAACCTACAGCACATCACAGCAAAGGGCCTCTTGCCCATCCGTCCGAAAAGTGTGGGAAGATGGTGGTTCAGAGACCTAGAAATCGACGCTGTAGCCCTAGACGAAGCAAAGCCCTCAGCAATGTTCATTGAAGTAAAGTGGGGCAGTCTGAAGGTGGCCGAGGCCAAAAAGATACTCCAAACGCTCGAGCGAAAGGTTCGAGACTTCAGGTGGAGGAAAGAGAACCGAAAAGAATACTTGGGCCTATTCGCCAAGAAGGTCCAACGTAAAGAAGAGCTTTCCAAGCAAGGCTACTTCATTGTGGAACTCCAAGATCTCCTTAAGAAAAACTAGCCTGTTTAGTCGCCCAGCGTTAGGACGCGTAAGATATTCATGAATGGACTCGTAGCGCTTCTGTACTAGCATTCCTCTATACCTGCCCTTCTCCGTTAGCCTGTAAAGAAATTGATGCCCTTCCCTTCTCTCAAGGAGCCGCTGTCTAAAGTACCGAAAGAGCCTTCTCACTAGACAGTCCGCCCTCAAAAAACTAGTCCTTAGGCGACAACCCCAGAGTATTCTAGCCAAGACGCACGCTGAGGCCCGGAGAGGCAACTAGAGACTGAGTAGCTTTCCGTTCTTGTCCTTGTCTAGCGGTGTGAATCTCTCAAATGAATGTCCAAATTGCTGCGACCCACGTGATAGTCCTCTGGTCGATGTGAGACCTCACTCTCAGGTGTGGCATGGGACCATTCGTGGGTCAGGCAAAGGCCCTGACGAGACGAAGAAGCAAGCCCAATAATCAGTTAGGGTCAAGGTAGTGACCCAGAAAACAGAGGGCAAGGACTTCCCATATGAAGGAATCCAAAAGGATTTCTAGTCCTCTATCCGTTCAGCCTTGCCTATAGGGACAGGCGTCAAGGGACATCGCCATGGTGGCAACTGCTCAAGGGCTAGTCTTTCTCACAGTTGCGATGTCGCCACAAGAGGAACATTATGCGAGTATTCTGATCGACAGCATCCGCGACTTCGCTGGCCCATACAGAAACTGCGAGATTTACGTTGCGCAGTCAGGTCGGGAGCGTTTGCCCTGCGAAGATCTGAAAGCACGCGGCGCAAGGATCGTGACATTGGAGATAGATGACAGGGTTAGAGGCTATCCTCTGGCTGACAAGGTCTATGCCTGCGCTCAACTCGAAAGCATGATCGGGAGCGGGTCACAGGTGCTGGTGTGGATGAATCCTGAATGCCTGGTGCTGCGTCCGCCTATTGAGTTGATTCTTAGGCCTTCTGAAGCCATCGCAGTCCGTCCTGTGCACATCAAGAACGTCGGCTCGCCAATATCTGAGCCTGCAAATGATTACTGGCTAGCAGTCTTCAAGGCTCTTGGCGCGGACCCGGCCAGAGCCTTTACCGTTGAGTCGTTCGTTGACAGGCAGAAGATTCGTGCCTACTTCAATTGTGGCACGATGAGTATCCACCCAGAAAGAGAACTCTGTCAGGCCTGGAAGGAGAGTTTCGAGAGGCTTGCATTGGACAAAGCGTTCCAGCAGAGTCTTGACAAGCGCCATGCGCTCTTTCTGCACCAAGTAGTCTTCAGCGCTGTCTTGGTTGCCCGGCTCCAGCCGTCAGAGATCAAGATGCTGCCTCCCGACTATGGCTTTCCGTTGCACCTGCACGGGGAGCTTCCTTCAGAGAGGAAGTCACGTTCGCTCAACGATCTGACGACGGTCATCTACGAAGAATACTTCCAAGATCCCAACTGGGCTGATGGGATAGCAATCCACGAACCTTTGAAGAGTTGGCTGGCGTCACGCCTTGCCGGATAGGCCTGTGTCCCTCACTTTGCAGAGACGTACTTGGGCAGGTCCCTCAATGAATCGATGATGACGTCAGGGTTCGCAGCACGTATCTTATCCAATGTTGTCATTCCTAGCGGCACGCTACTTGTCACAGCGATCGCGCAGATTCCCGCATTCCTCGCCGTCATGATGTCTATTGGAGTGTCACCTACAAACACGGTCCTATCGGTGTCAACTCCGAGTTCGGTCACGACATATCGTACCATGTCTGGGTTTGGTTTGTTCCTGAACCCCTGTTTCAATCCTGTTATCAGATCAAAGTGCTTGCTCAACCCGATCTTCTGAAGCAGGAACTTCGCCTCGTTGTCTTCCTTCGTCGTAGCTATGGCAAGCTTGAATCCACTATTTCTCAGATGCCTGAGTACTGGGATCGCATCATCCAGAATCACGACTCCCTTGTCGCCTGTGTCGTGATAACGCCTTCTATAGACATCGACCAGTTCTGGGGCCAAATGCCTATCCTTCTCTGGAATGGTTCTCTGAAACATCTCAATCAGTGGCGTGCCTATCATCGAATCTATCTGGCTATCGGTGAGCGGCTGATACCCATATGCCACAAATGTCCAGTTGAAGTTGTCCCTTATCGCGACTCTATTGTCGATCAGGGTGCCGTCAAGATCAAAGATCACGAGGTCGAACCGTCTCTTTGACCGCATGAGGCACACGCGGAGTCGAGTGTTCTAAGTAGGGTGGATATAAGCTGCAGACCGTCTCGGGATCGGGCATCGCTGCGCATATTATGTTCGAGTGCTAGGCTCCCTTACTCGTCTGCTGGTGCCAGCCCACATCTGTGTCCGTTGGAATTCCCACTTGTCCAGATTCGAGCTCATCAGAGACAGAATCCCCCTTGCCTTCTCGGGCTCGACGCTGAGAAAGAGCTTTGCAACATGTGGACAGAACTTCTTCTCTGAGGCGACTCGGGACCACACCGAGCAGCCGTGACCTATCGCGCTCTGCTCCAAATCGATATCCACTGTTGTGTTTCCTATGTACGCCGCTAATCTTCGCTTACTGTCCTCTCGCAATGAAAAATCCCCGTCAGGTATAGACTGCGCTTCGCTCAACATTGCTGGGTCCACAAACTTCGAGAGCAGTCTCTCTAGGGCGGTTCTTCCGACTGGTCCTATCCATGCCTCTAGGCTGCCCGATTCCGTAGGGGTACCACCTTTCCTGTATGCTGTGACTCTCCTGAGTGCCGCACCACTATGAGGTGTGACTACGCCCAACATCTGCATGATCTGTAGGCAGTTTTCCGGGGCATACCCGTGGAAATGATTGTTGAAGTATCCTACGACCTTCTTTGCCCTTCCCGCCGTCTCGTTGACTCTTGGCACCCATTCTTGCAGCTGATCTTCTGAGTATCTGTAGTTGAACCATGGCTTCGTTCCTCTGCCATGCCATCGTATGTAGGCAAGATCAGATGTAACGTGGGTGTCAGGTGGAAGAAGTGGCTCGTCCACAATGGTGTATGCCACTCGATATTTCTCTAGGAGCCTAAACGTTTGCTCCTGTAGCCAAGAATTGTGCCTGAATTCTATTGCGAAGTTTTGGTTGCTTGGCAGAAGAGAAAGGAACGACTCCAGCCTTTCCATTTCGAACTTCAGGAAAGGTGGAAGCTGGATCAGTGTGCATACAAGCTTCTGGGCTTGCGCTAGGGGCTTCATGACTTCTAGGAACTGATTGAGGTGAGCTTCGATCTCCTCACCGGCTTTGAGGGCTAGTGTGTGAGTGATCGCCTTCGGCAATTTTGCTGAGAAAACGAAATTCTTCGGAGTGTGCGTAGCCCAACCCAAGACTGTTCCTGGGTTCGGAAGAGCATAGAATGTTGAATCTATCTCAGCCGTTGGGAATATTGAACTGTACTGTTTGAGTTTGCTTTGCCTGCTAGGGTAGAGGATTCCTTCCCACTCTGCGTAGCTCCATCCACACGTTCCTAGAAAGATGTCCGATTCTTGCAGGATGTCTCGGTCATCTTTCTGTTGGGAGGCCAAGCGAAGTCGGCTGTAACTGTTGGATGGTCAGATAAAAGTGTTGGTTGAGGTTAGGAGGCGAAGCGCCCGTGGCTGGATTGCCCGCATCATCAACGGGATTCAGCTCCACAGCCAGTCCAGCGGGACTACCTCGGAAAGGTGGCATCTTCAACTCGAATGCGCCAGGAACAGTGGTTGGCTTCCGCTCCTAATCCTTACCAGACTTCAAGAAATCCGCAATCCTAGACTCCAATCTTGCAAGCACCAGTCAAAGAATCGGTGATGAGAACCCAAAAGCCTTTGCCCGATGCGAAGGTCGGGGGCGACGAGATAGTGTAAGCAATTGTTCACTACAGTAGTTCCAGGAACTTCTCTCTGGATACTCCTGTCTGGTCTATGATGGCTTCCAGTGCGCCGCGTTTCACTGGGCTCTTCATGACAACGACTACCATCCGCCCCTCCTCATTGACGAACAACGCATGCGAACCCCTCTTTCTCGCCAACGTGTAGCCCAATCTTCTTAGGACATTGGCAATGTCCTCCCAACGAAGATTCGATGGGAGTTTAGACAACTACAACTTCTTTCCTGCAGTTTTCAGGAGGGCATAACGCTCTCTTCTCAACCTCGTCCAGAACCAGCAGGATCGCTTCCTTTATGTTGGCTAGCGCCTCCTCCTCGGTCTCGCCTTGACTGATCGCGCCAGGCAGTTCGACACAGCGCACCGAGTAGCCACCCTCAGGCTCTTTTCTCAGGATGACGTTGAACTCCCGGCTCAAGCACTGCACCTCTCTTCTAATCCCGTAATCCTCTGCTAATAAGCCTTGAACCATCTAGAAGAGTCTACCTAACGAAAAGATAGGTGTGAGATTTGTGGAAGGCCGGAATATCTATGTAGTTCCATCTATGCTCTTCGGAGAGATCATTCCTGCGATATTGATCCGTGCCCTCAGAGCTAAGGGAAGAGATGGACCTCCTCAAAGAGAGACGGAAGATCATTTCTTCAGCCGTCCATCTCTTCGAGGAGACGCAGGGCCTTGAGCTCCAAGAGCTGATCAGACAGGTTGAATCTCTCGCCAAAGCGGGTGATTGACGGAGTCACTAAGGAGAATTGTGGGACCGATGGGTCAAGAAATATGAGGGGGCCTAGAATTACTTCCTTCTATGGTCGGAAAGCTTGGTAGGTCATCTGTCCAGTCGGTAAGGTGATGGCGTGATAGCATACTGCAAGGGATGTGGTCGCTATGAAGAATTGAATGGCGAAGGACTATGCCGCAACTGCCGAATGTTCGGTATCACTCGGATGCCGACATAGACCGAACAAGCCAGAACGCCCCGACAGACCCCGCTGCAAGAAGATAGAAAATCAGGTACAGCCATGGTCGCTACAACAATGTCTACCGGCATCCAGTAAGGTACACTTGTAACTTGGAGATGAAGATTGCAGCAAGGAGGGCTTCGAACACGAGCTGCAAAGTGGCCTCACTCTGATTCTTTCATGACGACGCGCTAACAGGCAACTATCGCATAATGACAAGTGCTTTCTTTTTCTCTTCCTCGGGAAAGCTTGGTTCAGTGGGGCGAGCAAACAACATCATGCCCTAGAATGATTTTGACGCTTTTTAATCAGGGCTATTTCGCCTTCTGAGGAAGTATGGATAATCCTAACATGATACTTGTCTCGGGGGATGTTGTCAACCATTCTACGTACGCCTGAGAACTCATAATTATGAACGAAGACTGTGGTCCCATCATGCATGAGAATTCTTGAGTTCTCCCAATCATTCTTCGCTTCTGCGAAGGATTTGCCACCATCTATGAAGATCAAATCCATCTTGGGCAGGATCTTAACAGCTTTGGGAAGAGTGCCTGCAGTATCGCCTTCAAAAAGCGTATACTTGCAGCCTGTCTTCTCCAACTGTTGCTCCACCTGGCGAGAACTATAATCAGCGAAGAGGTCGAATCCATAATACTCCACATTATCTGGTGGAACGTTCTGAATAGCAATTTCAACCATGCTTTTCGCATTATCGCCGTTGAAAACCCCGATCTCCATAATCCTCCTGCACTTGTTTTCGCTGATATGCTCATTAAGAAATGAATGCGATCCGTACCAAGGCATATCAGATCTCGCTCCTTTATCTAGGTAGGGCCAGCAACGTGCGATCTGATATACTTTAGCGCGCTGGTCTCAAACTCCTTGCCCTATCGCTGAACGAATCTCCTCAAGTTCTCGGTTGCTGCCTGACCGATATCGTCTCTTGATACGCCCCTCAGGTTCGCGATCTTCTCAGCAACGGTCAGTATCCCTTCAGGGTTTCCGGAGTCAGTCTCAGTAAGGAGCCATTGTACCGGAATCTGTTTCATCGCCTCTTTGAGATCAGCGTTCATAGGCGCGGTGACGGTTCTCAAGCCAATGGAGAGATAGATGCCCATCTCGACGCATCGTTTAGCATATTCGAGACCTTTGGAGAAGCCGTGAATGGCAGCACCTGATTCTATGTTTCCCTCTTTCTCAATCGTGTCCAAGACTTCCCAATCTGTCGTTCTATCATGGACAATCACTGGAAGGCCAAGCTCCACAGCCATCTTGAGCTGTTCGCGGAACGCGGTACGTTGAATCTGTTTGTCTACATACTCATTCGTGAACTTGCCATCGGGTGTCCTTCGACCAGCATAGTCGAGTCCGATCTCGCTTATCGCAACAACAGTCTCATCTCCAGCTAGCGCCTTCAGCCTGCTTAGTGCTTCACTAGAATACTCGTTAGAGTTCCATGGGTGTAGACCAACGCAAGCCCTGACAATGGAGTATTTCCGGGCAACGAGAATCGCCTGTCTCGACGACTCTGGATTCGACCCTGCGTTCAACACAAGCTCGACCCCGGCTCTTCTGGCCTGGTTCACTACCCGCTCCAGATTGTTGCTGCCATCATCTTTCAAATGACAGTGAGTCTCAGAGAACAACGATCATCCCAACCTCTCGATATCCTCTATGAATGAAGAACTTTTCGGCTGAACCGTCGCACGCTCAGTCTGGTCAGCTGATTAGGGCGGAGGCTTTCAAGTCGGTTGGTGATTCGAACTCCACTCTGATGGACTCCACGGTCTCTCCCCGAACCATAGGGTGCAGGCTGCCGAGACCATATTTCTCTGCTTCAACGAGATGCCTGATCCTCTCTGGCTGGAACCCCATAACTCTGGCCATAGTGGCGTCCACCGAGACAGGCCTTCTCCCTACTATGAGCGCATTGATGCGTCTTGGCTTTCCCGTTATTACCCCCTCCAATCCCACTCTGGCATCGACAAGACAAGTCCGGCTCTGCAACTCTGTTCATGTCGACAACTACTTCGTTGACGTGTGGGTGATAGAATGCCTTATCTTTCCTTGGGAGAAGGCCGAAACAGTTCTTCAAGACTCCTGTTACCATAGTCAAGCCGTGAGTCTTCGACACTGCCACCAAGGCGAACGACATCTGTTCGCTTAACACTGCAGGAAGCTCAGGATCATGAAAGTAGAGACCGTCCAGTCTAACCTTCTTGAGAGTTGATTGGCTGAGATTGATTAAGGACACGTCCAAGCCTAGACCATTCAATCTCTCTACGAGATCTATGTAACCGAATTCTCTGAAAGCTTCGTCAGCGAATTTGGACATGCTATCGGATTCTACTATTCTGATCGCCAGATGCTCATTCTCTTCGAGAATCAAGGTTATCAGGGACTCTACTATGTCTGCCTTCGTGTTGGCAACTCCGGTCTTGTCTGTACCTGCGCAGATGTTTGGTTTTATGACCAGCTGTGACTTCGAGATCCTAAGACTACCTATGAGCTCAATGGCCTCTCGGAGAGCGGCTTCTGGATCGCCCTCGCACCTTACTAGAGCAACAGAGTCCGCCATCGCGCTCTTTCCTTCCCCGTGACAGATTTTTCAGACGTACTTCTATTGATTTTCCATATCCAAGAGAACTAGCCTTTCGTGCTTGATTGAGTACGGAAGAGGGGGTTGCTCCGGCCGAATGCATCAACTGCGGTTCCAGTGATGCCTGCTCCCTCGTCGCAGGCTAGGAATACTGCTACTGCTGCGATTTGGTCTGGCGAGTCAGCGTTTCTGGGTCTGCCTCCTGAGATTTCGCGGAGCATGTCTGTGTCAACCGCTCCCGGGCAGATGGCGTTTACGTCGATGTTGTACTCCTTGACCTCGGCGGCGAGGCATTCTGTGAAGTTGATGATGGCGGCCTTGGTCGGTCGGTAGGGGGTCCTCCCTGCTGCGCCTTTTCTCCCACCAATAGAGGCGATATTGATTATCTTACCATGGCGTTGCAGGATCATCGATGGCAATACTGCTCGGGCACATAGGAATGGGCCTGTCAAGTTGACTCCGACGACGTAGTTCCAGTCCTTAACGGTTAGGTCCACAACCCTCCGGTACGGCAGATTCACGCCTGCATTGTTGACCAAGATGTCTATCCTGCCGAAATTACTCAAGGCCTGCTCCGCCATGCGGGTGACATCAGCTTCGACAGAAACGTCGGCACGAAGGCTGATAGCCTGACCACCACTACTCTTGATCTGTGCGGCCACCTCTTCGGCACGTCCTTGATCTCTCCCTACGACTGCAATCTTGGCTCCCTCTCGTGCAAACGCGAGCGCGATCGCCTTCCCGATTCCCCGGCTTCCTCCAGTAACGATCGCAACCCTATCCTTGAGCCTCGTTCGTCACTCCTCCTCTCATCCGTTGGATGTGATCGAAGATATCCTTTTCGCAAAGATCGAAGAGTGCACAGGTCAGAGCCTTTCCATGGCTTCGTCAGCGAATAGATCCAATGTCTGAAGCTCTGTGTGAGGTTCGAGGTTGACGATTTGATACTCCAACAGGGCATCTCTGAAAGCTTCTGTCTGGGTGGGAGGCAAGAGATGAGATCGAGAACGCTGAAAGATGAATCGATTTGCCACTGTGCCAGACTCTTTCTTTTCGGGAGAGATAGTAGCTTATAGCCTCTACGTCCCAACAGGTAGCGACCTTAAGATATTATGGCAAGAGCGAGCCGTTATGGAAGATTCGTATCATAGAGAAGGCAACGTATTGCTCTTGGTCCTGACAGCAACCATTCTCCTTACGCTGGCCTCGCCTGCAATTGAGACTGACGCAGTTGCTCCGATACGGATTCCAGCTCCCCACGCAGAGTCTGCGGTAGTCCTGACAGGCTTTCCGAACGTGCGCGTGGATCTGGCCGAAGAGACGTATGTCACAACGACGTCGACAGCTGTCACCACGACTACATCAACAACCACATCCACGACTACGCCAACCACAACGGTCATAATGACGACCAAGCGGACAACAAGCACAACGACAACGCAATGCTTCTTCACCACTACAACAAGAACCACGGGAACCACCTTTGTCTTCACAAGCTACTCGCCAACCATTACAGCAACGACAACCCGACCAGCAACCTCAGTATGTTCAACTACAACAACTACTACAACGACCTCAACCGAGGTTGCAACATCACGGACCGTTCTGACGACCACGTCCACGACCACGATAGTCGCGACTGTCACTCCAGCACCCAGGCGCTGCGTCATCGCATCTGTTGCCTATGGCTCACCAATTGCACCTGAAGTTCAATTCCTGAGAAGATTCCGAGACGAGACAATATTGAAGAGCTTCGTGGGAGATCAATTCATGAGAATCTTCGAGGGATTCTACTATTCTTTCAGTCCAAAAGTCGAGAAAGTCATAGCAGAGAGCTCACTTCTTCAGGGAACAGCCCGGCTGCTAATCCTTCCACTAATCGCTTCACTCTACACAACAGCATCCCTTCTCACGTTTCTCCCTCATCCTTCGCAATTCACAGTTGTAGTTGCAGGCATAACTGCAAGTGCCTTGATCGGAACAGTGTACAGCTCGCCGCTTTTCCTCTGTTCAAAGCTGCTTCGCAGAGAGAAATCGGAATGTCAACCCTAACGAATGTGAGCAAGAAGATGGTCGCTGAGGTAACTTGGCTCCATGGGACCAGCGTCGTAAGCTGCACGCAAGGCGGTAACGGGATGGCACACCTCTTCCGAGATCCTTTCAGCTAAGCTTTGTTGATGCCGTGACTGTGCGACTGATCGCAACGGATCATGCGACCTCCGTCTTCATAAGGGCGAGGCTCTGTTGATTCTGCGTGAGTTGAGCGTGATGAAAGTAGTCTCAGAAAGGGTCAGCGTTAGGACCAGCGGTGAAGTTGACATGGTCGAGATAACTGATAAGGTTCAGGACCTAGTCGACGCCAGCAAGATCAAGAATGGTCTGGCAACGGTTTTCGTTGGAGGTTCGACAGGTGCAGTCACTACGATAGAATACGAGCCTGGTTTG
>Ga0315306_10001087_pt1 | contig 13072 bp, 6 predicted proteins | sample TDP1_MG_FD_203803 | JGI IMG/M metagenome (GOLD analysis project Ga0315306, IMG submission 203803) | Freshwater sediment microbial communities from Lake Towuti, South Sulawesi, Indonesia - TDP1 | ecosystem: Environmental > Aquatic > Freshwater > Lake > Sediment | place: Indonesia: South Sulawesi... | reverse complement strand
AACAGCTTCTACAACAGCTTCAACCAGTTTGTATGTGTTCTCTTTACGGGGACTCCCAACTATTGCAAGAACCTTCACCAATTCTCTTCTCCTCCTATTGAACTTGAGATTCATTCGCTAAAGGCAAATATTGTTCTTTCGGTTCATGTAGACAATACCAACGTAGTAAATAGTGCAGTGGAAGAGTTGCCTCAACAAAAAAATGAAAATTAGAATCAGGTCTTCGTTGGTTAACGTTAGCCGAGATTTTCTGCGCCCTCTTGAGGTCTAGGCGGCTCATGAGGACCTGCTCCCTTCGCTCTATTTTCGCGGTGTAACGCTGACCCAACTGATCTCCATAGGCGTGAGAGACCGCTTTTCACCCTGGCGCGGAAGACAACTAGGACCGCTGCCACGGCTGCAACAGACCCCGCGAAAACCCAGAACCACCATTGTGTCCAGATTGGTCCTCCTCCCGGGGGTGCAAGGGCTCCTCGGCTTATGAAGAATGAAACCTCTGGGTCGTTGTGAACTGCGTATCCGTCCCACCTTGGGAATCCTACAGTCAGGAAGTACATCATGGCGGATATGTCGAAGCCTGTTGAGGATTTGCCTGATTCGGATTCGAAGCTGGCTTTGAAGGATCCTATGGGTGTGGTTTTGCTGGTGACGTTGAGGGTGCGGATGGTGTCGTTGGCTGCGACTGGTTTGCCCCAGTCGTAGGTGCTTCCCAGCTTCACGGAGGCGAAACTTGCGTTAGCCAGCTTCGCTGCCACGTCGAACTTAGACGATTCGGTTGCATTGTTGTTGTCCACCCTTGAGCCCTCTTCGTCCTTAACATCCCACGCTATGCCCGTGGCTGCTACAACGTAGTAGTTTATGGCTAGGCTTCGATTCAGGAGCACATCGTTGCCCCTTAGATCTTGTCTATCACCATCTATCACGTTATGATCCAACTCCCAGTTTCCTATGTGCTGATCGATTTTCATGGAGGCCTCGTTGTTCAGTTCACCGTTTTCGGTGGCGTTGGCGCTGAAGTGGACTACAAAGGTCATTTCGTCAACTGCTGACTCGGTGGGCTTCTTGGTGAAGTCCGGCGCGTCGAAGTCTGCACCATAAATCATCTTGTCCCACCATCCCCACATAGACCTTTGTTCGCTGAATGGGAAGAGGGTTCCGTTCACGTCGGTGCACGTGAATCCGAAGGTGATGGTTTCGTCTTTTGAAACCACCATCTCGCCAGTAGCGTTCGTGTTTCCAAAAGCCTCTCCAGGTGTTACAAAGGTGATGTTGCCCACGCTTTTTGGCATGAAGAAGTGTGTTTGTTGGGAGTTGGTGTTGTTGTACAGGAACAGCCCCGCAAGTTCGTAGCGTAGTCCTATTCCAGCCATTTGCCTAGTGTTGTTCTCAATCCAGCTGGTCATGTAGTCTTGTTGGGTGCCGAACCATATCCATTCCCACTCGTTAGTGTTGTCCTTGAACCAATCCCAGTGTTCTCTCTCAGCTCGAGCTAAGACGTCGGCCCATGTGAAGTTCTTGGCCATGTGCGCTATGTCCCAGTAGCCTGGGTTTGGCAGTCCTGTTGCGCTGTCCGTGAGGGTGGCGTTGATCTGTTCCATTGTCGCCTGGCTGACGGAACTCGCGTTTGAGGCGTAGTACCAGTTGTAGGTTTCGTTCCACTCGAATTTCCATACGACGTGTACTTTGCCCATCCATGCGGCGATGTGCATCTCATCGTCAATCATGGAAGCGTTCGGATCCCATACCATCTCTACGAACATTCGGTTTTCGGTTTGGTTCCACATGTCGGATCCTCCATGTATTCTTCTCACGAAGTATTGGTCATCTGTGGTTGTTAGGTCTCCGTCCAGATCAACTGCCCCAGTTTCTGGAACTATGTCGAAGACACGCATTCCCCACATTCCCCATTCGGGTTTGCCGACAACTAGGTCCCATGTGGTTCGAACTGTGTGAACGTCTAGGTCGGTCAGCATCCACCGGTACACCTCGCCCCACATGGTGTGTTTTTTGTAAATGTTCATCCTTTCCACATGAACGTCGAGTTCGTTCCAACAATAAGCGGGTTTCCACCGCCCCTGCTCTTCCACCTCAAACTTTGTCCCATTTAGTGTAATGGTTTCGTAACGCCTGCAGATACGCCTACCATCTATATACTTCCAGTTTCGGTATGCATCAAATAGATCGATTGTGTAGGTTGTTCCGCCAAGAGTGACATCGATGGAGGTGGGGTACCTATACGTGTTTTGCTCTACAGTCCACTCTCCGTCCCATCGATCCCTAACCGGGCTGGGATCGACTACAAAGTATTCTTGCCCGTTGATCGTGATGTTGTATCTTGGACGACCTTCTTCCAACTCCCATAGCCCTTTATCGCGGAACATGTCTCTCCAAACACTTTCAGGCAGAGTCCACCAGTCCTTTACAAGTCCAAGATCAAGTCTGGACGGAGGGGAGTCTGAGGCATTCATAAGGTAGTACCCTGCATCGTGAAGTACAACATCAGATGTGGCGTTCATCCAGAGCCAAGTTGAACGGTCGGTTGAAATCGTTGGCACGTTGTACATGTTGGGAGTCAATATGTGACGATATTGATAACGATCAGAATCGAGAGGATCAGCAATGTTGTATACGTTGCCCGAAACTGTGACGTTATAGTACGTAATCACACCCCTGAACAGATACGTTTTGCCGTCTATGACCGTGATGTAACGTCCAATTTCGGGAATCTGCTGCACATTGAAGTAGGTCCCGTTCTCCATTATCAGGTACTGGTTAGGCCATCCCCCTTGAGGCCACTGGGTTGTAACATCGACCTTGATTGTGTCGTTGAGGTAAACGGCGTATCCTCCTTCCAAAGCTGACACAGTTATGTTTGCAGAAGTAGGATCACCGTTGAAATCCCACCGTTTAGAACTAAGCCACCTTTGTTGACCATCATCCCAGCCAAAGCTTTCGCTGTAGAGGCGAGTTCCTTCCAAGGTTGTAAAGTACTGGACCCAGACGCTCTCACCCAAAGGAGCCTCAATGTATCTTTCGCCGTCGAAGAACATGCCCTCATTCCATGGAGCCTCAACACCTGGCAACCATGCCCTGTTTAAGTTTCCGCCGGAATAGTCAAAATCACCCCTTGTGCCTGGTCCACGAATGGTGCCAAACACTTTGAAAGTTGCATTAACAGCCACTTCGGTGTGGTTTTCGTAGAAGACCCCCGTGTGCCCTGGGTTCAACGGATCTTCTGGAATCGTTATATTAAATATGTAGACGGTGTCGAAAACTGGTTGCATCGTCCAAGTGAACGGAATGAATCTTGTATAATTCGTTCCAGGAATTGGAACGTGGATTTCGTTGACCCAGTTGGCTGGTTTTCTTTCCCAGTCAAAGTAAACCTTGGTTCCATTAAGGTCTGTGAAGTACGGCTTTTGCAAGGTTTCCCCTGTCTCGGGGATGTACACCGGCTCCCAACGTTCCCATTGATCCATGGTGTAGTATGTTTCATTACCTACCTGAACCGCCCATATTGCCAGATACATTCCAGAATGGAGGTCATATCTTACGCCGTCAAGATCTTCTAGGTACAGAGTTGCGTTCTCCCGGTCATATCCGTACCTGTTGTGCTCACTCCACGCTCGCTCGGCTGGATTGTACCCGGTTTGCGTTGTGAAAGACTGTACGGCGTTAAACTGTCCTGACCGATCTTCACTTGTGCCAAGCTGAAGTACCCATCCAACTTGTGTTAGATCCCATTGTTCTACTCCATTTATCTCAGCGTAATATAGTCCGGCATCCTTTTTCGGCCAGTCAACAACAGTTTGGATTCCATTCACAATTATGTAGTAGTTACGTTTGTCTGCGCTCAGGTAGAGCCTGTACTTGGTGCCGTCAACGGTGAACGACATGACTGTCTTTAACTTGCGCCCCTGGGATTCAATTCCTTCCAAGTCCCACCAGGACATCGCCATCGCTCCTGGATAGGGCATTTCATACATCACTCCGCCGATTTTAGTGTGGTAGAAGGGATGCACGTAGCCTTCCCAGCCGCCTCCTCGGATCAGGAAAGACTCGCCTTCATAGGTTCCATTGTAATATTCTTCAGGCCAGCCAACTTGGTAGTTCACACCGTTTATCGTGACAATACGTTCTTGCTCAGGAACGTTCCATGGCGGTGTCGACCCGTAGTAGATGATGCGGGTACCGTTTCTCATCACAAGGTAGTATCCCTTGCCATCAGGAAGAGTTTGCCACCAAGAATCATGCTCCCTAAGTAGAACAACACGCGTGTAGTTCAACGCCACGCCACGTCCAGCACGATCGACTAGCAGAGATGTCACGTTCTCCTCTGTATATACGGGATAGGACAAGTTCCAACGGTTAGTCGTCATGTTGTATTCTTGCTTCTCAAACCCTCCATTTCTGTAGATGGTGGTGCCATTAGGAAGCTGGTAGAACTCGTCATTTCTATAAATGCGTGTGCCGTTGAGAAGTTCGTAATAGTACGGCACAACACGATAACCACCTTCTTCCCAATATTCCCGTGACCAGTCTGCTACTGCACGATCCATAAAGGTGGTGAAAACTGTTCCATTTGGTACAGACACTCTTTCTGTGCCAACAAACCTGTAGGCTTTAGTGTCATTCAATTGAAGAGTGCGGATTAAGACTTTGTATGCTTCTGTCACGTATATTTTGGTTCCATTCATCAACTCATAGTATCTCGGCTCTTTTCCAATCACAGGATCATATGGATCGCGGAACAAGTACTCCGTGCGATCTTCCCCGCTCCACCAGTCGTAGTGCGTCCGTCCCTTTACGAGCAGATCGTTGTTGCCTATGGTGATGTAGGGGGTTTCCTCCAGCTTGTATTTTGTCCCGTTGTAGCGGGTGCAGAGTGGTGTCGAGGGACTGGTCACGTACCATGGCTCGTTGCCAGTGGCCGTGCCGTTTACGTAGTAGACATAATCAGAGGTCCATTCTTTAACAGTGTGCTCGCCCCAACCTTGGCTATAATCTGGACCATAGGTCATGTTTTTGAAACCTACCTCCCACCAGTAGTTTCTTTGAGGAGCTTCTGACGAGAATGTGATGTTCATTTTTGCGATGACCACTCCTTCTATGAGGGATATGTCGGCGGAGTTCAGAGTAGCGTAGGCGGTGTCCATAACGAAAGCTGGGTCTTGGTCTGGAACCCATTTTTCTTCTCTGTTGATCCATGCCGTTGTAGAGTTGGGGTCACGACGGTACTCTGTTTGGTTGAGGATGAGACGTTCCCAGTGCCAATCTGTAATTATTGTTTCGTTCCACAGGAGGTAGGGGCTTTTCACCCACTCCCACTCGCCTGTGGTTTCATTGTATTCCTGATGCCAGTCTGTCGTGTTTACAAGCGCCCACCCTTTATGCGGTCCATAAACGTAACGTTCCCTGCGTGTCCAGTTGTACGTAGTGGAACTCAGCTCACCTGTTGTTCGATCATAAACAAGCCTGATCTCCACGTCAGACCAGTAGTTTTCGTTTTTGGAATCCCATTTACCTTCACCAGTGCGGAAAATGACGCCGACACCGTCGATGTCCGTGTACCTCACGTTTGCCCCCTCCAGCTTGCTTTGAATTATGAAGAACTCACTTGGATCTACCTGGAACATGCGCCATTTTACTTCCTGACCGTTCTTGTCGATTATAGTAGTGACGGCCCATAGCTGGTCCACGGCGATCTCTAAGTCGCCGGGGGTAATTGTTTCCCAATTAGCCCATACTCGATCATACTTGTTGTACACTATGGGCTCATGAATCCAGTACACGTCCTTGTCTGAAAAGGTCGTGTTGGAGAAAGAACCCACAAATTCTATCACGTGGCTGTCGGGCGCGATTTGACGGTAACTGCAATGGCTTATGGACAGGTTGTAGACGCGTGTGGTTGGGTCAGACGCATTCACAGGATGCAGAATCAGATATTCCATTTCTCTGTGAAGCTCGGGATCGTAAGACCAGTATGAGTATCCCTGTCTGACCGTGAAAGTGTCGGTTGCATAATCATATGTTAGGAACAGTCTTTCAGGTTCGAATTGCGTCATTGTTTCAGTCTTATCTTCGCCGGTTACGGGGTCCCAGTAGTGGCGGGTAACGTTCACCCAGTTCTCGTGGGGCACATGTGTCCAACGTTCCTCAGGGTGTTCGCCGTACCGCTCCTCGCTACGAGTCACCTCCACCGTGCTGTTCCAGTAGTAGGTGCCAGAAGTTTCGTTGTATACCCATCCGCCTTGTTCGGTCACGGACGTTCGATACTGTCTGGTCACATTCACGATAGTTTTTACGCCCCAGTCAAGATCAAGTGCTAGGGTCACGTTCACCAGATCAGCAGAGGTTACGTTGACCCTCATCTTCCACAGTGCGCCTCTCGAAACCGAATGAACTGACTTGTTTTCCATATCCAGCTTTTCAAACGTCCAAGTGTCCTTGAAGCCACCGAACACAAACCCAGGTTTACCCACGGCTACCATGCGATGAGGTGATACCTTGCCAGCCCAAGCCGAGTAGCCAAAGTCAATCCAGTTGTCCCACGAATCTGTTACCTCGAGATCGACCCAGAAGGGACCTACCGGAGTTTTTTCGGCGTCTAAGGATCCAATTATCTCAATCCTCCACATCTCGGTGGTTTCCGTCACCTTGCTCATGTCTTCATCGAATTCGTAGAAGCTGACTTCTCCACCCTTCTCCATAGGAGGCGGAGGTTGTCCTGGAGGCGCCAAAACCTCGCTCTCGTTGAAAACGAAGCTTTCAATGTGCCAAGTGTCGGATTCATTCCAATACGGAGTGACTATCTGATTTACGTAAACCATTCTACAGTGCGCATAACCAGAACTCTCTCCATGTTCCGTCTTCAGGTCGGTGTGCCAGTTAAGGCCAGCCCGCCCTAAGGTCATGTTCCCCATGAATATCGTTTTCTTAACATCTATCACAACTTCAAACGGCTCGCCCAGTGGAACGCAGTTGGCGTCGGTGACCTCAGTTCCATTTAAGAGGAAAATGGCAAAGGTAGGATACGGTCCAAACTCCCAAGCTTGGTTTATCCAACTCCACGAGTCTTCCCAAACGTCTTGTTCTGTATTCCAATGAATGAAAGTTCCGTTGAATTGCTTCTCTTTCCACCAGGGTGGTCCTTCTGGCGGCTTCTCTGGCGGTTTCTCTTGCGCTAAAATTTGGGTAAATGAGCCTAACGAAAAAGCCATCAGCGCCACCATGAGCAACGAGAGGCAACAGCGTTTGTGATTTTTCATTTGAATCATCCGAAGCGTATGGAGTATTAAGACTTCGTAGGGTTCGGTTAGGCATATAAATATTACTATATGCATATAAATATTGCTGATCATGCTTACTCAGAATCAGAACACACATTTCCCTATACAGTAGCATAACCCCGCTAGATTTATTTACCTGAAGGATGCAGAAAATCATCATTCGAAGCAAAGAAATGAGGCGACTGCGATGGCATGTCTGAGAAAGCTAATTCCAATAGAAGTTTTGGACAAGGACGACATAAACAACATCCACCTAAACTCGCTGGAACTTCTGGAGAAAATGGGAGTCAAGGTATACAGCAAAGAAGCCTTAACTATCTTGGAAGAATCAGGGGCAGACGTCGATCACAAAAACCAAATGGTTAAGATGCCGCCATACTTGGTCGAAGAAGCTCTTAGAAAAGTGCCAAAATCCTTCAAACTATGCGCTAGGAACCCGAAGAACGACGTAAAACTAGACGGAAAACACATATGTTGCTCCACTGATGGAACAGGTCTATCAACAATTGACTTGGAAACAGGCGAGAGGAGACCCTCGACTAAAGAAGACGTAGCTAAGAGCGCGCTTATAATCGACGCTCTAGAAGGCGCTGACCTATACTACCCCACGGTAACCCCCCTAGACTTTCCAAACCATGCACATGTCCTCCATGAATACGACGCCGCGCTAAATAATACACAGAAACACTTCATAAGCGGAGCTACTTATCTTCCGGAGGAAGCGATTTACCTCATAAAGATGGCGGCGGCCGTCGCTGGAGGTCCTGAAGAGTTAAGAGAGAGACCCATCATATCCGCCGTGGCCTGCATGATGTCGCCTCTAATTCTGCCCCTGAGCGAGACAGATGCCGCCCTAGAGTTTTCCAAACAAGGCATTCCAGTGGTTGCGATGACAATGCCTTTGACTGGAGCTACGGGACCTATCACCGTCGCTGGCTCAGTGCTGATAGGAAATGCTCAGATCTTGGGCATAAACACCGTGATTCAGATGAAGTATCCAGGGACTCCGCTGGTTTACAGCTCTTATCCCCTATCGATGGAGGTGAGAACCGGTGCCTTCGCGGTTTCCTTCCCCGAGGCTACCATGGTAACCGTGGGTCACATCCAGATGGCTAGGCACTACGGCCTACCGAACTTCGGCGGCGGAACCATAAGCTCTGCAAAAATACCAGACGAGCAGGCTGCATACGAAAAAGCCTTGTGCGCCCTTATGTGCATGCTAGCCGGCGGAGACATATGCGGAGTTATAGGGTTGCTGGAGAATTACACTGTCTTATCCTTCGAGCAGCTCTTAATTGATTATGAGATGTACGATATGATGTTGAGGCTCGTTCACGGGATAGACGTAAACGAAGACACGTTAGCCCTCGACACAATTTACAAAGTGGGGCCGGAGGGACACTTCCTCGCGGAGAAGCATACATTGAAGCATACACTGGATGTCTGGATACCTATGCTAGCCGACCCGGCGCCTTATGGAACCTGGAAAGATAAGGGAGCCAAATCGGTGGTCGACGTCGCAAAAGAGAAGGTAAAGGAGATACTCGCAACTCATAAGCCAACTCCTCTAGATAGGGACGTTAAAAAGAGGCTTGCTGAAATCATCAAGGAAGGAGAAAGGGAAATTCCACACTAGCCCGTAGTTGTTAAAGAAACGACAGCCTTCACAGCTTCAGAATTTTGCGCGCAACCTTTATTATACGATAGATCGAGAATTGCGTGGCGTGATGAAGATGGCATTTGGACGCCTCTTACTATTATCCGACGACGAACTTGAGCGCATTCATGAAACAAGTTTAAAAATACTGCAGGAAATTGGAATAAAAGTTCTCAGCAAGAAAGTGCAGAGCCTACTTGCAGAAAATGGCGCAGAGGTGGATTCCACCCGTTCAATTGCAAAGATTCCAAGCTCCCTTGTAGAAGAAGCGATCAAAAAAGCGCCAAAGGAAATGGTTCTGTGCGGAAGAGAACCAAAATTCGACCTTAAACTCCCCTCGAAAGATTACACTTTCATCGCCACAAGCGGCTACTCGAGCTTTGTGAGAGACTTCAAAACTAGAGAGAAGAGAATGGCAAGAGCGTCGGATTTAAGGGATTTCGCCGTTCTGAGCGACTATCTCGACCAAGTTGACTTCTTCTGGCCCATTGTGGTTCCAACGGAATTGCCGCCACCAGTTCAAACGGTTCACGGCTTGGCCATCTCACTTGAACACACAGCGAAGCATATCCAGCATGAAGCCTTGAGTGAGAAACAGGCAAAATGGCAAGTTAAGTTGGCTGCCGCCGTTGTCGGTGATGAAAAGAAGCTGAGAAAAAGGCCTATATTCTCTTCAGTGAACTGCCCCGTTAGTCCTCTTGTATTCGAGGAAGGCTCGTCTGAAGCCATGGTTGAGTTGGCAAGGGCTGGAATCCCTGTCGTCCCCATGTCCATGGCTTTATGCGGCAGTACGGCTCCCGCAACAATTGCAGGAACACTAACCATAGTTAACACTGAAAACCTCGGAGCCCTCGTCATTCTTGAGTACGCCAGCCCAGGCGCCCCCATGATCTACTGTGGAGAATCAACCTCTGCAGATATGAGAACAGGAGACATCAACTACCTAGCACCAGAGCTTCCACTGATCGCAGCCGGCACCGCTCAGATGGCAAGATTTTACGAACTACCTGTCTATGCGACCCAATGCGGATTGGACGAGACTCCAGAGACATTAGAAGATATCATTGAAGCCTCAAAATGGCTCGCCCTTGCACACTTGAGTCATGGAGACATTAGCGGAGGCTTGGGAAGCCTTGAAAACGCTGAAAGCGCAGCCTTGGAACAGGTGATTCTTGACGTCGAAGCTTGGATACACGCCCGTGCATATCTACGCACGTTCAATGTTGATGAAGAGACTCTAGGATTTGACGCCATCAGCAAGGTTGGTCCGGGAGGAAACTTCTTGGGGCTTAAGCACACCTTGGAACACTTCCAAAAAGAAATATGGCTCAAAAAAGGGACCACAATCCTACCTTCGACAGACGGCCCCCTCGTCGAAAGAGCAAAGGAAAAGGTCAAAGAGATTCTTTCTACGCACGCGCCACCTCCACTCGGAGATGATATCAAGAAAGAGATAAACCAGATTCTTCGCCAATGTGAAAAAGACATACTGTAGCGTTATCAAAGTTTCACGAGTTTATTATCCACTCATATTTCAGCAGAACTTGGCGTAGGCGTTAACCTTTCGGAAAAGCTTGGGCTAACTTTCAGGCACTAATCTTCTTTAACTTTGTTTGGAAAGCTCTCATCTTGTCAGCAAATGCTGATTTGTCTTTTCGTCTGATCACGCTCAGCCATTCCATCGATTTCTCACAAAAAAAGGTTTCAATACTTTCTACCCCTGGCAAATTCGTTTGAAGGCTTGCGCAAAACTCCGGGTCTTGAGAAACAACCGTTTCAGCTAGGGTCAACAGCAGCTTGTAGCTTGTTCCGGCAGCCCTTTTTGTTTCAGCAAGGTCGACGCAATCTAGCAGGGTATCGCAAACGACTATGCCAATGAAGTGGGGGAGTCCCAAAACCGCTGACATTAGTTCATCATGCTTTCTTGGAGACATAATTGACACGTTTACCTGTCTCTCCTCTAACCACCTCTTAAAATCGTTTGCAAGTCTCCTTTCCTTGTTGTTGGTTGGGGTGAGGATGAAGTTTTGGTTTTGAATGTTCTCAGCGTTAGGACCGAACATGGGATGTGTTCCCAACATTGTCCCAGTCTTTATGTATTCATGCATCACTTTGACAGGAAAATCCTTGACTGAACAGATGTCCATAACCGTCTGGTCTGGACGTATGTGCGGATATATCTCTCTTACGACCTCTTCGAAGTTTTCTATGGGTACGGATATCAAAACTCTGTCAGCACTTTTGACGGCGTTCACGTTGTCAGCGATTTCAACTCCAAGTTCATCTTTTATTTTCAACAGTTTTTCTTTATTTCTGCCCGAAACTATCACCTGCATGCCTTCATCTAGGAAAAACTTTGTGAACCATCGACCCATCTTTCCCGTGCCGCCAATTATTGCCACTTTCATTTATAGTGCCTCGCAAATTTTTTCTAGCCCAGGCTTGATTTCTTTGTCCGGTACGGTTAACGCTATTCTGAAGTGTTCTCGGTAGTCTCCAAAAGAGGTGCCTGGAGTTATAGCCACTCCCTTGTCCAGCAGATCGAACGCGAATCTCTCAGAATCTAGATTTTCGTATTTTGGAAAGAAGTAGAAGGGGGCATCTGGTTTGGTGAATCTTAGTCCTGTTTTGGATAGAATCTTGTTGGCCATATCTGCTCTTCGTCGGTAGAGCTCCCTCATTTCCCCTGCGATTTTCTGTTTCAGTTCCAATGCCTTTAAAGCTGCTTCTTGAACGAAAACTGGAACGTTTGTGAAGGTCATCTGGTTCAGCTTCACCATTTTTCCAGCCAGTTCCTCTCCCACGACAACGTAGCCGACTCTCCATCCAGTCATTGCAAAGGTTTTAGAAAAACTGCTAACGAGTATGTGGTTGCCACCAAAATCTAGAATGCTCTTTGTCCTTACGAAGCTTAAGTCACGGTACACCTCGTCAGACACAATTGTGACCTTCTTTTCGTCTGCAATCTCAACGATTTCTTGAATTACGCTGTTCTCTACGACTTTGCTGGTGGGATTGTTGGGATTGTTGAGTATTAGCAGGCGTGTCTTTTCGTCTATCAGATTCCCTAACTTTTCGGTGTCGATTCTCCAGTTGGAATCAATTTCTGTCCTCAAGAGTCTTGTTTCCACCCCGAGACTTTTGGCGGCTAATTCGTAAGCGGTCCAGTAAGGGGTTGGAATGACAACGTTTTCTCCCTTTTTTAGAAGTAGATACAATACCGAGAAGAAAGCCCACTTTGAACCTGGGATGATTACCACGTTTTCTGCGGAAACTTTGTGGATGTTCGCCAATTTTTCCCTGAGCGTTTTCTCGCCAGCATAGAAGGAGTATTTTGTCTTTCCTTGTTTCACGGCTTCAAAGGCTGCTTCAACTATCTCCTTTGGAGTTGGCTGGTCGGGGTCTCCAAGATTAAACTTTACGATTTTCTTTCCTTCGCTTTCAAGTTCCATTGCTCTTTGACTTATTTCATACAGCATTTCTCTCACACCTCCCTAAATTCTGTAACTTTCACACTCCTGTGCACGTATGCCCATGGCGATTATTTCTTGGTACACTACTCTAACTTCTTGAGGGTTAAGTCCAAGTTTTGACGCAAATTCTGTCATACGCCTATACTGCTCGTTTTCTCTCGGACGGTCCCTCACGGGAATTCCTTGTTCCCGTTTGATCATTCCAATTTTTCTACAGACATCTACTCTCTCTTTTAGGAGACGTAGAATTTGTTCGTCGATTTCGTCGATTCTCTTTCTTAACGGTGAAATTCTCTCCATCTTATTCCTTCTCCTGCAAAACTTTCGGTATGACTCCTGCCCGAAGCATGTGATCAGCCAAAACCATCGCAACACCGGACTCGATAACAGGAACAGCTTTCGGCACGATGCAGGGGTCGTGTCTGCCCCTAACTTGAATCAGCGTTTCCTCCATTTTTGACAAGTCAACGCTCCTTTGTTCTTTTGATATGGAAGGAGTTGGTTTTATGGCGACTCTAACCACAATCGGCATTCCGGAAGGCAACCCGCCTAAGATACCGCCTGCATTGTTTGTCAATGTCACAATTTTTCCGCCGCGTATAGCATACGCATCGTTGTTTTCTGATCCCCTCAGTTGGGCAGCCTTGAATCCG
>Ga0315306_10001086_pt1 | contig 13076 bp, 16 predicted proteins | sample TDP1_MG_FD_203803 | JGI IMG/M metagenome (GOLD analysis project Ga0315306, IMG submission 203803) | Freshwater sediment microbial communities from Lake Towuti, South Sulawesi, Indonesia - TDP1 | ecosystem: Environmental > Aquatic > Freshwater > Lake > Sediment | place: Indonesia: South Sulawesi... | reverse complement strand
GAGTTGAGCATCGGCTTACGAGTATTGAGAAGAGTTTGCCGTCGGCTTTAAGTGAGTAGGGTGTGACTTGTGTCAGTCGGTTTAATAGGTTAATAATTCGGAAGTTCCAATTACGTATCCGCACTACTCTGTAGACTTTTTGATGCTTATTTCACTAAAAGTGTGAATTTCGGGTATTTGACCTGACGTTGGAATCATGCCAAGCTGTACGGTTAACAGTGCAAGGGTTTAAGAGCGAGGTGAGCCCACATACTTTGATTTCATTGAGAATACAGGCTGAGATGCTTCATTGTCAACGAGGTAGACCGCGTGGCCCATTACACTCCATGGCTGATATAGTTAGCTTCGAATATCTAATTAGAATCTCGAAGAAGTATAAGATCGATGCAGTCAAGCTTTTCGAGTGTTTTCTCGACTCATGGACTCATGGTAAATCATTTTGTAAGGGTATATCGATTGAGTGCCGCGAAAAAAGAGAAAACGCTGCTAGCTTTCTCGTAATGCAAGATCAAAAGGTAGTTTCGCAACTCAAACTCAGTGAAGGATTTTTGAAACATCTGCCAGAAGTAGATTTCTCACGTTTTCAGTTGGAAGAATCCCCCGCCAAGAAAAATGAAACGCCGAAAGCAGTTGACTTAAAAATTAAAGATCTAAATGCTGGAGCCAAATTGGTTAATTTGAAGGCGTGGGTCATTGAGAAATCAACTAGTAGGATGGTTTTCTCAAGGTTTGGAGATGCTCTTACTATTTGTACAGCCATAATATCTGACACCACTGGCTTAGTCAAGTTAATACTATGGAATAATCAGATAGACGCGATCTCGGTTGGTGACGAGGTACGAATTGAAAATGCAAAGTTAACAATGTTCAGAGGAGAGTTGCAGGTAGGCTTAGGCCGGAAGGGTAGACTTTATGTCATTAACAACCAATCTGTGGCAGATTATGTAAAAGCAAATCTACCGGCAAAAGGTATTCAAGAAGTAAAGAGTAGGTGTGTTTAGAGTACATGCCTGACTGTCCATATCTACAGGTATATTTGCCTAGGAAAAGGAAATCTGCCATTAGATTTTTCTGCTCCGCTGTTCTCCCGAAGAAATCTTTGAAAGAAAAAGTTATTGAGGCGACATGCCGAGAAGAAGAAAAATGGAAAAAATGCCCTAACTACGTAGCCAAGGAAGCAGCATAAAGATAACCAATGTAAGAAAGTAATATGCGCCCATCAATTTTCAATGCGCTAGTTTTTAAATTAGTCCGATAATTTCTCTTTATACGGTAGCTATATGTTTAATAGTAACTTGTTTCACTTTTGAGGAAACATACAAAAGCTCTCACTTTCAAATATGATCTTTTGTATAACCAAAATAGAAAAGAGGTAAGAGAAAAATGGGTTATGAAAGACGCAGATACGGCGGCCCAAGGACAATGTACAAAGCAATTTGTGCTGACTGTGGCAAAGAATGTGAAGTTCCGTTCAAGCCCACGGAAGGCCGACCGGTCTACTGTAGGGATTGTTACCAAAAACACAGGAAGTATTAATCTTATTATCTTCCTAGTGGCTGTTTTACTACGCCTTTTTATTTTTTGATACTCTCGTTTTTCAAGGAGTATTCGATCTGAACTAAGTTTTGTATTTTTAGGGTAAATTATGACAGGCGCGCCAACATTAGCTCTTGGAAGCTAGGAGTGAGCTTCTAACTGCAATTATATCATTACACAGTGTAACGCGCATAGTGTAAACGCTATCCGGAGGAGCCGGGACTGCACCCGGTTGAACGAGGATTACGAAGGTAAGTTTAAGTGTGATTCAACGCGAGTATTGATGTGGTGATGAAATGATATTTATCACCTTGGCCAGGTTTAAGGGGAAACCAACAAAGGAGTCAATTGCTCAGTCCACGAAGCTCTTAGGGCAGGCTGTCAAGGAGGGTGCTAAGTTCTTAGGTATGTACTGGACGCTGGGCAGGTACGATGCAATTCTCATAACAGAGGCACCGGATGAGAAGGCTTTCATGAAGGCAATCATACGATGGGGCGACCTTGTCTCAACTGAAACCCTTGTTGCATTGCCTAGAGAAGAGGCCGTTAAGCTCCTCGAGTAGCCGTCAAACGTGAGGTCTAGGAAGACGTCCCGGCTCTTGTGAGTCCAAGGGGTTGGAGACCCCTCTCTTCCTTTTTCTTTTTGAAAGTGTACGTGGTTCTCGTTTGGATGAAGCTTTTATAAAAATGCTGGAAGTGTTCTAATCAGATTTCTTGAAATGGGACCTGACTTAGGATTTTCTTTCGCTTGCTCTTTTTCTACAATTTTTAGTTACTTTTCGGTAACAAAGTTTATATGGGACTCGGTTCATTTAAGGTAAACTCCATTTCGATTGCTCGTGAGGGAGTGAAAATCCAATGATACCTCGACCGGATCCAGATGATAGATTATTACCAGAAGATCGCCCTATGCCTGAAAGGCGATGGTAGTACGAACTGCGTTTCTATCGATAATTAAACGTTATAGCATTGTGGCAATTAGTAATTCCAATAGGTTTTGGAAGTGGAGGGCAGTTTTTGCGTTTGGGTAGATGTTTTTCAATAGATTGATTGATTTTTGAATTCTAGCTTTGTCGTCGGCTTTGTTAGAATTGGTCATTTGTGTGAGTTTCGGACTTTTATGACTATTTATTCTTATTTGACCAGTTTTTTGAGGATAAGTGGCGTTTTCTTGGAAATTATGCAAACAGTTAGGTCAAAAATAGCATGTAATTCATAAAAAATTGCTGTAAGGTAGTAGAATACGGAAATGAGAGAGCAAGTTTCACCTTATCTAGCGCGAGGAAATGAGTATGCCGCTAATTGGTCTTGATGTTGGAACAGCCTACTGTAAAGCTTATGGTGATACTGGGCGAGTGATTTTTCCAAGCATGGTTCTGATGCGTCGTAAGACTGTTTGGAATCGCATTAAGCGAAGACCTTTGACACTGGTGGGTGAAGCTGCAGAGAAAGCATTAGCTGAAAAGGGAAGGCTTTTGCGTCCGGTTCGGGAGGGCAGAGTTGTTCATGAGGATACGTATCAGACCGTGGTTCTTGAGGCTCTTTATCGGTTGGGGTTACCTCCTGAGCAGACTAGGGCTGTTGTTGGTACCTTATGTCGCCCAACTGAAGAAGAGATGGGAAGGCTTGAGAAGATCTTGAAGGAACGGGTTAAGCTAGGTGATGTACAGGTATATCCTGCGTCGCTGGGCGCTCTCTTGGCAATGGGCCTTGATTCTGGGGTCGTCGTAGATATCGGCGAAGGGACAACTGGCTACTTGGCTGTTGAAGATCGAGAGGTTGTCGACTTTGGCACCACAGCAGTTGCAGCAGATAGCGTTCTTGATGCCCTACACGACCTAGTGCTCACTGACTTGGAGGCGGATTTGAAGAAAGAAGAGATTAGGATGTTAGTAACTGGGTCGAGAAAAACCGTTAGCCGATACACCGCCACGCTTGGGGTTAAAACGGTAACTGGCGAGAAAATCAAAGAAATGGCTAAGCAAGAGGCTGTATTCTTCGCTGAAGAACTCGCTGAGTGGATGAGAACGTACTTAGCCAGTGCTCCTACATCCGCGTTGGAAAATCCAATCCTGACTGGAGGCGGATCTCTGATTTATCGTGAAGCGTTAACCAGCTTAATACCTGAAGTCAGCTTTAAAGTGCCTACGGATGTCATTTACGCAAATGCTGAGGGCTTATTTAAGATTGCAAAGGAAACTTTCGCCGCTCCTCCCTTAGCCCCAGCCCCAACTTCCTCCGTAAAATAATCGATACGGAATAAAACTCATCGCCAATGAGAATGACTCGATTGCAACTTAACTGTGTCTATAACCCCCTACCTGACATTTTTGAGTTGAAGTCATTATCATGCCAAAAAAGAAGAGGGGAAATTTGTTCTATTCTACAGTAAACGTCTCCATTGGTTGTGTTTCGTATAGGTTATAATTTCGAGCATCTGGGGTTCCGCCAACTGAGTATCCATCCTTAATCAGTAGCCCGCCGGGACCAACATCTGGTTTAGTTGCCTCAGGGTCCTCTGCACCTACATATTTTACAGGGACCTTCACTCCGCTGTAACTCTTACCCGAAGCTAAACTTCCAGTTCCAAGCTTAGACACTAACAGATCGCTGGCAGTCAGACCTAAAGTCGTGGGGATCACTACGTTTGCATTTCCGTCAGCATCTGTCTTGAAAAGAGCGACGTCAACGTATCCCCGCCAAACTCCTTCCCGGGCTGACCAGTATTTTTTAACTCCGAACAAGCCATCCGAACCAGCAAATGGATTTGCGCTATCGACAAATGGTGCATCGAAGGTTGCAAGATACCACTTGTTGGGTTCTAACCCATGCACTATTAGTCTTGCCTCAAACCCATTATCGTAGGATAGTTTGTATTTTAGTTCACCGAAGGCTCCGGGCCAAATAGGATTCCAGCCAGTCTTTCTTAACTAGCAGTAGTGATGCGTTGTTGCTTTTGCCCTTTCCTCCACTTGGTGGGGCAGCTGCTACAGGAATAGCTACAGTAACTACCGACAACAAGAACGCCGAGATGACAAAAAGGGCTATCACGATCCTCCTATCTAGAATTGCTCTCATTTTTTCTCTCCTTTTTAGTTAGCGAGAGGATTAGGCGGGAATGTGGGTTATATAAGCTAAATTTAGAGGTGAAATAGGGTAAAAATTGGCGGAGAAATTCTTGATACCGTTATTCCGCCAACAAAACCTGAAGATAACGTAACTTATGGCATGAAATTCAGAGTTAGCTTGAATTATTGCCTATTGAACGACAGGAAATTGCAGTAGGATTTTCAACTTATGAATGCATAATGCAAAAGTGCAGATATGTCAAAAATGCATGCAATTCTCATTCACAATCACTCTTCAAACTCAGCAGGTTGTAATTGGGATGTGGTGCAGGGTTATTATGGTTGAATTACCGGGTTTTTTGAGTTAGTTGCTTATGGGGATCAAGTAGCTTGGAAGATAGGTCAGACATAAAATAAAGGATGAAGGTGTAAGCGGCCTTCAGCCTAACTTTAGGACTTCATCTATTTGTCTAGCGAAGTCTCGGCTTTCGTCTCCTATTGGCACCAGTTTGATGTCTTGGGTTGCTTTGATCCCGACGCCCAGTTGGGCAGCGCGAGAGATTTGTTCCTGCTCAAAAATCCGCCCCCGAGAGACTTCGGGAGTAGTTCCAAAGAAGCGTAGAATAGCTACGCCTACAGCATCTATGGCTACGCGGTCTTCACCCGCCAACATGACGCCTGGATGAATTAACTCACCGCTTTCGGGTCCTCCGCTTACAAAGGCTTCTATGGCGTCTAGGAGTACGAGCGGGCAGGCGTAAGTTTGGTTGATTTCGGCTATCATTAGCCTCTGAGCTCTTGAGGTGTGGAGTTCCCTCATATAGTTGTATTCATCTTTGGGATCGTATTTGGCTACCAGCCCAACTGAATTTTTGAGGGATAGGGTGAAATGCCCGCCGAATCGGTGGGTTTTCAGGCAACAGGTTTGAACTACCTTATCTGCTTCTTTGAAGATCTTTGCTAAGAGAAAGCCCCTTTTCCAGTGGGTGCCTGTAGGCTTAAAATGCACCCATCCTTCTTCGGGAAGATCATCCAATACCAAAATCTTACATTTAAGTTTGATAAGGAGTTCAGATACCCCTAGTTGCCTTAAGACTTCTTGAGCGTTTCCCATTCCGCTACGTTCAGCGAGGGTTATCTCGTTTGCTCCTGCGGCTTTTAGGCTGCTGACTAGAGCTCTCAACGTCTCTAGGTGGGTTGAGGCGGGAAACGCGTCAGCGCTGTTGTAGTTTGCCTTCAAAACAATCTTTTTTGTTTTGAGTTCTTCCAAGTTGAATTGTTTAAGAAGGGCTTGAACTCCTTTTGCCCGGTTTTCAGTTCTTAACAGAAATACTGTAGTTTTTTTATCGTCCTCTACTTTGTTGACCGTCTCCAAATTGAGTGAGGTCATTTGAAGACCCAGGAATGGATCGCTTGCATTAGAGTTAGGTTTGTATACGGAGCACTTTATTGCGCTTGTAACTTTTGTCCGCACTTCGGGCAGAAGGTTGCTCCTTCTGGCAGTTTGGCACCGCAACTTGGGCAATAAACAAAACCTGAAGGTGGAGGAGCGGCTGGACTTGGAGGTGGGGGAGCAGTTGGGATTGGGACCGAAGGCGCTACCGGCGGGGCGCAAACTTCAGGAGCCCCGTCACAGTAGATTAGTGCAGCGGATCTTGCGGCGAAAACGGTGAAAATTGGATGTATTACAAGCGAGATCAACCACCCAATCATTGGGATACCGCTAATGCCCCCAACAACTATTGCGAGTACGAAAACAACTATAAGCCAAGCTATGTATTTGCCCCAACCAATCTTTTTAATGATGGCAAAAATTTCGCCGAAGGCAAATGCCTTGCCAAAACTGTTGTACTTGATCATATGTACAATTCCCATAGCCAGAATTATGGCTAGGAGGAAGACTAGGACTACACCTACTAAGATTGTGATAATTCCAGTTGCAGTTAAGATGAAAAAGAAGGCTCTTCGAACTCCCATTCGCGCGATTTCAAAGTAAACCCCAGAGACAATTATTATGATTGGGATAATCATGTAGATGAACGAAGCCCCCGCAACTTTAAGCCCATTAACCCACATTTCGCCATAACGCTCTAATGGCGGGGGATCCTTAGAACTCGGAGACTCGCGAATAACCCTCCACGCATAACCAGCTACAATTAAATTCACAATGGGAATAAAATTAAGCACAATTAGTATCACTAATCTACCCAGATCAGCGAACATCTTCTTGGCATAGTCGATAGAAACTCCAAGATTCTCATCTAACTTCATTATCTTTACCCCTATAGTTGTTGATGAAGTGCGATATAAAAAATGCACATATATAAAACACTTGTCGGAGAGCTACTAGAAGCATTGTTTGGCATTCTAAGGAAGATTTGTTTAGGAATAACTTCTCGCGGAAGCCCATTCCATCAACGGCATTGTTGCATTTCTTAGTTCTAATCCATCTTTGGTTAGGGAATACTCTACTCTTGGGGGTATTTCTGCAAAGGCTTCTCGCTTGACCAGACCCACCATTTCTAATTCTTTTAGTCTATCAGCTAAGGCCTTCGGACTTATCTTTCCTAGCTTTTCCATGATTTCGTTGAATCTTAGTTTCTGATAATTGCCTAATGTAGCGATAATTTGTAGCGCCCATTTTTTACTGATGATGTCTATCACGCCTTCTAGGGGGCATAGGCAGATGTCTTCGCCTCCCTTGCGTGGGCTACATGCCTCACCACTTTCTTTTGGCATAGCGACTTTCCTTCCATATACTTGTTACATTACTTTAAACTTGATAGTTTAAATACTATATTTTTTATATTAAGTTTACGATTTATAGGAGGTGGGATTAAATGTGCATAGAATGTCTGTGTACTGGCAGTAAGAAGAGGAAAAGATGAGACATATGAAACATAACGAGTTAAACGGTAACACATGTAATCGGACTTCCAGTATTCTGTTTGCCTTATTCAGCACTTATTGTCCATGAATTGCGTAACGGAAAGCAAAACTGTTGTAAATGTTATTTTTGGCTTGTGAAATGTGGTGCCGACACGTAGCCTATATCTATAGTGATAGCAGTTTGTCAGTAGCTGTTATGGCTGCAGCCCAGAGGGCGTCTGGGAGCATATGGTGTTCTGCTGTGGCATCAAAAAGAATGGATGCGTTCGGGGGAAACTCCTGGTCTCCAACCCAAAGTATAAAGGTTAGCGGAATCCGTGGAAGCACCTTCAGCTCAAAGGCTACGTCCCCATGAGGTACCTTTTTTCCACCGAGTGAAAGTCCAGCTCTTAGAAAAGCTTCAGGGTTATGACCGAACTTCTGCTTGATTGGTTCAACTGGCATAGCGTGAGGCCCAACGAAAAATACGTCTCCACTCTTGAACTGCGTTGGCTTAACTAGTACGCCACTAGGCTCGATATCCTTAGCATTTACAAGATACGCAACAGTCATGATACGAAAAGGGAGTTTAATTTTCGGGGAACTTGATTCTGTGCAATAGGCTTTTTCAATTAAGCGTTTGCTTGGCCAGATGAAGTAATCTTCATTAAGAATTTTCAAGGTGTAGTGGTTTGCTTCGGCATTATAACTTGCTAGACTTCTTTTGCAAACGTCTGTCGGATCAAGTTGCGCCAGATCGTTCCAGATCGCTTCTTCTCCGGCGCCGAGGGTTTGTAGCAGTGGAGCGAGGCGTTCAAGTAGGGATAAATTCTTGCTATTTTTCATGCTTATTCACTGACGGTTGCTGAGTTTTCTTGAATTTATCCGGTTCAAACTAATAAACTTCAACCTTATTGCTTGGCTAGAATTTTTGTCCTGATGCCTAGGAAAATGGGCAGGCGTTGTTTTACCGGGTCTTAAGTTTTCCCCTTACGCCGACGTACACTAGCGCTGCAATGACACCGTTTAGGGTTGCTGCAAGTAAAAGAAATGGCACGAACGTTAGGGCCGCGGTCCAGCCTATTGCTGGGATCGCTACAACGAAAAGTGCTGTGTTAATTGCTACGCCACTAAGGGTCGCCGGTATGAAACCCCATTTATAGTTAACCTTATTCACAAGCCCCATAGCTCCACCAGCTATAGCCATTCCTAAAGCGATTGGTAAATGAAGTATACCTAGCGGAAAGCCGTTAATTAATGAGGTAATTATATGTCCGATCCCAGACACCAGAGCGCCATCGAGAGCGCCGAAGTATAGAGCTGCGAAGAAACCAGGAGAAGAATCGAACGCTACGGTCTGGATTGGACTTGGTGGATGAAAAAAGGAGCCGATAACGCACAGAGCGGAAAAAATTGAAAGTCGTGCAATACGTTGGGATTTAGATGTTTTAAAGACGCTCGTGGCTTGTGACTCATGTTTCATGGATGTTAGCTCCTACTTGTGCGTGCCGAATTGTGCGGTGTTTCATTTGGTTAAGCAAACGCTCAGCAACCTCTAAATCTTGGATTGTGTTAATGTTAACAGCTATTTCTTCCTTCTCAATTATGAATGTTTCTTGTTCTAATTCGCCTTCGTCGATCCTTTTTCCATCGATTATGTTTATGCCGGTAGGAACAAGTGTCTTTTTTTCCTTAAGGACGCGATCTGCTTTTAAACCTAGTTTTTTTGGAATTTTTGCTGGCACCATTACAGCTAACGCTGGCTTGCCACAGCGCTCATACTTTTTGACAACTTTGTTGATGATTTCGCTTGTAATAAATGGGAGGTCAGCAGAGATTACTAATACTTTTTCTAATCCAAGTTTTTTGATGGCATATTGTGTATCTGATACGTAGTCTTCTCCGGGTGTTTCTAGTACTTCGATTGACCATTCTTTAACCTTACTTTTTGTGCGAGGTGTGTGCTTACTTACTGCAACTATGATTCGATCTATTTCCTTGGCATTCCTTAGGGCGTATAAGACATATTCAATAATTGGTTTGTTTCCGATGCTAACTAGTGGTTTTTCAATCTCAAGGTTCATCCGTGTGCCTTTGCCACCTGCTATAACTAGAGCGGTTATACCCATTGGATCATCGCCAAAATAATAATCATAGAGAACATTCGGGTGAGTTCATTTGAAGCACCGAAGACGTCCCCGGTTATACCTCTAAAATGTCTGTTCGAAATCCAGACAATGATTAAGGCGACTAGAACGCTTGCTATCGACACAATGAAACCAGTCAATCCAAGTAGAAGTACCGCTATTCCAAATGAGATAGCTAGAGCAACTATCAGACGAAGATTGCCATATGGACCATGCATAGCGTTAATGACGTACGTGTTTAATCCCTTCTGAGCGGATTTACCAGCCCAAGCCTCAACAACCATAGTAAGTTTAGCCAACGCCTCAGATACAATTAAGGCCTGGAAGATAATTCGGATAGTTAATCCACCAATGCATAACGCAGTTGTCAACAAGACAACTAAACCTAGAGTTAACCCACCTGCACCAGTTTGTTGATCATGCATAACTTGGATTTTCTCTTCCGGAGTGCCTCGGAACATAATCCCATCTCCAAAATCTAGTAGCCCATCTGTATGGTTAACGCCAGTTATCAAAAGTAGAAAACCAAGACTTAGTATGCCCACTACCAAGCTTGACAAAAAATGGAGAAGAAGCCACGCAAATATGCCTGTTAGAAAACCTATGAGGATCCCAATTAATGGAAAAAGGTACATATGATTTGCAGCTTCAGCGATCCCATCTTCACTCATTCCAACTGGAATTGTTGTAAGAAATCCGATTACGTTCTTTATGCCCTTTAATTTGCTCAACTAAGTCGTCTCTCACTTTGCCTTGTGGCTTGGGTATACATTTTTGATGAACACCCTGCAATTAAACCTCCAATGGCATCATTCATGATAGGTCCTAATTTTTTTAGAATCCCGGGTTTAGTTTGATCGAAGCGAATGAACTCGAAAATTCCTCTCGCTCCAGCGATGTAGTTGGCAATACATATACCTAGAAGTTCATCAGCCACTAGCCCCGGACGCCCAGCAAACCTATCCTTCGTTAACCCTGGAACTAAACCAGCTTTTGCGCCTTCTTCTACGCGGTAACATGCAACTACCATGCAAGAAACATTAACGTCTGATAAGGCATCATTAAACTCTTCCACTAGGCAGTTAATCGCCTTCTCCTTGGTTTCCACCCCTGGATGTGGAACAAACAGCTCTAACGCCGTATCGATCATAGCTTGTAACGTTATTCCCTGTTTCTCAAGGTATTCAAGTAGTTGTGGTTTTGACTGGTTGGATCTTCTTTGACGTTTGACCAAATTAATCGCCAGTAAGGTTATATGGTTGGATTATCCATCCAATAAAACTATTGGAAGATATGAAATGAGATTAAATATTCCAACAAAGCAACTCTCAGCTATATCGCTATTAGTTGCCACTGGAGCAGCGCTAAGGATGTAGTTGGGATGGGTTGCTTTAGCATCACCCATTCATATATATGGTAGTCTGGTCTAACCTATGAAAGTAGCAGCTTTTTGGAGCGGCGGCAAAGACTCTGCCCTAGCTTATTATAAAGCAATAACTGAAGGTCATGAGGTCGCCTTTATTATTACATTCATCTTCAGTGATTGGCCTTTCCTCTGTCATCCGATGCCAATAATGCAACTTCAATCTGAGGCTTTGGGAATCGCTCATCTTAGGGTTAAGGTTGAGGAGCCATATCGCGAAGGGTACAGAGCAGTTCTCTCTCGTTTGAAGAGGGAAGAGGGAATTGAGGGTATAGTGACTGGGGATATCTGGATTGAGGATCATAGGCGTTGGAATGAAAGTGTGTGTGAGGGATTGGGGATTAGATTGATTATGCCATTATGGGGTTTAGATCGTTATCAGATTTTAAACGAGGTGATTTCAAGCGGATTTAGATGCGCTATCACGTGCGTGAAGCAACCTTGGTTTGACGAGGGATGGTTAGGTCGCAAGTTAGACATGGATTGTGTAAAGGACTTGAAAGTTTTGAACACCCGGTATGGGATAGACCTTTGCGGAGAAAATGGGGAGTATCACACCATGGTCGTCGATGCCCCAATTTTCAAAGAGATGATTGAGATTTCAAGCTTCAGCAAAGAGAGAAGGGATTCGGTATTATTTTTAAAAATTAATCAATCCTCATTAAAGCCTAAAAATGACTGACAAAATTTCTAGCCCTAACGAAAAGAATAGTTAGTAATCTTGTGTTAAATCCACTGGTTTCTCCAAGGGTTGTATGAGCATTCATTTCGGCAGTAGTTGCTGCGTTTGTATATACAACCACGACATTCGGGCGGAATGACTATTCGCGGCGGTTGTTTTAGAGCTTGTTGAGACGTGTAGGATTTCACCTTTTGCTGGGTTGTGTTTTAGGTGAGTTGAATATTTTTATGACTTTGTGACACTGTGTTTGGTAAAGGTTTAGTCTGAGATGAAGCGTTTAACATGTTTTTGTTCTGTTAATTGGCTGGTTGTTAGAGATTTTTGGTTTGAGGCGTTTAAAGATCCATATTTTAAAGTTTTATCCTCTCGAAGTTCTTTATAAAGCAGTTTAGTTTCTCAGCGAAAAATAACTACAATCAATTTTTCTAAATCATTTATTGATCGATTTAAATGTCGAAGAGAACTTTAACAGTGACATTGCCAGGTTGTTTAATTATTTCCATTTGATGGTAGGTGACAGCTTTTATGCCAGTCTTGGATGGATGTTTCTCAGGGTTGTATGGCTCACCCCAAATTATCGCAGTTAAGTGATAACCTGATGGTACTTGTTTGATTGCTTTTACTTTGAATTTCGAGTATAACGAGTCCTTTGTTTCAAAATTTACAAGGAGACGTTCCAACCAGCTGTAAAGGAGGGCATACTCATCTTCTGCAGTTACTTCGATTTGCTCCCGCTTTTGTGGAGAGACTTTCTTGGTATCGGTCATCACATTAAACATAGCTAATGCAACGTTCTCAAACGCTTCTTCGAGATTTCCTCCATACGCAGCAACGTAGGCATCACTAACGTGTTCTAGGAATTCGAAGAATTTCTTCCGCGGCACAGTGTACCACCAAAATCATCTAAATATGGTCTGGCTTCCTATAAGAGCGTACAATAAGGTAATAAGGCTCATGGATTTAGTTAGAAATGCCATGCCGGGGTGGCGGAGTCCTCTCCGCGAGGACGAACTGGACGAACGCGCCGGCCTTGAGAGATTGCCCATGGGAGCCGGTGGCCCTTTTGGGTCTCAGGGGTTCAAATCCCTTCCCCGGCGCCAACAGAAATTGACTGGACAGTCAATTTTTTAGCGCTTTTCACTAAATAATCCCATTTAATCCCTGCAGAGAGTTCGCGGCAAACCTGTTTAGTAATTAGCACCAAAATCTTTCTTGAACTCTTCAGCTAATTTCGCTCCCCAATTGTCGATAGGCTCTAACTTCCCGAAGAAGAATCTGAGTACTGGTGGCTCCTCAATGAATCTTAACCCCTTAACCAAGTTTCTTTTCTGATATAACCAACCAACTCGGTC
>Ga0315306_10001085_pt1 | contig 13076 bp, 14 predicted proteins | sample TDP1_MG_FD_203803 | JGI IMG/M metagenome (GOLD analysis project Ga0315306, IMG submission 203803) | Freshwater sediment microbial communities from Lake Towuti, South Sulawesi, Indonesia - TDP1 | ecosystem: Environmental > Aquatic > Freshwater > Lake > Sediment | place: Indonesia: South Sulawesi... | reverse complement strand
TGCCCAAAGCATGCAAATACTCATGCAAGAGCAAATTGTAGATTAAAGCATTAACCACACGTTTCGACTTAAGAGCAGCCTCAACTATCTGAACTAAACGCCTGTTCAAAACAATATTGTTTGTTCCAAGCGGATGATAGGCGCCTAGCTGAATGGGCAAATCATCCAGAAAAAGCATCATTCCGCCTCTACGCCTATGCAAAGAAAACTTGACGCTGTCTTTAACGATGTCCCAAACTTCCCCATAGCTTTTAGCATTGTCTAAGCGGCTGCGAAATCTTTCAGCAATCGAAGACTTGCTTTCGTTCATCAATATCTGTCTCCTAATAGTTTCACATCACATCATGCCTTATATAAAGTATGGAAACACTATCTTCTAAGCATACCAAAACACATAAAGAACTGAAATAAAATGATTAATATGATTTGGAGGCAAAAGCGACATGGCAGGCATAGTTCTTGTTAGAGACGTTATGTCAAAAGACGTGAAAGTTGTGCGCCCTGACACCAGCGTCAAAGAAGTTGTAGCGACTATGAACAAGTTTGACATAGGTTCCATAATAGTAGTACAAGGCGACAGACCCGTGGGCATCATAACAGAACGCGATGTGCTCAGAAGGTTGGTGGAGCCTTGTCTGGCGCCGGAAACCCTAATGGCAAGGCAACTGATGACCAGCCCAGTGCTTACCATAAGCGAAACAGCCAGCATCGAAGAAGCAGCGAGACTTATGGCAAAGAAAAGAGTAAAAAAGCTTCCCGTCATGAACAACCAGAAACTCGTCGGCATAGTAACCTTTACAGACATCGTTGCTAAAGTACCAACCATGCTCTCCATACTAGAAGAACTCGTAAGACCCTATCACCGTATCTACTGAAACTACATCAGTTTTCCACTTTTAAATTCCAGTCTACCGTGCCCTAGCCACAACATTCAAGCTCGTTAAAGGAGTCATAGGCTGACACGTTGACAAGTTTCCATAAAATGCCACCGGCTCCCAACAAGCCTTTCTAAGAAGGGATGAAAGTTCACTGATGCTGTAAGCATGGTTTTCGATCTCTATCCTATCTATGAACATTAAATCTTCTCCACGTTTATTATAGAATGCCCAAGAAGAGCTTATTTGTGAGGTTGTCGGATCGTACTTTCTATTCTCCAACATCACAATGTTGTCAACTTCCGTGTAGGCAGTAGGGGTAAACTTCAGAGAGAGGAAGTCGCTATGCATGGTCTCAGCGATAAATAGGACTGCACCTTCCCTTGAAAGCTCTCTGGCTTGCTTGAAAACGTTCAAGTCATCCTCTGGCGAGAAGTATCCAATAGATGTCCAAGCATTAACAACCACGTCGAAATTCTGTGAAACACGTCCAGCGACCTTCTTCAGGTTTCTGACATCTCCCTCTAAGAATGTGACCATGTTGGAAACTCTATGTTCTTCAGCTTTCCTTCTTGCATCTTCTAAGAAAGCTCTCGAAATGTCGACTCCAACAGCTTTGAATCCCTTTTTAGCCATGTAAATTGAAATTCGCCCGTTTCCACAGCATAAGTCAAGTAAATTGCCCGACGTCACCCCAAAGTTACTAAGAACCTTCACCATTCCATTAACAAGTTCTTCTGTTCGAGACCATCTTTCATTCATAAGCTTTAAGAAAAGGTCAGAATGGTCAATAAATAACTTTTTAGTCCAATCACTCATATTTTAATATAAACCATTATGTTTTCTAATATACGTTTTGGACGAAGAATAAAAGATAGATACTCGCGATTATCATAATTAGCTAGAATTTAGGTTTAGGCTTGCCCAACTTTCTATCGAGACATGCTTTAATGAAACCGTAATATTCTGGGTCTGGTCTTTCCGGGCGGCTTTTGAATTCGCCGTGAAATTGTGAAGTGAAAAAGAAGAAGTGGTTCGGCAGCTCCGAGATTTCCATTCTCCTACCATCAGCACTCCTACCAGAAAACACTATTCCGTTTTTTTCAAGCGTCTCCAAATAATCGAGATTAACCTCGAATCTATGACGGTGGCGTTCGTAAATTTCCTCACTTTTATAAAGTATATGAGCTGTAGTGTTTGGTTTTATGACTATTTTGTGCGCGCCCAGCCGCATGGTAGCCCCTTTATATTCTATTCCTCTCTGCTCAGGCATTAAGTCAATCACTGGATGAGGTGAGTTCGGGTTAATTTCGGTGCTGTTTGCCTCTTCCAAACCGCAGACATGACGGGCAAACTCTATTACGGCTAGTTGGAAACCGTAGCATATGCCGAGAAATGGGATGTTGTTTTCCCTTGCAAACTTGATCGCCGTTATTTTTCCTTCAGTGCCCCTTGGACCAAAACCGTATGGCACAAATATACCATCAAAATCTTGGAGAGTCTTTATGTCTCTTGGGTTTTGTTCAAACTTTTCAGCCTCTATAAAATGGATACAAACTTTTGTCTTACATGCAGCTCCTGCATGTCGCAACGCTTCATTCATGCTTACATAGCTGTCTGCTAATCCTGCATACTTGCCAACTAAACCAATCTTCACCTCATGTTTCGGATTCAGCACGGCATTTACAAAATTTTTCCATTCTTTAAAAACAGGCTTACGTTCCAAAAATCCAAGCCTCTTGCAAATGAAATCGCCCATTCCCTGCTCGTCCAAAATTAGTGGAACCTGATAGATTGATTCCACAGTATACGAGCAGAAAACAGCGTTTTCAGGTATTGTACCAAATAAGGCTATTTTTCTCAAAGCTTCTGAATCTATCATTTGCGGGCATCTTGCAACGATAATGTCTGGCTGAATACCGATGCGTCTCAACTCGTTAACGCTGTGTTGAAGAGGCTTCGTCTTCATTTCTTTCGTGACATCCAAAATTGGAACTAGGGCAACATGCACATACAAAGTGTTTTCGAAGCCTTCTTCCAAACGCATCTGACGGATAGCCTCAAGAAATGGTAAGCCCTCAATGTCGCCTACTGTGCCTCCAACCTCAGTTAAGACAACATCGACATCGGAATGTTTAGTTACAGCGTGAATGCGAGTTTTAATCTCGTTGGTCACGTGTGGCACAATCTGTACACATCTTCCAAGAAAGTCGCCTCGGCGTTCCTTTTCAATAACAGCCTTATACACCAAACCAGTTGTGATGTTGTTATCCTTTCGAAGGTTTAAATCGAGAAAACGTTCATACCAGCCTAAGTCAAGGTCCGTTTCTCCCCCATCATCAGTGACATAAACTTCGCCATGCATATAGGGATTCATCGTTCCAGCGTCAACGTTCACGTAAGGGTCAATTTTTATAACAGTAACTTTTAATCCCCTTGCTTGAAGCATCTTGCCCATTGAAGAAGTTACAATACCCTTGCCAACGGAGCTTAACACACCGCCCGTAACAAAAATATACCTAACCATAACTGATTTTTCCTCACAATAACCTACCTTTTAGCCGTATTAATATAACCTTTTTGCGTGCACAACATTGGATAGTCTATGATACGTTTTTCATTTGATTAATGATGCTGCAGATTTTTTCGGGATTATTTGAAGAGAAGACGAATGGTCTCCCTTTCCTAAGAATTATCTTTACCGCATCGCCAAACGATGTTGTGTAAGCCCAAGAGCCATCTAAGCCAAACCTAACACCGACACCGCCATATTTTCTGAAAAGGGCTTTAGTGGGTTCACAAGAGACTATATCTACCATTGAGATGTGTTTTCGATTGAAAAAGCCGTAATTAATTAAGAGTTCCTTATCGGCAACTTGTATTTGTATACCTCGATAATTCCAGAACAACAGCAACAAAAACCCTAGAGTAGAAACTGAAATAACAATCCAAAAGGGATTTTGAATAGCAACACCAACTACGATGGTTATTGACAGCACGCATAAGGAAATTAAAGAAACGAATCCAACCATGAATTTCACGAATATGCTGGCGGAAACCCACTCAGAGTACACAATATTCCTCATTTTAGCTCCAACTAAAGCATTATGAGCGGGTTCAAATTAATCTTTTGAGAACCGCTTAATTAATAAACAAACAAGCTACGTTTTTTAGGGTGGAAACCTATTTTATTCTTGGAGACTGTAATGCTGATATGGGAAATAATGCTTTTGGTCTTGCTTGCAATTTCTTTCATCTTTGTTATTAGTTTGTTAGCGTGTCGCCTCTTATCGTCAGACTGGCGAGTAAGACCGTTATGGAACATGTATAAGGAACTTTATGAGAAAATAAGACGAAAACTATTTGGACATTAAGCGAAGACAACGGAGACTATTGGAAATCATGCCCTTTGAGAAAAGTCCCAGTATTGTCTACTGGCTTGGAAACAATTTGTATCTAAACACAACTAATAGATGTTCAAATAATTGCTACTTCTGCATAAGAACTTTTAAGGAAGATGTCGGCGGCTTCAACTTAAAGCTGAATAGGAAGCCTTCCACTGAAGAAGTGATAAGAGAGCTTCAGAATTTTATAAACCTGAAAAACTGGAGTGAAATTGTCTTCTGCGGCTTCGGCGAACCACTAGAAAGGCTGGATTGCGTCTTAGAGGTCTGCAAATGGATAAAAAAGTATTATGGAAAAGCTGCAAGCATCAGAATAGACACTAATGGCCAAGGAACCCTAATTAATAAAGGTCGAGAAGTTATCGGGGAACTGAAGGAGGCGGGTGTGGATAAAATAAGCGTAAGCTTGAACGCCCCTGACAAGGAAACTTATAATCAAGTTTGCAGACCAACATTTAACAATGCCTTTGGAAGCGTTCTAGAATTTATCAAAAGAGCCAAAGAAGTCTTTCACGTTGAAATCACAACAGTAGCCATTCCAGAAGTTGACACTTCAAAAATTGGAGAAATTGCCAAAAAAATGGGAGTAAAATTTAGAATAAGAGAGTACATGCCATGCTCTTGGTAAACTTGGTTTATTTGATAAATTAGAGTTACACTTTTCTAAATAGTTTAACGATGCTGCTTACGATAATTGTCAATCCTGCAGAAATTATGAGTCCGGCGAGAAAGCTGAACCAGCCTATGGTTTGGCTTGCTAACATGCTTAGAAAGAAGCCTGCGATAAGCCAGAATACCATGCCAGATATGGTTCCACTTTTTCTATCTAAAGGCTCGTGAAAAACAAATCTAAGAGCTAAAATAACAATGTGAAAAGCGCCGAAAATGAAACAGAATTGCATGGCTGCTGTATAGACAACTAGATGGTTGTACTCATGCTTTGGAGCGGGAAACACTATATTTTCAGTCACGTTTTCGAGATGAAAATCTTTGAAGAAATTGACGACTTCTTCGGTAGAGTTTGGGGTAATAATCCATATTGTGCCAAAGAGAATGAGGAAAAATCCGAAAGAAAAAATGCCTAGCCAATCCGTGCCCTTTAAGCGTTTCTCATTTTCCATCATAGGTCGCGCCTACTTTTTGTTTAAGTAAACTAAGGTTAACGTTTCCTTCTTAAAACAGTTGCCATAAAATTTAATCAGCATTTTTAAAAGACGAAAGTCCATAACGTAATTTGGATGGAGAAAGTGTAACATGAAAGTTCTCTTCGTGGAACCTCCAAAGGACATCTGGTTTGTGATGGGTGAATATTTGCCACCACCCTTTGGAATAATTCAGCTCGCGGCGTATCTTGAGAAAGAGGTGGAAAATGTAGAAATTGAGGTGTTAGACTGCAACGCTCAACAAGTAGATTGGAAAGGTATGGAAAAAAGAATTGAATCTTTCAGTCCTGACATTGTGGCTTCGAGCGCATTAGCCACATGTAACACATACCTAATCGCTAGAACCTTAGAAACTGCAAAGAGAGTAAACCCTGATATCCTCACAGTTGCTGGGGGACAACATTTTACCGCAACAGCCCAAGAAAGTCTGGAAAGTTATCCAGAAATCGACATCATCGTTCGAGGAGAAGGTGAAAAAACCCTTACAGAACTTGTCAAAAAAGCAAGGAAGAAATCATCTTTTCGACAGATAAAAGGAATATCATTCAAGCATAATGGAAAAATCCTGCACAATCCACCGAGGCCTCTCATTGAGAATCTGGATGAACTTCCATATCCTGGGTACCATTTTGTCAAAGACATTGTTCACAAGTATCATTTTGTTGCAATGGTTGGTCGTGATACTCCATATGCTTTAGTTGAGGGTTCGAGGGGGTGCCCTCACCACTGCACTTTTTGCTCTCAATGGAGACATTGGCAGGGAACATGGAGGACAAAATCCTCTAAGCGTATTGCAGATGAAATGGCGTTCTGCTATCAAAACTATGGTATTAGATTTATTTGGTTGACAGATGACAACTTCGGCTTTGGCGAGCGAGCAGGTGAACTTGCTGACGAGATTATACAGCATGGAATTGCTAAGGATTTAATGTGGTTTACGCAAGCGAGATGCGACGATGTCGTGAAACATAGGGATGTTTTGCCAAAAATGCGGAAGGCGGGTCTCTGTTGGGTTCTTCTGGGTGTGGAAAATCCAAGACGATCTACTCTTGAAACTTTTAGGAAGAACATGACCACGGAGGACGCTAGAGAGGCGGTGAAACTGTTAAAGGAAAATGACATTTTTGCCCAGGCCATGTTTATAATAGGCGAACGAAAAGACACAGCTAAATCAATCACTGATTTAAGAGAGTTTGTGAACGAGTTAGATCCAGATTTCGCCATATTCGCCATCCTTACACCATTTCCCGGAACAGAACTCTTTGAAGAAGCAAAAAGAAACGGATGGATAGAAGATTTCAACTGGTCGCATTATGATATGGTTCACGCCATAATGCCAACAGAAACATTGTCAAGGAAAGAAGTGCAAGAAGAACTCTACCACTGCTATAGAAGCTTCTACGGTTCTTTGAGCAGAAGGCTACAAGGATTGTTTTCCGAGAATGTGATGAGAAGAAGGGTTTACTGGTACATGGCTTTCAGGGGCATTTTAAAACAGCTTAGAATGCTTTTTTAGGCGACGTTGAATGTCAAGTATACGCCATAATCCCATTTTGCTGTTCACAATAAGTGTCTCCATTTTTGGAGTATTCATCGTACTGGCATTCACGGTTAATCCGCCAATGACTCATGAAAACTTCTTTTGGCGAAAACCATTAGTCGGCTTGGTTTTCGGTCTTATTTGTATATTAGGGATTTTTGCTACTTTCTTTCCAAAACAATGCTCAAAAACTTTTCAGTTCCAAAAAGAGAAAAAAAATTTCACTTCTCACAACGATCACGCCGCCTTTAGGGGTCATCATCCTGACTGCGAAGAATTTTCAGCTCACGTGGTACACGTAAACAATCGCACCTTTTGTGCAGCATGTAATGGATTGTTTCTTGGAGCAGCCATAGCCTTTGCTGGAACAGCTTTCTATTTCTTTGACGGATGGCGTATCGAAGAAATGAGTTTCTTGGCAATTTTAATCGGAGTTGTAGGAGTGGTTCTCGGATTTTTTCAACTAAGGTTCAGAGGGTTTGTCCGTCTATTTTTTAACGCGTTCTTTGTTTTTGGAGCTTTCTTAATCCTAGCTGGAATTGACGAGTTAATTCAAAGTCTGTTCGTTGATCTATTTTTAATACTTTTGATTGTTTTTTGGCTCCTTACAAGAATACAGCTTTCACAATGGGACCATTGGAGAATTTGCCACAACTGCAAAATTCCATGTGAAGTTCGTGATTTAAAGAAAAAGCAGGGTTAATATCTGCGACGTAATCCGTAGAAGGCGCCTATCATGATCAATATGCCAAAAAGGATTATTACGAACGGCCACCACGGTATTGATATTTTATAAACTTCCGAGACCAAAAAGCTAATCCCTGCAAGGACTATTATTATGCCGATGGCTATCCCTACGATTGCGCCGCCTCGGGGAATTCCGAAGCATTCTTCCTCGGGTTTAAAGCATTCCTCTTCATGTCGTTTGCGACGCTCTTGTTCCTGAACTGGATAAAGGGGTGCTCCGCATTGAGAACAGACTTTAGCGTCGTCTGGATTCTTGGTACCACACTTAGTACAGTAAACCATTTTATTCTCCCGCACTACATTCTACGGATAATATTCTTAAGACTTTTGGTGAGAGGACAGCCCTTTAAGGCGTTTGAGACTGCAACCATTAAAGTGTTTCCTATTTTATTGCTTAAGGGTTTACGGCTATTTTGATTTCGCTTTTTGAGGTGGAGAGTATTTCAAAAGCCTCTCTTATTTTTTCGAGCCTCATTTTTCGCGTTATAAGCGGTTTCACATCAATAGTTTTTGTGGCAATTAGGTTTAGGGCTTTTCTAAAATGTAAGGGAGTTGCGTGAAAAGTGCCCAGAACTGTTACTTCTCCATAGTGAAGCAGTTCCGTGTTAAGCTTTATTTCTGTTCCAGGTGGACACCCGCCAAACTCGAGGACTGTTCCGCCTTTCCTTACAAGTTTCATAGCTTGCTCCCATGTGACACGCAATCCTATAGCTTCAATTACAATGTCTGCACCGTAACCGTCTGTAAATTTACGAACCATTTCCGCAGCATCCACTTTTCCGGCGTTAACAGTTTCGTCTGCCCCGAGTTTTTCTGCAAAGTTTAATCTTTCCTCCACCAGATCTATAATCATTACTTTTTCGGCGCCCATTTTCTTGACGGTTAAGAGGTGCAGTAGTCCTATTGGTCCAGCACCAATTATTGTTACAGCATCGCCTAGTTTCACTCTGGCCTCTTCAATTCCATGTAATACGCATGCTAAAGGCTCAGTAATTGCTGCTTCCTCGTATGAAACATGATGCGGAATTTCTTGCATGTTCACCAGAACCATGCGGGATGGAACCTTTATGTATTCTGCGTAGGCTCCCCAAAGCCAAATCATGTTTTCGCAAAGGTTGTATTTGCCCTTTTGACACATTACGCAACGCAAGCATGGAGCGCTGTTACCAGCACGAACACGCATACCCTTTTCAGGCCACTCTAGTCCTTCGCCAGTTTCAGCAACATCGCCAGCCCACTCATGTCCAAATATTGTTGGGAGTTTAATGACTTTTTCAACGTAGCCTCTCTGAAAAATTTTCAAGTCTGTACCACATGTTGTGGCTGCTTTAACCTTAACAAGAACTTCTCCAGACCCAACCTTTGGCACCGGAATATCCTCAATCCTTAGGTCTTTTACGCCGTAAAGCATTGCTGCCTTCATTTCACATCACTCGTTTAGAACAATAACCTTCAAACTTTCCTTACTTTCTGAAGCTGTTTTAAATGCTTTGGCAGTATCAACAAGCCTAAAACGATGGGTTATCAGCTGTTTCACATTTATTCTACCAGATTTTATCAGCTCCAACGCCATCCTTGTTTCTAGATGCGAGGTTGAGTAAGAGGGGATTATCTGAATTTCCGAGAAAAACAGTTCTTTTAGACTTATTCGCAAGTAGTTTCCAGTCTCAACTGGTGCGAAAACGCAGAGTTTTCCGCCTTTACGGCAAATGCTTAGACCAGCCTTATATGCCTCTAAACTTGGCGCAGTAACAATTGCGATGTCTACGCCTCTGCCATCAGTTTCAGCCTTAACAACACTAACCAAATCTTCTTTTTCAGGATTAATCGCCACGTCAGCCCCAAAACGTTTTGCCACATTCAGCCGATAATCAATTAGATCGCTCACAAACGTTTTTGCAGCCCTAAAGATTTTTGACAGAGCGGTGTGAATTATTCCAGTTGTTCCAACGCCGATTATCGCCACCGAATCGCCTGTTTGGATGTTGCATTTTTTAAGGGCTCTCAAGCAGCAGCCGACAGGCTCAATAAATGTAGCTTCTTCAAAGGACATGGTTTCTGGAATTTTTAAAGTGTCTATTTGGAGGTTTGGTGCTGGAACTTTGAAGTATTCTGCAAATCCGCCTGGTTCAATGTTTGTTTTGTGGAATTGCTCGCATAAAGTGAAGTCGCCATGAAGGCAATAATGGCAGGTTAGGCAAGCCACGTGGTGATGAACAAAAACTCTGTCGCCAACATCAAATCCCTCAACTTTATCTCCTTTTCTTACAACCACCCCTGCCGGTTCATGTCCAAGAACCAGCGGAGCACGGCTTTTCAGATACCAATCCATCAAGTCTGAGCCACATATTCCACAAGCCTTCATCTCCACGAGGACTTCTTCTTCGCCTATTTCCGGCGTGGACATATCCTCTATCCGTATGTCTTCGTTGCTGTAATACATGGCGACTTTCATTTCAGTTCAATCGTTTTTCTAATGCTAAACACTTAAGACTTTCCAAGACATACCTTACGCACAAAGTAAAACATGGCAATTGTACGTGACGAGCGTGGCTAAAGTTAGAGAACAAAAAGTGAAAAGAGACACTGATAAGTAAAACCTTTTATAAAAGGAAAGAAATAATTCGTTCTTCATGGAGAAACCAGAAAAAATAGAAAAAACCGTTGGTTATGTACTACTCTTCATCGGATTGATTTTCATAATCATTCCAGCGCTGTTAGCACTTTCAATGTTCTTAAGCGGAGCACAAATTCCTCAGTTTGTTCCGGCCCCAACAGGAGAAACAAATGGATTCGCTAGAGTATTCGCGAACTTCAGCAACGTCTGCTTAATCTTCTTCATCTTCATCGTCATAGTCTGGACAGGCTCAATAATTACCAGCCGCGGCATAACCATAATAAAAGATGTAAGGCTAAAATTGGTCGGAAAAAGCCTCCGAGAAACGTCGGAGATCGCAGAAAAGTAGAGAGCGAGGAATCCCATAGCCTAACTTTCAAACTCTATTTTTTCAATTTTTTCTTTAATTTTCAGCAAAAATTCAGCAGCAGGGGCTCCATCTACAACCCTATGGTCATATGAAAGGCTCAACATTATCATTGGCTTAACTTCAACCTTTCCATTAATCACCACCGGTTTTTCTGTTATCTTTCCTACGCCGAGTATGGCTGCTTCAGAGGGATTAATTATCGGAGTAAAAAATTCAACCCCATACATGCCTAGGTTTGTAATCGTGAAGGTTCCACCAGTCACTTCTTCCCTAGCTAGTTTTCCCTGTCTTGCTTTTTTCATCAATTCATTAATGGCTATATCGATTTCCTTCAGGGGTTTTCTGTCAGCATTGCGTATGACTGGGACAACTAAGCCGTATTCGGTGGCAACAGCCACACCCACGTTTACATCTTCAAATAGTTTTATGTTGCCTCCCTCTAATGTTGAGTTGATTATGGGATGTTCACTTAGGGCTTTTGCAACAGCATTCACAAGAATAGCTGTGTATGAGACTTGGAGTTTCTCGTGCAATTCTATAGCTTTGGAAGCGTTAACTTCCATCATTATCGTGCTGTGGGGAGCCGTTTTAAAGCTGGCAGAAACCCGTTCAGCAGTGGTTTTTCTGAAACCACTTAAAGGAATAATTTCCTTGACTTTTGGTAGAATTCCACGAGTTTCTTCGATGAATCTTCTGATATCTTCTTCAACTATTCTTCCCTCAGGTCCGCTGCCCTTAACAAGCGATAAGTCTATTCCATACTCTCTTGCTAAACGTTTTGCGGCTGGTGAAGCCAAAACTCTTTTTTCTACTTCCTTAACTGCTTGAGGTGCCTCTGCAAGGATTTCTGCTTCTGAAAATGCTTCGTCAGGAGCAGTTATGGCAGCTAAAACCGCGTTGACTGGTGCATCAACGCCTTCTTCCACCAGAATTTTTCGCAGCACACCTGAGATTGGAGCTTCTAAGTCATATGTGGCTTTTTCTGAGATAATTTCCACTATTGGTTCGCCCTTTTCAACAGTGTCGCCTTCCTTTTTGTACCATTTGCCAACTGTGCCTTCTTTCATTGTTAGGCTAAGTTTTGGCATAACCACTTTTATTACCATTTTAGACCGCTTCTCTAACAGCCTTGATTATGGCTTTTTCGTCTGGGAGTACGTAATTTTCTAAAGGTGGGCTAAACGGGATAGGCGTGTCTGGTTCGGCTACACGTTTTATTGGCGCATCTAAATAGTCTATGGCTTCCTCAGCCACTATAGCAGCGATTTCGGCGCTTACACCAGTGGTTTTGCAGTCCTCGCTTACAATAATCAATCTTCCAGTTTTCTTAACAGAATTAATTATCGCTTTTTTATCCAGGGGTGTCAAGGTTCTAGGGTCAACAACTTCTGCGCTGATGCCTTCCTTTTCAAGTTCCTTAGCTGCGCTGAGGGCTTTGTGAACCATGTATAAGGTAGCCACTAACGTGATATCGGCTCCTTCCCTTTTTATGTCCGCTACCCCGACGGGAATGGTGTACTCCTCTTCGGGAACTTCACCTTCAATAGGATACAGAAGCTTATGTTCACAAAAGAAAACTGGGTTGCTGCCCCGTATGGCTGTTTTCAAAAGTCCCTTCGCATCGTAGGGTGTTGAGGGCACAGCTACGTACAAGCCTGGAACATGCATGAACCATGCTTCTAGACTTTGCGAATGATGCGAAGCTATGTTTACCCCTGCACCAAAAGGCGTTCGAATAACAAGCGGACATTTTACTTGACCACCGAACATGTACCGTATTTTTGCTGCTTGGTTTGCGATCTGGTCCATGGCTAGAGCCGTTAAATCTCCAAACATTATCTCTGCCACGGGACGCATGCCGGTTATTGCTGCGCCAACAGCCGTTCCGATTATAGCTGATTCTGATATTGGTGTGTCCCTAACCCTTTCGTCCCCAAATTCTTCTGCCAAACCGTCTGTAACTTTGAACGCTCCTCCCCAGTACTTGCCAATATCTTCACCTAACAGAAAGACTGTTGAATCTCGTCGCATTTCCTCTATTAACGCTTCCCTCAAAGCTTCTCTATAGGTTATCTTCCGCACGTTTATTCTCCCTGAATTTAGGCGTAGACATCCTGTAATGCCTCTTCTTGAGCTGGATATGGACTTTCTATGGCAAAATTGACTGCTTTTTCAATTTCAGCCGAAACTTCTTTTTCAACTTGGTGAATTTCGGTTTCTGTTAAAGTGTTTATTTGCAGGAGTTTTTCTTTAAAGAGTTTAATAGGGTCCTTAGTCAGCCACTCTTCAACTTCTTCCTTAGGTCTGTATTTTGCTGAGTCGACCCGTGAGTGTCCCTTATGCCTATAAGTTTTACACTC
>Ga0315306_10001083_pt1 | contig 13089 bp, 11 predicted proteins | sample TDP1_MG_FD_203803 | JGI IMG/M metagenome (GOLD analysis project Ga0315306, IMG submission 203803) | Freshwater sediment microbial communities from Lake Towuti, South Sulawesi, Indonesia - TDP1 | ecosystem: Environmental > Aquatic > Freshwater > Lake > Sediment | place: Indonesia: South Sulawesi... | reverse complement strand
CTCCGTATTGTGGGCCCCCATATTAGAAATGGTGCAACAGAATCGTTAAAGTTGAGGCCGCCGTGATCTCCGTGAAGGACTTTCTCCCCCTCTTTCTCAGGTCTGAAGTCAGGATTTAGGGAATAGCCCTCTTTCATCGAAACAACAACATCGCCCCATTTATCGCCTTTCACTAACCCCTCTATTCGCTCAACAGCGTTCGGATAGCTCTGCTCTTTGCCCTTGAAGAAAATATGAATGTCCTCTGGACCTATGAAGCCATCATCTAAGATTTGAACCACCTTTGCCTGCCCGTCCTCTACATAAAAGATCAGATCAACTTCCCTTCTGCCTTTCAAGTAGCTTATTATTTTGTCTCTAGTTTGTGGTTCCCCGAACAAGTAGAAGAAGGCGGCTCTGTCATTGTTGGTCACTATTATTTCAGCCTCGTTCATACGCTCAGGATACGCTCTGTCTTCCCCGTCGGCTACCTTATATTCAAGGCTCATGTCTCTTTTGAAGTCTGCTATCAAGTTTGAGAATTCTGTAACCTCGCTTTGGCTGTGATCTGCGGTGATCAACACATAAATAGGCTGGTTGGTGTGAATTTTGTAGAAGCGAAGAGTTTCGGCAAGCTTTCTTACTGCTTCGTCAACCTCTTCCCGCACTTGGTATGAGTGGGGGCCATGCTCGTGGCTCTTTGTGTCTGTACCCGTTTTCCAGTAAACCATCAAGTCGGCAAGCTTTCTTTCGCATCCCCAAATGAGGTCGCCAAATTCGTAACTTACCTCTTTATAGAGAGCGGATAGCAATTCGATCATGGATTTCTGCCCGATTATCCTCTTGCTTACCATATCTTGCAATACTCCATTTATGGATGCACCGATGAAGCTGTCGGCCCCGCGGTGAATCCACTCTTTAATGGACATTGTGTACCAATCCTCTCCAAGAGTTTCAAAGATTGTATACACGATTGGACTTAGGAATCTTTGATTCAGCTCTAGGGCATCCCCTAGGCCTTTAAAGAACTCCTTTTGGAATTTCCTTTTCGAGGCCTGTTCTCGAAAACGTTTGAAGTCAGGCATGCATCTTATGTATTCCCTCGTTTCACCTCCAGAGTAATCGGTCTTGACTTCAACCCAATCGAAAGCGGGGATTCTAGTTTTGAAGGGATAACAACCAGTTATTATTGTCGAATGTGCTGCGGGTGTTATCGATGGGAAGATGGTAACGCACTGCGCAAAATACCCGTCTTCATAGAAGGTCTTCAGATCTTTGTTCCTTTTAGCGACATCTAGAAAGGCCTGCACACTACACCCATCAAGAATCCATAAAAGAACTTTGGGCCCCTTTTTTGCCGAGACTGAGAGGTTACTGCTCTTAAAGAGGATCCTATTTCTTAAAGATTGAAAAAATTTTATAGCTGGGGTACCAACAGCTAGGGCACCCAAAATGACTTCAAGAGAAATATCGATCTGCGTTTTAATCGCGTTGTATAGCGATGGCTGCGTGAACCCTAGATACACAGATACGATAGCTATGATGGAAATGAGAACGAGGGAAATAAGAACGATAACGAAAATTGAAACGTTATTTCGAACTAAAGTCTCAAATCTACCTAGGGGCTTGCTCATAGACATGTCCTTCTTTAGAGACTCAATTCTATCAAAAGCAGAGACACGAACAATGTATCACCTTCTATTTTTAAGAAATATCTTGGAAAACCATACGGAAAGAAGATCCAAGATTAGGAACAAAACCGATACTACGCCAGCTTTTAATTTATTATTGACTGGCATTAGTTCTCACTTCTCTCGTCTTTTCATGGTTGATAGGTGAAATATGCAATCACTGGAGCGTGATCTGGCTCTGAAAAGAACTTCTCACCTCGATAGGGTACGTGCTCTTCTTTAAGCAATTCGTTATACACTGTTGCGAATTTAAAAAAAGGAAGCATGTTCTTCGAGATTAGAATGTGGTCCAGCATTATGCCTTTACCTCGGAAAATGTAGGTGTACTGTTTTTCGGTGGGAAGCGATAATTCGCACGGCACCAGTTCGAAATCCCACAATTTTGTGTTGTTTGCCCCTATATGGTCTCCTACGATGGTGTCCAAGGTGACTGATCCCAGGCCATCGTTAAAATCGCCCAGTACAACGATGTTAGCTTCAGGATCACGCTCAAAAACGGCGTCTAGTTTCTCCCTAAGGTCCATTGCTTGACCCACACGTCTAAGCGTGCTCAAGAAGCTCCCCTGTGCGTAATATTTCAGATTGGGCCATTCGTAGCGCGAATAATCCACACCTGTGGGAAAGGTCACCATTTTAGATTTTAGATGAACGACGAAAAGGGTGATTACTAGGTTCGAATTTACTTTGACTGGCACTTGGAGCAGAGGTCTGTCCCACTCCAACTGCCATTCTATGCCACGATCCGGCCAAGTGAACTTGGCAACAGTTTCATGATCAATTTTGGGACCGCTTTCGAAACGGGATAACACGGCACAGCGGACGCCACGTTCGGCTGGCTTCCCTATAACATAAGGTTTTTTATATGGTTGAAAGGGGCTGGGAAAATTGAGACCGAATAGGTCATCCAAAGCCTTAGGGCTTATCAGTTCTTGAAGAGCCAGTATGTCCGCGTCAAGTCGGAAAATGATATCTCGAAGCAGGGAAAGCCTTTGTTTATACTGCTGTTTCTTCGCTTCACTTTCAGAAGGCTTCGGCTTACTGAGATTTTCAACATTTAATGTCGAGATACTCAATGGCACAGTATACGTCCTCCAATCTGACCATTTTCCTTTCAAATGTCCTTATATTTGATGTTTTCAGAACAACATCTTAGATTTAATGGTGCTCTTTGATATAGTATTTTTGAACACAGATATGTAAAAATCTCAATGGATTTAATATATGTTATAATATCAAAACCTTTAAAATCAAAGAATGCTGCAAGAATAGTTTTTAAGGCGTAAAGTTAAAGGCTGGTTTAAGCATGCCTAGCGTACTCTTTCGTTATCACACCCACCTCCCTTGTTTATAAAACCATCGGATTTACATTGTATTCAATGGTGACATTGGATATAATATTTTTTTAACATGGATTTGTAAATTGATGTGGTCGTCTCGGTAACAGGTCAGACCAGGCATATTTTTACTGGTAAATTGGCGTTGAAATCCCACAACCAACGGATAAAATGCGGTTCCCCCTATAAACCGACCGGGTTTTTAGCGCGCGCCCTCAGCTACAGTCGTCCCCGTCTTAAGCCTTCTTAACCTTTATCTCTCCCTTATCCAATATCCAAACTATTCTATCGTCATTTGAAAGATTTAGGATCTCTCTAACCGTTTTGGGTACCGTTGTCTGAAACCGCTTGGTTACGCCGGTCACATCAAGGATTTTCATATCTATAGCGCCTCCTCCTCAGGGTGGCTTCCGTCGTGGCTATCATAGGCTCAGGATCACTACGCCGGCTAACGTGTAGCGACACTTTCGTTACCCTCTTTCGTTCTGTACTCTCCTACCCTCTTCGAAGATATTAACTTCAATATATGACAGAACAGGTTAAAAGGTTTATTGCATTGTACTAAGCACAATTTATTATGCTTTGTCTTTATGAGTGATTCTTTCCGAAAGTAGTTTCACAGATTTAGAAAGGGCTTGATTTAATGAAGATGAGGGCTGTCTTAGAACTCAGTAACATTCGGGTCATGTTTTATCTGCTTGAGAGAGGCAGAGCTAGATATTCAGAGATATTGAAGGGTGTTGGCTTGAGTAGGGGTGCTTTGGCTCTTGCGTTGAGGGATTTGCAGGATGATGGTTTGATTGAAAGAAAAGTTGAAGCGACCAGACCGATCCAAACAACATATTCTTTAACCGCTAAAGGAAAGGAAATCACCAAACATTTAGAAGGCATAAAGAAGTTAGTTTAAAAACTAGTAATGACGAGGTTCGAATTGAAGTTCCACTTGTATCTGGGCTATCACATGCTTTTCCGTAGATCCATGTTAGTTGCAATCAGCGGGCTGCTCAAGGGCGTCATTAATTAAGGGGGGAAGGGAGTAAGAGTTCCTTATGGAATATGAATTATCGCTTGATCCAGCTTAGGTAGTTTCGTTCATACCACACTTTGGTTATTTGCACATGGACCTCTTTCTCGTAGGGATCCTCGTTGTAGAAGTGGAGATACCAGACCTGGTTCACGTCCTTTGGGCCTATGCTACACCCGGCAGTTCCGGTGCGTCCTTCAAAGAACCAAACTTGACGCTTTTCAACAGCGGTTCCATTGTGATACTCAAAGTATCCAAGGGAATCTTCAAAGATGACCGCCTGCCACGGACTAAACTTTATGGAACCGCTCGAAACGTTGAACGTGACATCAAACTCTTCTGCCGGAGCAGACAGATAGAAAGCTTTGAACTTCTGCTCTTGCCCTCCGATCTTGAAGGATGTAGTCAATAAGACCTCGGTTTTCTTTGTGTAACCCAAAGCATTCATGAGGATAACGAAGCTCGCAAGAAACATCATTAAGCCGATTATACAATATGCCAGAGGTCTCTTTCTCGACATACAAGTCAAGAATATGTAACGGATAGCGTTTATTAAATCTTACGACAGACGCTATAAAAATCTTACATGGTCAAACAGTTCAAAGCACAACGCAACATTGCGAGTTCGTATTTCGATAGCGAAAACCCCCCAATTTTTCACATCATTCGATTACTGGTTTTTGTCCAACGGTTATAACCATGATCACTTTGCTTATTATGCCGGCCTTACTTAGGTTGCTGAGAAAGGTTTCGCCGTTGATCTTATCAAAGAAGTGCGATCTTTCATTTAAAAGGTTAGTATTACATCTACGATTTTAAAAATCTTCATGGCTTCTATACCAACCACATTTAAGACATAATGAGAATCTGCGATAGGCTTTAAAGCTATAAGGAAAGAGCAAGCTTCTTCATTCTGTTTTAGAGATTATCTTTAAAGAATGTTACAAATATTTTCAGATAAATAAAGTCAGCAACTCTTTTCTGATAAATCTAATTTATTTACATTTTCTGATAAACAAATGTTATAAATATTTTCTGATAAATAAAGGAGGTGGAAGTGGAAGTATGGGACTTGTAAAACTCAACATACTGGTCAGGGATAGGAGGTGCAAACCGCACTCTAGGGAATGGGAGGTAGACATCTACGACTGCCAGGACAAGCCCCTTCAGTATTGTGGGAAGACCTACGTGGATATGAAAACCGAGCACGCCCACTTGGAGGTTGATGTTCCAAGCGGCACCTACAAAATAAAGGCACACTCAAGCTGCGGAAATATATGGACTGACACGGCGATAGTGGTGGCCGGATGCGGTCAGGTCTGTATCAATTTGCATGACCCTAGATTCTGGGGATGTGGGATGATCTTCATACCCGCTTTAGCGGCGACAGCGGTGATAGCGAAGATAGAACCGGAAGTAATCGATAGAACGATTAGGGTGATAAGGGAGGTAATGGAGAAGGTGACACCTCCAGTGGAGCGAGTATATCTTAGACCCGAACGGGTAGATGCCATGGTTGAAGTGCTAGAGGATCCTTACAGATCCGCACTCAAAGCACAAAGAGAGACTCTCATAGGACCAATTAAGAAAACGAAAGAGAGATAGGATTTTCTATGTATTGTAGGATATATACGGAAATCCCCCTTCTTTTTTGCTTCACTAAAGCGGGAATAAAAGCTTAGATATGTTGTTAGCGAACGCGAATACATATGCTTTAGCAGGAAGGCTCCACGTAATTGAAAAATAGACTCGAACCCATTATGGTATGGATACCGCCCGGTCCACCAATAATTCGTTTGTAGAAAATCGATTTTTTGTTGAGGTTTCCTTGAAATCTCTTTGATTTGAATTTCTTTTCTCAGCTTGAATTGTGATCATACCTTTTCATTTTAATTCTCGGTTTAAACCGGTTATTTTCGATAAAGACGTAATTAAAGGGTCGTGTTTGAAGTTTATGGCGGTAGATGGGTAAATTGTTTAGAGCAGGATGACTAAGTCCGTTCCGGAACCTGTATGGATGGACGATCCCTAGATAGTGTTGGGAAACTGGAGAGAGTCAATTTTACATATCCGTTTTCATTAAGTGTTTAACAAGTGGAAAGGTAATGAATGGTGATCTTCTCTTCCGAGCCCTATTCCTCGCGGTTTTCCTTCCAGGAGCCATTATTAGAGGTTATTACACCCGCAAGGTACGAGCCACACGCAAGAAATGCTCAATTAAGGAACGCTTTGAGGACACGGTACAAGGTGAAGGGGTGGCGTGTGCAATTCTGTTGATAGCTCAAGGCGTCTATTTGATTGTCATCGTACCCATGTACCTACTCTTTTCACCTGGTCTGTTTTTGTTTCATCTTCCCATACCCGACTCGTTACGGTGGCTTGGTGTTGCCTTGGGGATCATATCTCTGCCCTTTCTCACATGGGTTCACCATGTCCTCGACAAACACTGGGATATTTCCTTAACGCTTCAAGAAGACCATAAATTAGTGACTAGTGGCCCATACCGTTGGGTTCGGCACCCCATGTATACCGTTCACATAGTATACTTCTTTACCTGGGTACTGGTTTCCGCTAACCTACTCCTTCTAATTAATTACCTCTTAACAATCATCCTCATCTTTGCGCGGATCCCAAAGGAAGAGAAAATGCTGCTAGAGCAGTTTGGCGACGAGTACCGTGCCTACATGAAGCGAACGGGACGACTGCTGCCACGATTCCGTCGTGAAGAGGACAAAGAGGAATAAAATGCGCGCGCAAACCCACCCCTTCTATAACACGGCGTTCCCGAAATCGCTACGTTTGAATACTGAGCGCGTGCGCAGATAAGGGAGTGATCACAAAAATGCCTTCTTACCGCCTCAATTAGATCAGTTTCCTCTAGCAAGTTCCATCCCTTCACAAGGAAGGATAAGAAATAATCTATTTTTGTCTCTATAGCATTTAGCATCTTCCAATCCAATGTTCTGACAGCCTGTTTTCAGAGCTTGTAGGGCTTTTGGTAGTGGCAAAAAAAAGCCATCTTACTACTATCTTGCCCCGAATCCATATGGTTTTTCTCATTAAATACATCTCCTTTTCATATTTGCGTCACAATTCAATCTTGTTTACCGATTTATTTGATTTTTCGAAACGGCTTGACGAAATTGACGCAATATGCTAATTTTATAAATTCGACGAATTTAGCGAAAATAATACGAAGGCCAAGAACAGATACTTTAGTGGTGCTTGCTATGCTGTATAAAGGGAAGTGGTATCGATATATTCCGCATTTCCCAATTCACGATCATAAAGAGGCGAAAGTGTTAGCCGGCCCTACTAATTGGAAGATTGTTGATTTAATAAGGGAGCATGGCCCTGATGGAGTGACTCAGAGGCAGATCGCAAAGGAATTGGGTTTACATATCGTAACTCCATACTCCAAGATAAAATTGCTGGAAGGAGAAGGCTACATAGTAGGATTCAGAAAGCCAAGAGTGAAAGCTGAACTATTCACGATGTGTGTTGAAAGGGTACATATCTGTTATGATGAAACATTTCATGACTTGCTCGTTGAGGCCGGCCTTATTGAAAGGGATTTTCGAGGAGGCAAGCTTTTAGAAAAGCTTGTAAATCTGGTCAAAGCTTCTCTTACACAAACCATCGAGGAAGTCGCAAAAGACCTAGAACAAAAAAGTAAGGATGTCTTACCACAAAAAGATTGCGAGTGCCCAGTATGCCACAGGAACCATGATGCAGAAGAATTTTTCTATGCCTTGCTAACGTTTTTAATTCATTCATATATGGATACAGATGAATTTAGAGACGTGTGTAAGAAGTTAGGATATTTTCTTGAGAGAAAACATTGAATGAGGGGTATAAGATGGAAGATCTTTCTTTAAATGCCATGAAATTTGGTAGGGAGGAAGACTTTAAGATAGCAATAACGGAATTGAAATGGATTATTGAAACCTTTGGTGAGGCAACGGAAAGAGACTTTGAAGCGGTATCCTCAAAGTATAATTTTCCAATAGGCTTTCTAAAACAAGGACTAAAGGGTCTAGCATTCCCTGACGATTACAAAATATCCAAGAGCAAATGTTTTCCCATACTTTATAGCTGGAAAGTTCAAAGAGAAGAAATCTCTTACAAATTGTTACGCCTTCAAATCACTATTTGAGGTCGATATTCTTCCATTCGTACCTTTATAATTCTTATAGGTATATCCTCATTAATCATTCTTTTTTTGAAAGATCATTTTATGTTAGATTTTCTGAATTTATCCTATTTAATAATAACTTTTGTATTATTTTTTGTTGCTTTATACTTTGAAATGAAAAATCCTTTGTCTAATAAAAAATAGCTTTAGATGAATATTCCTATCTATTAAAACAAAAGGGTCTAGGGAAAATAGTTGAGGACAATGAAGAATTTCTCAAAAGATATAGTAAATTCGTTATTTGTGCTGGGGATATTTTAAGAAAGAAACTTGAATCATCACCCGAAATTACAATATTTGCCTCTCATGTTGAAAATGGAACTTTAATTATTGATGATTGGGAAAACCCTGATCTTGAATATAAAAAACGAATTTCTATGTTGGGAAAAACAAGAAATAAAGAGATATAGCGCATAATCTGTCGAAAACTGGATTTATGTTACAAGGATACTGTAGAGCCCGCAGCTGACGCATGTTGTATTTTTCGAGGAAAGGAAAACCGGGTTGAAGCCCAGCTTTCTCAGTTTTTCTATGGCTTCGAGGACGGCTGGGTTGGGCTTGCTCAGGACTACATGTTCCTAACCGAGCTCAGTACAAAGGCCATGGAGGTGGAGGTTATCCATGAGACCTGGAGTCGTCAAAGCATTTAAGCACGGAGATAGTGTCGTTATGACCATTCGCGCGCGCTGATGGAAAATATATAAACTTCTAGAATCGTGTGGTATCTGAGGTGATATGTTGTCTGAGCTTGGGGATGAGGAAAAGGCTATTCTGAAAGCACTCAATGAGCTAAAAGAGCCCGCTGGCTGTGCAGCGATAGGGGAGAAGGCAGGCATCAACTGGAGAAGGGTGATGGGAAAGCTCCGAGGTCTAAGTAAAAACGGCTATGTAAAGAGTCCTGTGAAAGGCAAGTACGTAATAACAGACAAGGGAAAACAGACTCTGAAATACTGAGATCCTTGTTCTCTTTCCAGCCTTCACACAGTAAATTCCATACTTGGTCAATCAACATATCTGGGCACCAGTCTTCTATTTCTTCCTTAGAGGCATCCTTAACATCCCTTGCTGATTCAAGAAGTTTAGTCATCATGAGCTCGTTTAATCTTGTAGGCAAACCAGTTTTTTATAATAAAAGGGCACTAGAAAGTTTCGGATGCGAAGTACATCATCTATAAAGGATTTCGCCAGCTTTGGGATTGTCCCAGGCTTTGATGAAGGTCTTAAACACCGAGATTCGTTCGTTGGCCGTGTTCGTCCTGTACAGCTTTCTCTTTCCGTAGTCGACGCTGGTGATCAGGTTTGCCTCCTCTAGATACCTCACGTGCTTTCGGACGGTGACGTAGTTAGATCTTATTTCCTTGGCGATCCTTGAGATGGGGAGGGGCATGTCTCGCTGAATCAAGGTTCGGAGGACGGCTACCGCAACCTTGGAATTCAGGAACGCATCGACGTTTGTGGCTTCAGATTTTTTCATGGTTGATCAGAATACTTAAAACTTCTATGTTAAAAAGCTTACTCTAAACTAGATTCTAGGATTCGAGGAAATAGAAGAGTTAAACATAGTATTCGTCATAAATTATGTCCTTAACCTTGCTTTTTTAACTCTATTGAGGTGAGAGCAAAAAGAGAGGGAGAGAAGATAGGAAACTGCACAATGGAAGAACAGAACCTTTAAGTCTTCTTAACCTTTATTTCTCCATTATCAAATATCCAGACTATTCTATCCTCGCTATTATTGAGGTTCAGGATCTCTCTAACCGTTTTAGGTACAGTTGTCTGAAAACGCTTAGTCACGCCAGTCACGTCAAGGATTTTCACAGCCATGGCTAAACCATCCTTAAACTTTACGCCTAAGGAATACCTTCTCCGATTTTAAAGGTTTTTAATATTTTGAAATATATATTATAAATATTAGCAATGAATCCATTGAAATCTTTTATACATCATGTTTGAAAAAACACTATATCGTTTGCGAGTTTGATGCAGCAAATAAGGAATTTTTAAGGTTTTACTCTTTAAGGTTTGGACAATTCACATACAATGACCCCTCTATTAAACTCCTAACTTTTTCTCCCTATTTTTATAAAATCTAAAATTAGATATCAAGAGTGATGTGTACAAAAGATTATCTGTTAAACAAACAATCAAAGAATTGGTTTCAACGAATGTAGAGTATAGAGTGGAGTAGATTAAGAAGCTTCCAGAGAACCTCGTTCCGCCTCCGGGAGTCAAGCCAGTGCTGGGCGCTCAGAGGAGAGCCTTGCCTAAAGTCGAGGAAATTATCCTGATGACTGAAAAAGAGGTAATGTTCGGCTTTCCTTATTTAAATGGGAAATTAGACTATGCACTCTTGATAGGTAAGGACCCTAAAATCTCACAAGTGGTGCAAAGACTTATTTCTACATCGCTGGGAGAATGCCATATCAGCTCCTTCCCCAGCAAAGTAAATTCTGCCAGTAAACAAAGACAACTTATTTTATCTTGGGTTCAAAAAGCGCGCGCTAGAATGTCCATTTATGCATGTATGTGCTGTCAAATCTAGTTTGTTCTTTATTTTCCTTCCGAGAATTGAATATACATGCAATTCATTGCCAACATCTGGAATTTTTTCTGATTTTTCATAGAGATTGAGACATCTAATATACTTGCAGTTTATGCAGTCTCCTAAGTGTTCTTTTTCAGACAAACGAATTCCCCAACCAATGTAATTATAGTTCTAGTTGGTTGGATTAAATCTTAATCTTGATTCACGCACCAATCATCCCTTCTCAATGCAAGCCATAGCCACGGGCTAAAAAAATAAATTTTAATCCACTAGCACCAAAAACCTGACGGGATGCACAGGCAATGATTTGCACGCAGAAGGGGTGAGTGGAGCGATGCAGAAGGCTGCCTGCGAGTTGGGGTACAATTCAGAGATGCTTTGCATTCTGGAGGCAACTCAAAAGAACAGAAGGATGACAGAAGGTTCGATGGTGTGCTCTTTTTATCGGTGGTTGTTCCTACAATCAAAGAAAACGTTAACCCAAAAGTTTTATTTCAAGAAGTTACAACTGGGATAAGATGAAAGCTAACGTTCTTTTGTCCAGATCTGCAATAGGGAAGATGCTGATTGCTGCTCTAGTTATCATTGTGGTGGTAGCAATCGCAGCTGGAGCCTATTACACAAGTCTTCCAGCGCCAGGCCCATCTCCTTCGCCAACACAAACACCAACTCCCACACCTACGCCTAAACCGACTCCTACCGCAACTCCTTCGCCCACTCCAACTGCTAAGCCCACTCCTTCACCAACTCCTGTGCCTACGCCTACTCCTCACCGCATAGGTGTCCGCGTCAAGGATGGAGTAGGTGAGTTCTATGACCGAAAAACTGGAGAAAAATTTGTCCCTCGTGGAAATAACTACATTCGCATAGCTAGTCGAATCGCATGGGGAGAACCCAATATCATTTATCATGCGACCTTCGATCCAGGCGTTTACGACTCCGCAAGAATGGAACAGGCATTCACCAAGATGAAGCAGGACAACTACAACGTCGTGCGGGTGTTCATTAATCGTCTGTGTGCTTTCAACCAGTCAGGTAAACCGACCACAGATTACCTAGACAACTTTGAAGATTTTCTCCAACGCGCGAAAACGAACAATATGTTTGTAATGGTTGTTATTGACGATGCTCCGGACCAATATTATAAGTATCTAGAAGATATCCCACTCGAGCCAAACATTGGCTGGGGGAATCTCCCCTATCTGACACAAAGAGGCATCGAGGCCGAAAAACGATTTTGGCAGGATTTAATAAGAGAACTGATTAGGCGGGAAGCCCCCCTAGATCATATCTTTGCGTACAGTCTTCGCAATGAGGCTTTCTTTCTCAGTGATGAAAAGCCTTTGACCTTGACATCTGGACTCGTCACCGCGGGCAACGGCCGGTCTTATGACATGTCCAAAGCCGAGGATAAACAGAAGATAATGGATGAAAACCTGGTCTTCTGGATAGATGCGGTGCGCCAGGCCATTTTGCAGGTGGATCCCACGGCGCTCGTGACCGTAGGGTTCTTTCAGCCCCAAGGTCCAAATCCAACGCGTATCGGTGACACCCGTGTTATCCGAACCTACTCGGCTATCTGGGAATCATCCGCTGATTTCATCGACCTGCATCTTTATCCAGGAGGGGAGCTAAACATGGTTCAATATGTAGAGAATTACGAGATGAGCGGCTTTGCACGAAAACCGATAATCATGGGTGAGTTTGGTTCGTTCAAGTCTTCCCATTGGTCTGCATCCTTGGCTGCGCAGGTGCTACAAGACTGGCAGGTTGACTCTTGCAGATACGGATTTGATGGATGGCTTCTCTGGACCTGGGACACCGACGAACAACCAGAGCTCTGGAACGGCCTCGCCGAGAGCGGGGTAATCAATCAAGCTCTCTCCCCACGGAATCGGCCAGACCCTCAGGTAGCAGGGACATTTTCGGGACAGAACATTGCTCTTAGAAAGTCAACAACGGCTTCACGTTCATTGCCTGACAATCCAGCTGCCATGGTTGTTGACGGGTTACCAGGAAACTGGTGGGGGGCGGGAGATTTTCCGCCTCAATGGATCGAGATAGATCTGCAGGCGCCCTCGTCAATAGGTAAGATAAGGCTAGCAGTGAGCCAGTCTCCTGACGGGGAGACAACTCATCGGGTGTGGGGCAAAGGGGCATCAACAGGCGAAGTATACCAACTCTTGTACGAATTTCGGGGCTTTACGACGGATGGACAAGTGCTAGAGTACAGTCCCCCAACCCCTTGGACAGGTATACAGTTTATCAAAGTTGAGACCGTTGTCAGCCCCTCTTGGGTGTCATGGAGGGAAATTGAGGTA
>Ga0315306_10001082_pt1 | contig 13093 bp, 16 predicted proteins | sample TDP1_MG_FD_203803 | JGI IMG/M metagenome (GOLD analysis project Ga0315306, IMG submission 203803) | Freshwater sediment microbial communities from Lake Towuti, South Sulawesi, Indonesia - TDP1 | ecosystem: Environmental > Aquatic > Freshwater > Lake > Sediment | place: Indonesia: South Sulawesi... | reverse complement strand
GCTTGACAAAGGAAAGGTTCACGGGACGACCAGGGCTTGTGGCTGACGAACTCCTAGGAATGACCATAGCCAACTATATTGCCGGAGCAAAGGGGATTTTTGAGTTCATCCGATTTGATCAGGCTAAGCCTGGAATCCTGAAGAAGTTAGGCCCCATCACAAACGACGCGATCGGCGGACTTATTGCAGGCGTCTCCTCAAACATGTACACACGAGCCCTCAGCCAAAGAATGACCCAAAACGATGACCTTGCCAATTCAAAACCACCTTTCACTTCGAACCACAGACATATTTGAGCCAAATAGAGGATGCACCCCCTCTACCCGTCTCTGTCTCTCTCAGTGCGCCTATTTGGTGCCTAACAGAGGGGCTAGGTCACTTGTGCGCACACACACAAAAATTGAAATCTACAAAGCAAAGTTTATATGAAAAACCCTTCACTCACTTGATAGCCCAAAACACGAACGGACGCATATTAGAATGTCAACAAGAGAGTTCAGACACATAGTCCGCATAGCAGACAAAGACATAGACGGCACACTCAAAGTCACACACGCACTAACAAAAATAAAAGGCGTGGGCGCAACACTAGCCCACACAATAACCAAGAAAGCCAACATAAACCCCAACGCGCGCATAGGATACCTCACGGAAACCGAAACCCAGAAACTCGAAGAGATAATAACCAACCCAACAAAACACGGCATACCCGCATGGCTCCTAAACCGCCAAAAAGACACAGAAACAGGAAAAGACACGCACCTGGTGGGCGCAGACCTAGACCTCCAAACAAAAAATGACATAGAACAAATGAAGAAACTCCGAACCTGGAAGGGCTACAGACACGCCTACGGACTGCGCGTGAGAGGACAACACACAAAAACATCTGGAAGAGTAGGCAAAGCCATAGGCGTCAAAAAGAAGGAAATCAAACGAGAAATGGTTGAAAGAGAGAAGTAGTAGAATGGGCGACCCCAAAAAACAAAGAAGAAAACACGAAACTCCCAGATTCCCCTGGCGAACCGACACCCTACAAACAGAACTGAAGCTAATCGGACAATACGGACTCAGAAACAAGAGAGAACTCTGGCGCCACGAAACAGCACACTCAAGATACAGAGAGATAGCCCGCTCGCTACTGGGCATGCCCACCGAACAGAGGACAAGACTGGAAAAACAACTCCTCAACAGACTCAACCGCCTAGGCATACTCCCAGAAACAGCCGCCCTAGACGACGTCCTAGACCTATCAATAGAAGACATACTCGAACGCCGACTCCAAACAATAGTGTTCCGCAAAGGCATGGCAAAATCCATACAACAAGCACGCCAAATGATAACCCACCGACACATAGCCATAGGCGAACAGCGAGTTCCATCACCGAGCTACATGGTCCTAAGAGACGAAGAAGCAAAACTAACCTACGCCCCAACAAGCGCCTTGAGCAACCCCAACCACCCCACACGCCAACTCACCCAAAAAGCAGAGCCAAAACCCAAAGGGAGTAGCTGGTCATGAGCAAAAAAACAGACAGATGGGCGATAGTACACGTCTACAGCTCATACAACAACACACTCATACACGTAACCGACCTGTCAGGAGCAGAAACAATAGCCAAAACGTCTGGCGGAATGTTCGTAAAAGCCGACAGACTGGAATCCTCCCCATACGCAGCCATGAGAGCCGCATCCCACGCAGCCACAATAGCCAAAGACAAAGGCATCACAGCCATCCACATCAAAGTCCGCGCACCCGGCGGCCCAGAAGCAAGAACACCAGGACCAGGAGCACAAGCCGCCATACGCGCTCTAGCCCGAGCAGGATTCAGAATTGGGCGCATCGAGGAGGTCACGCCGGTTCCACACGACGGAACCAGGAGAAAAGGCGGAAGGAGAGGTAGAAGGGTTTAGCTCTCTGGGAGATTTTGAGCGTGGAAGTCCGAGTTGTCGAAAAATCCGAACTCTCTGCACGCTTGGTCATAGAGGATGTTGACGTGCCCCTCATGAACGCGCTTCGAAGAGTCATAATCGCCGAAGTCCCATCTATGGCCATTGATGATGTAGTTATCATCGAGAATTCCTCCATGATGCACGACGAGATTTTGGCACACAGACTTGGGCTCATACCCCTAAAGACGGACATAGACACGTACAACCTACCAGAAGATTGCCCCTGCAAGAGCGAGCTGGGGTGCAACCTCTGTCGCGTGTCGCTGACGCTGAACGCCGAGGCTGTTGACGGAGTCAAAACGGTTTACTCGGGCGACTTCGTGTCTGAAAACCCCAGCGTCAAGCCAGTTAGCGACCGCATTCCAATAATCAAGTTGGCGCCAGACCAGAAGATAAAGCTGGAGGCTTACGCTCGACTCGGAAAGGGAAAGAACCACGCGAAGTGGCAGCCAGTTTCGATGTGCACCTACAAACACTTCCCGAGGATAAAAATTGATGAGAAACGGTGCGACGCCTGCGGCAAATGCGTGGAGGTCTGCCCGAGAAGGGTGCTCATAAACCTTGAGAAGAAGTTGGAACTCCGCAACGTGATTGAGTGCACCCTTTGCCAAGACTGTATGGACGCTTGTCCCGCGAGTCCGCCTGCAGTGCAGGTTTCTTGGGACAAAGACATTTTCGTTCTGGATGTTGAGTCTACAGGCGCCCTTCCTGTTGAGAGGATTTTGCTTGAGGCTCTCAAGATTCTGGATGGAAAGGTTGATTCTTTCCTCAGCCAACTGGCGGTGAAGAAGGATGAGGCGGGTTAGGTCTACGAACCCCGAGTTAATCAGCACTGTTCGTTTGTTGAGGAGGAAGGCTCGAGAGAATAACGCCACCATTTGGCGTGAAGCCGCCCATCATCTGTCTTCTTCTAGACGCAGACGCGTAGCTATCAACGTTGGTCGCTTGAACCGCCACGTGAAGGATGGAGAAACCGTGGTCGTGCCAGGAAAGGTTTTGGGTGCGGGAGCGCTTAGTCATGCCATTTTTGTGGCTGCCTTTGCTTTTTCAGGTGAGGCGAAGTCTAAGATTCTGAGGGCTAAGGGAAAATGCTTCTCTATCAGTGAGTTGGTGGAGGCTAATCCGAAGGGGTCTAATGTCAGGATAATGGAGTGATTGTGAGCGGTGAGTGAACAGCCTTCGACCGTGATTGATGCCTCGGGTTTGATTCTGGGGAGAATGGCGAGTGTTGTGGCTAAGCGTTTGCTCATAGGGGAGAGCATAGTCATTGTGAACGCTGAGAAGGCTGCCATTTCGGGTAGACGACTAAGCAGGGTCAAGGAGGCTGTGGCTTTTCTCGATGTTGGTCACCCCGGAAAGGGTCCGTATCATCCGCGTCGTCCAGACCAGATTGTTCGTAGGACTATTCGCGGCATGCTTCCTCACAGAATCTCTAGAGGCAAGCAGGCTTTGGGAAGATTGCGCGTGTTTCTTGGGTTGCCAGAGGAGTTCAAGGGGTCTCACTTAGAAACTATTATGGAGGCTAGCGTTGGGAAACTGAAGTGTCCTTATGTTAGTGTTGGGGATTTCGCTAGGGAGATTGGTTGGAGTTCGGAGGTGAGTGAGATAGATTGAGTTCTACGAAGGTTTTGTTGACGAGTGGGAAGCGAAAGACGGCTGTTGCTCGGGCTACTGTTAAGGCTGGTAAGGGGCGGGTTCGGATTAACAATGTTCCTTTGGAGGTTTTAGAGCCTCGTATTGCTCGGGAGAAGATTTTTGAGCCGTTGTTGATGGCTGGCGACGGCGTTTGGAAGCAGTTGGACATTGATGTTCGGGCTTCTGGTGGGGGTTTTATGGGTCAGGCTGAGGCTGCTCGGACGGCTGTGGCGAGAGCCTTGTTGAGGTGGTCGAGGAGTGCTCATTTGCAGACTTTGTTCACCGAATACGATCGTAGTTTGGTTGCTGGTGATCCTAGGAGGCGTGAGCCCAAGAAGTTTGGGGGTCCGGGTGCGAGGGCTAGGGATCAGAAGAGCTATCGTTAGGTTTTGTGTTGCGCGTGTGTGCGAGTACCCTCTCTACCCGAGGGGGAGGGGCACAATGCCGGACTGAATTTTACGACGTGAAAAATTTAAACGGGAAGAAAGCGAAAAGGTTAAAGTGTGAGTTGAAACAAATTGACTGCGCTCGTGCAGGGGTCTAACAAATCGTAATGGGTTGGGAGTAGGGGTGACATCGACACCACAAGCGGAGCGGGCTGAGGTTTACAAAAACCACCGCTCACAATTAATTCTTAACAAGTTCTTAAGCGGCGAAGTCACGAGGTTGGACCCTGTCTACGACCCAAAGTACGGGTACAGGTACCCCATCGTAGAAGCCATCATGGGAGACCCTGTGGAAACAAAGGAACACTTGAACAAACTCTACGAAATTAACATCCTAAAGCGAGAACTCTACGACAAAATCATCCATTGCCCCAGTTGCCAGTCAGCCAACGTTTCAATCCGCTACTGCTGCCCCTACTGCAAGTCCTTCAACATCGATAAGAGCGCACTCATCGAACACATCCAATGCGGATACATAGACACTGAGGAACGCTTCAAGAAAGGCGACAAACTCGCGTGTCCAAGATGCCACAAGGAATTGACTAAACCAGATGTCAACTACAGGAGGGCGGGAATCTGGTGCAAATGCAGCGACTGCGGCAAAAGCTTTGACATCGCAGTTCCATCTCACTTCTGCCGTGACTGCAAGCAGAACTTCACTTTTGAAGACGCGCTCCACAGAAACGTGTATTCCTACACTCTGAACGAGGAAGTGACGAAGGAGGCTGGGCTAGGCTACATCCTAGTAGGTCCAATCAGAGAATTCCTGCAGAGCCGAGGTTATGGTGTGGAGAGCCCAGGCTTTTTGAAGGGCAAATCAGGGGCAAGCCACATGTTTGACGTGACAGCCTCTAAAGGCGGTGTGACCAGAAACATAATAGTCATTGACCTCGCCACCTCGAGTGAAGATGTGGTTCCAGAGCAAGCCGTTATTGCCATGTTCGCCAAAGTTTACGACGTAGCGCCTGACAAGGCTTGTCTAATCGCTATTCCAAAAATGAGCGAAAACGGCAGAAAACTAGCCGGCCTCTACAAGATTGAGCTGATTGAGGCTAAGGACCAGAAAGCAGCCATGAAAGCCCTAGAAGCCTCCATCGGTCAGCTTCCAGAAGAGTAAACCGCCGTGTTTCCCCTCTCGCTGACAACCTTCACAGTGAAGTTGCCCGAGGGCAGTTTAATGTCGGCTCGAATGTAATTGTAGGTTTCTGCGGAATTCAAAACGACATCAGCGTCATAATGTTGATGTAATGTGGAGTTAACAATCCACAAAGACACGAAGTGAGTGGTTAATGAGCATTCATTCTCGAAGGTGAAACGTGCACCGTCAACCTTGGCTCTGACGCCCAGAAAGTCCACGTCGACTGTTGTTTGATTGCTGTCTGCTTGATTGTCTTGGAGTTTCACGTAAACTGTGCCAGAGCCACTGATGTAACTGCTCCACTTGTCTGTTAGGTTTACGGCGTAGTAGTCCCAACCCGTTGTGGGTGTGTGCCCAGCGGTGTTGTTGAAGCCTGCATCGCTGTAAGTCATAGCGGTCCAGTTGTAAGCTTTCAAATACCACTTTTCACCAGCGTCGTTGGTTCTGTACCTCAGTTGTATTTCAACGGTCTGAACGTAGGCGAGAGGATATGAGGAAACATCCAAGGTGAGAGTTCCGTTGATGTCAAGTCTGTAAGTGCCAGCGGATGAATAGTTAACAACAACCCACACAGCAGTCATTCTGACAGATGCTCGGCCCGCCTTTTGGCCCGAAGCCCCGGCCTGCAAGGAATCGATTTCACTCCAAGTCCACGCCGATCCTGTTTTTGGGTTAGTATCAAACTGCGTGTACACGTTTTGATAAGAATCTGTAAGCGCAGTGTCACTAGACTCGTAATCAGTATCGTAGGTTCGTATCAGAGTTCTTATGTTTCCAGTTTGGGCGGAAGTGAGCCTAGCCCTGACATATGTTCGAACCCAATTGATGGTTCCAGAACCCGTGGGGTCTTGCAGGTTGCAGATGTCTCTTTTCTTAACCGCAACATTGTTCTGAACATAAGAAACGTCGTCATCCGGAGGGTCTTCGTCAACCAAGCTCCAGTGCGCACTGCCAGAGGGATATTCTTGTGGCCACTCCGTATACAGTCCGGCAGCATTCGGGTGTATTGTCACTTGTAGGGAGCTTAGGCTTTCTCGGAAGGTTTCACAAGCGTCGTTCACGGTTTGTGTGTCTGTGTAGGTGCCGCTGGTTTTGCTGCCTAAATTTACTGCATATTCGCTTTGGGTGACGAACCATGAAGAACTGGTTATGCGGGTGACTCCCGTTATCTTTACATCTTCCTTCATTTTTTCCCAATCCACTTGGTTCATCTGATAGCCCCACAAAAGAACATTTGAAACGATAGCTACAATTATAACTAAGCTGAGTACCACAACCAGTATGTTGCTGACGCCGCGCTTGTCTCGCCTAAGTCGGCGACCTGTAATAATCCGCAACTTGAGTCCCCCTAGTCGTCACGACATTAATGAAATACACGCTGTTCGCGCTCCAACTGTAAGTCACGTTGAGCCATCCGTGACTGCCCAAGCCCAGCTCCAACGGCGTGAACGGCTGCGAGGTGTAGTTCACGTAAACAGCGACTATTCTGATGGGCATCTTCCCAGTGTTGCGTATGTAGATGTCAATCTCGCCGGTTCTGAACCACACGTCTTCAACGATGAAGCGCTCACCCATGGTGTCGTGAAGGTTGCCAGTTATGACGTGAGTGGCTGTTATGGCTATAGACATGCCAGCGACAGCTATAAGCATCAGTAGTATGTTGCTCAAAACTGGGGTTATCGCCCTCTTACCCCGTAGCAGTTTCCTCATTCCAGCTCTCTCCTCCTACATCAAGAATTTTAAGGCGAGATATCCAGCCACGAGAAGGATAACGCTGTGTTTCAGACCCGCACTCACCGTTCCTTCACCCATTTTGCCAGCCACAAGACCGCCGAAGAGAGCCTGCACAGCGCTCATGTGAAAGAAAATCCTTCTAGCCTCATCTTGGGTCAAAAGAGCAAACCGAATCACGGAGAACCCAGTCATTTGAACAAAGAAGGTCTTGAACACCATTATGATAGTGAACAAGAAGACGAAGAAAGCCACATAAACAATGGCAACGTATGGTCTGGTCTGCGCCGAACGCTCCTTCTCAGCTGTCAAGGTTGACTGCACAAACCTCCCCAACGGATCAAAAACCTTCTCAACGTGCCCTCCAGAACGACTAGCCTCAGTCACTAATGGAACAGTCTGCCGAGTCAGTGTCGTGCCAACTCGCTCGCCAAAAGACTGCAGCGCCTCTTCAAAGGATTCGCCCCAAGATATTCTAGCCACCATTTTCTTCAACTCGGCAGACAGAGGACCGTAGCGCCTCTTGGAAGCCTCCTCTAGTGCTTGTGGCAGAGTCATCCCCGCCTCCTGAGCCTGAACAATGCTTCTGAACAAGTCTGGAAGATGCTCATCCACGGACCTTCTCCAACGGTAATCAACGTAATCCAGCACTGCCGAAGGAAAAACCGCAATAACCAAGGCGAGCACCATGTACTCGTCAAACAAAGGAGTGCCCCAAAGCGTAAGAAAAGCCGTGCCAACCACGATCAGAGCTAAGACAACAGAAACAACACAAGCGATTGTCTTCTCCCGCTTCTCCACCTTGGGCATGGTCACCGCCTCGGCGAAATCATGTCGAGCAATATAAGAAACACTATTGATCCAATCGGTATTCCTATGTAGGTTAATATGTACAACAACAAACGAGGATTAAACAGTCCCTGCCCGCTCCCACCAAGCATCGCCATCACAGCGAGCATTACAACGAGAATGAGGGAACCCGCAACTAACAGAGCAACGTAAAACTCCGCAAGAACGCCCAGAGTGTCCGCAAAGCGCTTCAATTTTATTCTCTTCAACCTCATAAACTGCCGAGAACGCTCCATCAGATACTTCGTCAAGTTTCCACCGGAGTGAACTGTGGAAATGAACCCCTCCAGCAGTTCCTTAAACCTCGAGGAGGGCGTCCGCTTGGAAGACGACTCAAGCGCCGAAAGTAAGTCGGCACCAAACAGTTCCATGTCCCTCACAATGGTTCTAGCCTCAATGGAAACTGGCAGTGTGGCGTCAACCCACGCCAGAGAACGAATTATGCTCGCTGGAGGCACGCCGGCGCCCGCCAGAATCGCCATATAGCCCGTGGTGAAGGGAAGCCCGTCTTCCATTGCTCTCTTCAAACTGTCCGCTCGGTAAATGGGGTAAATGTAGAAGGCGACAATCACAAGAGCGCCGACAAACAAACTCGCTCCAATCCCAAAGAGGACAGAGAAAAGGGCGGGCACGCGAAAGAACAAGGATAAGATGCAAGGAACAAGCACTAAAGTGGCTAGAGAGAGAAGAAGACAAAAGAAAACGGCTAGGTTGACGTAAGCCCTAAAACTCGTCTTCATCCCCGACCTCAGCAAGTTGACATCCACATCCTTAAACAGAGGCAAAAACCTAGCAGTCTTCTTCCCCAGAACTCGATAAGCAAACAAGTGCGACCTATTTGCACCCTGCACACCAGTTGTTCTGTGGCGACGCAGAACATCGAGAAGCGGAGCAAGAACTCCACGAAAAACATTCAGGAGGCGATGCCACGCTTCTCTTAGGCTTTCCACGAATTTGCTCTTACTCAAGGCGCCCCCATCCTAGCCTTTCTATAAACTCTAGCTGGGTCAGCGTAGTATTCACGAATAATGTTGGCTACGTCTGTGTACTTCCGAATCTTTTCGTTCACCATCCACTCAAGCACGGTCTTTCGGCGAAGAACCTCTTCTTCAACCTTCTCTTTAGCCAAACCATTCTTCTTCATAATTTTCTCCAAGATAGCGCTGCGACCCACAGACGTAAAGGTGTTATACTTTGGATCCCAACGGTAAACCTCGTTGGTCAATAGGTCCTTCGACTCAGAATCCAGACCGGTCACCTCAGTCACGGTTAAGGCTCTTCTAACCGGTTTTCCTCCAATTTCAACCCGCGCCTGAATCATAATGGCGTCAATCATGGCTAGCAACGGTCTTGGAATGTTCATGGGTTCAGCCTCCAAACGCTGAATAGTAGTCTCGACAGACTCGGCGTGAATGGTGCTCATGCCCAGATGACCAGTAGCCATCGCCTGAAACAGAGTGTAAGTCTCTTCACCTCGCACCTCACCCACAATTATGTAGTCTGGTCTCTGCCTAACCGCCGCCTTCAAAAGGTCAAACAAAGTAATGGCGCCAACCTCCTTGCCCTCAGACGCCCCAGTGCGCACAACCGAAGGAATCCAGTTCTCATGTGGCAGGTTAAGCTCGGCGGTGTCCTCGACACTAACAATCTTGAGCTCAGGTTTGATGAACATTGATAGGCAGTTGAGCATCGTCGTCTTCCCAGTAGCCACGCCACCAGCCACGAGAATTGAAGCCCTGTTTTCGATGACATACCATAAATAGGCAGCCATCTCAGAGGACAAGGTGTTGAAGGATATCATGTCAGAAATAGTGAGGGGGTCAACACGAAACCGACGAACCGTAAAGGTTGAGCCCCTTCGAGTTATCTCGCTTCCATAGGTCAACTGAACACGACTGCCGTCTGGAAGAGAGGCGTCCAACATGGGCGAAGCAACGGAAATCTGTCTCCCACAGAGAAAAGCCAGCCTGACAATGAAGGAGTTGAGCTCATCTGCACTCCCAAAGACAATGTTTGTAGGCAAAGATTCGTATTCTCTGTGCCAAACATAAATCGGGATGTTAACGCCGTCCGCCGATATGTCTTCAATCAAGTGGTCCTTCATCAGCGCATCTATTTTTCCATACCCAATGTAATCCCGTACGATGTAGTACATGAGCTTGCTGACGGCTTCAGCCGGAATCTTCAAACGATAATTTTCTATGACCTCCTCAACCTTGCGCTTCAGGTACTCCTCAGCCTTCTCCCGGGTTTCGAGTTCCCGGACGCTGACGTCTACCTCTTCCATGAGAAGCGACTTTATCTCGTTTAGATAGCCCTCTTCCTCCTTCAGAAGCGTGGGCTCAATGATCTCATAACGGGTTTTCTGAGAGAGAGGATCCCTAACCACAGCCGCGTAAACATAAGGCTCAAGAATGGGATAGGCTTCCCTGTAAACAGACGGCTTCTTTTCCTGCAGTGCTTTGGGCTCCAACTCCATCGTCCTCAGCCTTTTTTCATTTTTTCCATGGGAATTTAGAGGCTCTTCTAATGTGTTGGCGCGTGTTTTTTCATAAGATTAGTGTATCAGAAGACTTAATAAACTATATGAACGTTGAATCTTCTCAGCACATGCGCTTTCATGCCGCCCAGAAGGGGATTTTTCGTCTCATCGTGTCCGTGAGTTCGTTCAGTGTGTTGAGTTCGTCTGGTGTGAGTCTTGTTTGGTGTCTTGTCAGTAGAGTTTTTGCTTGCTCTTCGGGGATTTTCACGTATAGGATTTCGCCTTCGTTTATGTGGCGCCCCACTATTGGTTTTTCTAGGGATATCGCCACTTGCATACCCTGCTTGGCTTCGGATAGGGGTTGCCCTTTCTCTTGGATCTGCATGATCTCTCCGATGTCGTTTGCGTCTGCGGTTATGAGCGGGTATTTGGGCTTTATTTGACCCGCCAGGATTTCCACTCCCACTATGGCTGGGTGGGCTCGGCGGAAGACGTAGCCCGGCATTAGGCGTATCTTCCCTGGCTTTATCATCTTTTCGAACTCCTTTTGGAGGCGCTTGTCCTGCTCGGTTCTCAGCCACTGCGTGTAGTCGTCGATCAGGTTGTAGATTATGTCGCGTTTGAATATGGGTATGGCTTTGTTCTGGGCTTCCTCTTGCGCGTCAGGGAGGATTTTGACGTTGAAGGCTAGGATGGCTCCGTACAGAGGCTCGTGCTCCTTGACCACTGAGGCTTCGGTTACGTCGCGCTTGGAGACGTCACCCACGTCTGCGAGGCGTATGGGCACGTTCTCGCGCTTCAGAATCTCGGCTATGGCTTCGAGCGAGCCGAGGGCGTCGGTTTTTAGAACCACACCGTCGACATCTGTTGTGATTCTGAGCCTCTCCACCTCTTCCGAAACCATCCTCGCGTAGTTTTCAGGGCTTTCTTGTGGTGGAACTGCGTAGAGAGGCGCGCCCGCTAGGGCTGTTTCGAGGTTTGGCGCGGCTATTTTGACCCCCGCTGCGGCTGAAACCGACTCGACCGAGGAGAATTTGTCTCTTGGGTCGCGGATCTCGTCTAGTGGTTTGGGCAGCAGGACCGCGCGGACTTTTGTTTCTATGGGTTTTTCTTTTCCGCCGACTATTATGGTGTCGCCTTTCTGGAGCACGCCGTCGTAGATTATCGCGTTTATTGTCACGCCTAGTCCTGGTTCCTCTTTGACCTCTAGAACCGTGCCCTTGGCTGGTCCCCTTGTGACTTTGAGTTGGGAGCGCAGGTATTGTTGCGTCAAGCCTATGAGGACGGCTAGGAGTTCTGGTATGCCCTCTCCTGTTTTGGCGCTCGTTGGGATTATGGCTATCGTTCGGGTGAAGTCGGTTATCTTGTCGAAGCGGTCGGCTCTGAAGCCCTCCTTAGAGAAAGCGCCTAGGATGGTGTAGAGGCGTTCGTCCATGTCTTGGCGCACGTACTGGTCTTGACTCGCGTAGGAGTCTAAGAAAGGCTGGTCGGGTTTGGATACCCAGCCTGGAACGCGGTCGATTTTGTTGGCTGCGACTAGAAACGGGGTTTTTCTAGCCTTCAGGATGTCGAGGCACTCGTAGGTCTGCGCCTCGAAGCCCTTCAGGATGTCGATGACTAGGATGGCGATGTCGGCTGCTGCTCCGCCTCTTTTTCTGAGGTTGGCGAAGGCTTCGTGCCCGGGCGTGTCGATTACGAGCAGTCCTGGGATGGTTACTCTGCTCTTCAGCTTTTTTAGGAGGGGGCGGCAGAGTTGCGTGAGCGTTTTGACAGGGAAGAAGCTGGCGCCTATGTGCTGGGTTATGCCTCCGGCTTCGCGGGCTTGGACGCTGCTCTTGCGTATGTTGTCTAGGAGGAGGGTCTTTCCAGTGTCTATGTGTCCGAGGACGCAGACGATGGGTTGACGCACAGGCATGTCAGCCTTCCTCCTCCATTATAGGATTATGATTTCTCTGTTAGCCTCTTCACAAATTGGCAACATACACTAATAAACTGTTTTGCACACCGCACTCTCACATGGTTGACTGTTTGTTATTGCTCAGTTTTGCATGAGTGTTTATGGGTTGTTGGATCTTGTTGGTTAAGGCAGGATGGGGAGCGCCCATAATGTTTTAAATTCTGTTTGGTTAGTTAGTTAGTTTGTTGAGGCGATATGTATGGATGTGGCTGCTTTGCTGGCTCGTTATGAGGATGTTGCGAGGGCTAATGAGGGTAGGTGGTTTGCGCTTTCGCGTGAAGGTGAACTTCTGGCCGTGTCTTCTTCTGAGAGGCGTTTGTGGAGTAAGATTAGGCGGAAGTTGAGTGGAAAGGAAATTGATGTGGTCATTGGGTATTCTCAAACGGTGGAGGAGCGAAAGACTGCTTGTCTGTTAGTGTGCCCATTGATGAACGTGGTTTAGCTTGGTTTCTTGTTCGTGTTAAGGGCGGGAAAGGCTCGGCTGTTTTTAGAGCTGTTGTGGATACTGGTGCCACTTTCTGTCTTCTGTCAGATGTGGAGTGTACGAATTTGGGGTTGATTCGGAAGGGCAGAGAGAGGGTTACGTTGATGACTGTTAAAGGTGAAACTTCATTGCCTCTTTTTGTTGCGCCACTGATGAAGATTGAGAACACTGGGTTAGTGAAAGAGAATGTTGAGGTTGTTGCCAGAGCAGTGCCCGGATTTCCTGCTATTTTGGGCATGAGCTTCATGAGACATTTTGATTGGAGCTTCAACAAAGATAAGCAAGAATTCACCATATTCTAAAGCGTACATTATGCTAAGTATTATCATTGCATGAATTTTTTGTTGTTGGATCTCGTTGGCTAATGAAGGATAACGTAATTAAAAATGTTGTTGATTAGCAAAGGAGCAAAGGAGACAGG
>Ga0315306_10001081_pt1 | contig 13100 bp, 15 predicted proteins | sample TDP1_MG_FD_203803 | JGI IMG/M metagenome (GOLD analysis project Ga0315306, IMG submission 203803) | Freshwater sediment microbial communities from Lake Towuti, South Sulawesi, Indonesia - TDP1 | ecosystem: Environmental > Aquatic > Freshwater > Lake > Sediment | place: Indonesia: South Sulawesi... | reverse complement strand
GAGGTTCCCTACACAAAGCCAACGGCGGATATCTGGTGCTTCCAGCTGAGGAGGTGCTCCGCAACCTCTTCTCATACGACTCATTGAAGAGAGCTCTGATGAACGAGCGCATCATCATCGAGGAGGCGGGGGAACGCCTTGGTTTCATCACCACTAAAGGGTTGAGGCCTGAGCCCGTCCCTTTGGATGTTAAGGTGGTCCTCATCGGGAACCCACTCCTCTACTATCAGCTGTACCTTTTGGACATGGAGTTCAAGGAGCTCTTCAAGGTAAAGGCAGACTTTGACACCACCATGGATCGAACAGACGAGAACATGCGAAAATACGCGGCCTTCATCTGCACAATCTGCCGAAAGGAGAAACTGAAGCACCTGCACTCTTCAGGTGTGGCCAAGATAATCGAGTATGGGTCTAGGCTGGCCAATGACCAGCAAAAGCTTTCGACCAGGTTCGGGGAGATAGCTGACATCATTCGGGAAGCCAACTTCTACGCCTCCCAAGAGAACTCTGAGTATGTAACCGCTGACCACGTTAAGAAGGCCATCGAAGAAAAGGTGTACCGCTCCAACCTCATCCAAGAGAAGATCCGAGAAATGATTGAACGGAACGTCCTCTTCATCGATACCGACGGAAAAGCTGTCGGGCAGGTGAACGGCCTCTCGGTCATGAGCCTAGGAGACTTTGCCTTCGGTAACCCCTCCCGGGTTACCGCCAGCATAGGCGTGGGTCGAGAGGGCCTCGTTGACATCGAGCGAGAGGCAAAGCTGGGAGGGCGGATCCACACCAAGGGAGTCATGATCCTCAGCGGCTACCTCACTGAGAAGTACGCTCGAGACAAGCCCCTCACCCTCTCGGCACGCCTCGTCTTCGAACAAAGCTATGAGATGGTAGAAGGGGACAGCGCCTCCAGCACAGAACTATACGCGCTCCTGTCCGCCCTTTCAGGCCTCCCCATCAAGCAAAACATCGCGGTCACGGGCTCCGTGAACCAGAAGGGGGACGTTCAGCCTATCGGCGGAGTGAACGAGAAGATCGAGGGATTCTTTGAAATCTGCAAGGCCAAGGGCCTCACGGGAGAACAAGGCGTCCTGATCCCTGAAAGCAACGTGCAAAACCTCATGCTCAAGGAGGAAGTGTTAGAGGCCGTTCGGAAAGGAAAGTTCCACATATACCCTGTCAAAACCATCGATCAAGGCATTGAGCTCCTCACAGGGGTCAAAGCAGGCGCAAGGCGCCCGGACGGAACATTTGAGCAAGGAACGGTAAATGACAAGGTCGACAGACACCTGAGAACTATGGCGGAGAAATTGAGAGAGTACCCCGAGTTCGCCGTCAAAAAAAGAAAGAGAGGCGACAGCGAAGAGGAGGACTAGTCAGCCGATCGGGTTCGATCCGCTCGGTCGATTGGTTCATAGCTCCAGCGCGTCGAACCGTCCAGGAGTCAAAGGTGGCCGGTGTTGATCGGGCAGTTTTTGTTGGCTTTCAGAGAAGTCTTCGAAGCTGCGCTCATAACAGCAATAATCCTAGCATATTTGAAACGAACCAAGAAAAGTGCGTTCTCACGCTATGCATGGTATGGAGTTTACCTCGCATCAGCGGCAAGCCTTGTTTCTGGAGCCTCCATCTGGTTTGTCTACGGCAGTCTCGCTGGACCTGCCAAATCGCTTTTTGAAGGAGTCGCGGCTCTTTTCGCAGTTTCAGTATTGTCCTACATGATTTACTGGATGGCCGCAAAAGGGAAAGAAATCAGGATGGAAGTAGAAAAACGGTTGGAAACCATTGCAACTCGAGGCGCAACCATCGCTCTGACGTCTTTTTCCTTCATCATCGTATTTCGAGAAGGACTCGAAACAGTGCTTTTTCTGACTCCATTCTTACCAAAAGATGTCGTAGGGACTTTGGCGGGGGTTCTTCTCGGCACAGCAGCATCAGTGGCTCTTGGCTACACAATATTTGTTGTCGGCATGAGGATCAACATACGAAAGTTCTTTTACTTCACAAGCATATTGCTTGTGCTCCTGGCGGCAGGACTGACCGGCGACGGAGTCCATGAACTGATAGAGTATTCCGAAGGTGTCGGAATCGAACCGGGCTGGCTAGGCCAGCACGCCTACGTCCTGGACATACCCAAAGACAGCCCTTTACATGATACGGGTGTAATAGGCTCCATACTGGCAGTGATGTTTGGTTACACTGTAAGCGCCGAATGGGCTAGGGTGATAGTTCACCTCGCATATTTGGCAATAGCACTTCCACTGGTAATTTCGGTTTACAAGAACAACGGGGTGGTAGGGAAAGAAGATGAGGATGTTGACGCGTCGATCAATCGATCTTATAAGTGAAATCAAAGAAAGATGGTGTGCTACCGTTGGGCGAATCTGTTGGGTGAGGGGAGATGCCGACGCTTGAGGAGTGCAAGAGGGTTGTGGCTGCTCTGGCTGAGGAGAAGGGTTGGGGGCGCGATCCCAACATCAAGTTCCTCTATGCGGTCACAGAGATCGGGGAAGCGGTGAATCTCTGGAAGCACCGCGCTGAGAGTGAGGATTTTGAGGGGTCAGGTACCCCCAGGATTGTGGAGGAGATTGTTGATGCTGTGTACTACCTGCTACACGCTGCCTACTGCATCGACCCCAAAATCAACCTAGACTCAGTCTTCCTAGAAAAACACGCTGTGAACATGGAAAGACAGCGTAAGTACATCGATGATTGCACAAACAAAGCATGATGATGCCAACGATCGACAAGCAGCTGAGAGTCCTTCGCCACAATGGAAATAAGCCTTTGATGCATGTTTTTATGGTAGTTTCCAAAGGACTGGCCTGATTGAAATGGGAGACGCCGTTAGAAAAGCATCTTCGCTTTTTAGGGAAGGGCTTGCTTGCTCCGAATCAGTTCTGATGGGCTTTGCGGATGCAAACGGCATAAGCAGCGAGATTATCCCTAGGATTGCGACTGGCTTTGCAGGTGGAATTGGCAGAAGGGGCTCGGTGTGCGGTGCCCTGGCTGGAGCGATAATGGCTATGGGGCTAGAATATGGCCGAAACAGAATCGGCGATAGCAGTGCCTTCGATCTATGCGTGGCAAAGAGTTCCGAGTGCTACAAGATGTTCGAAAAAGAGTTTGGGAGTGTCTTCTGTCTTGATCTAATCAAGTGTGACTTGACAACGCCTGAAGGAAAAAGAATTTTCAGGGAATCAGGATTAAGAGAGAACAAATGTGCGAGATATGTTGAAGGAGCTACAAGAATACTGTTGAGCTTGACCCAGGGCAGAGACTGTTGATCTACCTTTCGTCCAGAGCTTTAGTGTTCAGGCACCAGACATGGGGTATCAGGTAGGTTACAGCGAGTCCATGAACTCGAAGTCTGTCACATTGGATTGACCCACAGGATAGAGCGATCGAAGCGGAGGCAAAGCCTGCGGCCCAGAAATTCCCGCAAACAATATAAGCGGTGTTCCTACTCGGAACAGATCACGAAGAGGCGGCATAGGACGCCAACAAGGAGGAAAGGCTCCATCAGGTGCAGAGAAGGGATGACAAGTTGACCGATGATGTCTATGAGCGGCTTGCAGATGCCTTGGACAGACTTCCAAACGGTTTTCCCAGAACAGCATCAAACGTTGAGATACCACTTCTGAAGAAGATCTTCTCACAACAGGAGGCCTCACTAGCCAGCCGATTATGCGGCGACATGGAGCCCATTGAGGTGATTGCGGAACGGGTGGGACTGTCGGCTGAGGATGCCAGAACAGGATTGATGAAGATGGCTAGGCGTGGCCTCTTGTGGTTCGATGAGCAGCCCGGGAGGCTACGGTTCAGGCTGGCACCCTTCGTGGTCGGGATCTACGAAGCTCAGCTGGAGAGCATGGATCATGAGCTTGCTCATCTGGTCGAGCAGTATATGATGGATGGAGGAGCGGCAGGTATTATGAAGCCACAACCTGCCCTGCACCGTGTTGTCCCTGCGCAAAGTGCGCTGAAGTCCGAGTGGATCCTTCCTTATGACGATGTGCGGGCAATTCTCCTGGCCTCCAAGACGTTTCGTGTCCGTGATTGCATTTGCCGAGTACAGCAAGATTACATCGGTCGTCGGTGCAACTTTCCGCTGAGGACTTGCATCGGCTTCTCCTCGGTTGAGCGTCCTCCCGGCCGAAATGACATTTCGCAGGAAGAGGCGCTGGCCATCCTTGATGAGGTCGAGGATATCGGCTTGGTTCATACCGTAAGCAATGTAGTGAAGGGCTTCGGCTATGTATGCAACTGTTGCGGTTGCTGCTGCGGAATACTTAGGGGGATCAACGAGTGGGGCGTCGAGAACTCGGTAGCGCACGCCAACTACCACGCGGTCATCGATCCGGATGAATGCCTGGGCTGTGGAACATGCACAGAGCGATGCCAAGTGCATGCGGTCTCCATGAAGGGCGGGGTGGCAGTTGTAGAACGGGAAAGGTGCATTGGCTGCGGGTTGTGTGTCACGGGATGCCCTAATAATGTGGCAAGGCTCCAGCGAAAGCCGGACGCCGAAATCGTCAACCCTCCCAGGGACTATTCGGCCTGGGAGCATCAGCGACTGCTCAACCGGGGTTTGGTCAAGTAGCTGTTCGCCGGATTCACGATCAATCGATTTGATCGATCCAGTGGCACCTTAGCTCACGTGAAAGTCTTTTATACCGGGTCTCTCGGACAGAAATCAGAGGGAAAAACATGCCTAAGGCGCAATTCGAGATATTCAAGGACATGAATGGAAAGTTCAGATTTAGGCTGAGAGCTCCGAACGGCGAGATAATAGCAGCGAGCGAACCCTACGAAACAAAAGAAGCGTGCAAGAAAGGAATAGCATCGGTGAAGGAGAACGCTCCAAAAGCAGTAACACAAGATCTTTCAGCATAGCGGATCCATACGTTCGATCGATGTCGCTACCTGCAAGAGCTGAACTCATTCGGTCAATTCCTTGATCGACATCCTGATTTTTTCTGCTAACGCTTCAGGTTCCTCTACGGCTTCCCCATCCCAAAGCAGGTACGGAACTGCCCAGGCATCTGTGAAACTCAACGCTTGTATTCCAGGTCTGCTCATAATCCTCAAGTTTACGCGGAAATAACCTAAATGTTCACCCAATGGGCCGGACAGAAGAATGGCGTTGAAGCTTGTGTATCCTCGTTCACTGTAGAATTGAAGAATTCTTGAGATGCCTTCAGCCAGTCCAAGCCACTCGTCGTTATTTAGTTCTAGCAGGTTAGATTTGCCTTTGACTATGGCCTGGGCTTCATTCAGGCCTCTCAACGGCGCAAATGGAACAAGCCACTCCACGCCGTTCTTTTCAAAGAGATATCGTTTCCCTGACTTTTCTTTGGATACCAGTTCTTGCCAGTAGTCTGACTTGTTGCTTTGATAGTAGGCTTCACTTTTCTTTAGCAGCAGGTCGACGAAATAGAATGGTATGTCTCTAGCCAATACTTGCATGTGGGGATGGAAAATCGAGGAGCCTGCTGGCGGCAAGTAGTTGAGAATGAAGACCGGAAAGCGTATTGATGGCTCAACCTCGCTTAGCCGTCTGATATATGCCAAGCCGGCTTTGAAGGCGCCAAAGATCAGTTTCGCCGTGAAGTCCTTGAGCTTCAAATGATGCTGTCTTGATATCACTACTAGAGCGCTTCGTTCAGCGTGACCCAACAAGTTTGGAATGACAACAGCGTCGCCGACGAAAATTCTTCCTTCTTTGTAGAAGTCTTGCGTAAACATTGGAGTCTTCTCCTTTACCCTTTCGGGGCAAAAGGGGCAGTTGATTCTAGTCTTTTTGGCCAGGGAATTGAGTAATTTCTCGTCCGAAACCAGGAATTTGTCAATATAGCCTAGCATTCCTCTTATGACTGTTGTGTTGCGACCGGTCAACGGGTCTTCTCTATACTCAAATGTTATGGCATCCTCTTCGAAACCCTTCAACGGGTTCAGAATCCTGGCGTGTTTAACCGCTCTCTCAAAGGATATCATGCAATAAACCCAACCTAATTCGACCGATCGATACGTTGGTACTATGCATCATTTCAGCCCTGTGTTTGGATATTTGTGCCTTATTTCGGTGTCCGCCATCTTGGCGATCATGGCGTTGGAGATCAGAACACATTTGGCTCCTATGACATCAGCGAGTTCCGCTGGTTTTTGATCTTGGGTCACAAGCAGCAAATTGTTGTTTTTCGCATACTCAACGATCTCCTTGTCTTTTGCCGCTTTCAACCCTGCGTCTTGAACGGTCAACGCATCCCAGCCCAGAATCTGAAAGTATTCTTGCAGTCCCGCATACATTTCATCAAGTAGAAGCTTCAACAGGATCACCCTGTTCCATCTCGAGCCATCCACGTATTTATAGACTTGTTTATGGGATCGATCGATTCCGAGTGAGTTCCTCCCGCCTTCAATGCAAAGGGTTAAGAGCGATGCCTACGGCTTGTTGGTTGGCGAACAAATCTGAGGGCCAGAGTAGCAGTGAAGCCGGTCATAATCAGCCTTGCGGGAGGGCTGGTATTGACCCTGCTCTCCCTCACAAGGGTTGAATACTTTCCATGGCCTGACTTCGTTCACTGGAAATACGGTTTCCCGCTTCTGTGGCTGACGCATCAAACCGTAAGCATCGCCGGTCCTGTGGACAAGTGGTTCTTGGACCTCGGCGCGCTCCTGGCAGACGTACTGTTCTGGATGATAATCACGTTCCCCCTCTATGCAGTCTACAGAGTCAGGTCAGCTCTCAAGGGAAAGTAGAATGGTGTCGTTTCCGCCTGTTGGTTTTGATCGATCGATCGATTGAGGAGATGGCGATGCCACGCCGGCTAGTGCATGACTTAGCGGGGACCGTGGCAGGTTTGGCGGCCTGGTTTACAATACTCTACTTCCGAGGAGATGTAAGTCGAACCGTCGAAGCCATACGCGCAGGCGGCATCTCCCTCACCGATATTCTCGAGATTACTGTGTTCATCGGCTTGGCCGTGATCGGAAGTCGACTGCCTGACAAAATTGAGCCGCCCGTCAGCCGGCAACACCGAGGCGTCTTCCACAATTTCACTCTTTTCGTCATCCTGACGCTTCTGATCCTTTATTGGGCATACAGTGACCCATCTTCGCTGTCCAGGTTCGTGCTGTCCTTTATCTACGGGTATGACAGCCATCTCTTTCTGGATGCACTCGCCTAGTCGACAGGCCGGTTTTTATATAGCTTGATCGACCGAGCGGGGGCAGCGGACGCATATGCATGATGGCAAAGTCGTTGAGGTTGGGAATCTTGTCAAACGTTTCGATCGATGGATCGCCACCACGCCGGGATGCGTGCGAGGGGAAACTCATGAGCGCAGATAAAGTCAAGTACGCTGTTGTTCGACCCGTACCCGATTCATATGATCGTTGCATAAGAACAAATGTCGAAGAAATAGATGTTGCTCTCGCGAAGACGCAACATGCGGAATACTGCGCGGCTCTACGTAGGCTGGGGCTGGAGCTCATCTGGATAAAGGGCGACAACGCCCTCCCTGATAGCTGCTTTGTGGAGGATACAGCCCTCGTCTTCGGGGAAAAAGCCGTAGTCTGCAACATGAGCATAGGATCGCGCGCAAAGGAAGTAGTTGAAGTCGCGAAGGTGCTGGAACACCTGAAAGAGACGCACTATATTAGACCGCCTGCTATCATTGATGGAGGAGATGTCCTCAAGATTGAACACAGGGTTTTGGTGGGGCTATCAACCCGAACCAATCTATACGTCGTAGAGCAGCTTGGAGAGATTCTGAAAGACAGCAACCTGGAGGTAGCTCCAGTGAAGGTTGAGAACAGGGTTCACCTAAAATCTGCGTGCACCTACCTTGGGCGTGACTACGTCTTGCTGTCGAACGAACAATTCCAAGCAGACATTCTGCGAAACTTCAGAAAAATCGTGGTTCCAAGGGGAGAGGAATACGCCGCAAACTGCCTTGCCATAGATGAGACAATCTTGATGGCAAAGGGACATCCGAGGACGAAGAAACTCATAGAAGAAGAAGGGTTTCTCGTCAGAGAACTGGATATGTCAGAGTTTCGCAAGGGAGATGGCGCTCTAACCTGCCTCTCAATAATATGGTGACCACCGCCAGCCAGAGCCGACCACTAACCATCCACTCTTGCGTGAGATCGATGATCGACATAGAGCACCAAGTGCGCAAATCCTATGGAAGAGCGCACAGAGATCATGATCGTATCTTAAACCTTGGCAGAAGGCATAGTCCCAAACACTTCGGCTGATTTCCAAGACATGTTTTTATCTCCTGTTGAGACGCTAAAGAGCGGGGGTTCCGTGTGTCGTACGACGTCCTGATAAGGAACTGCGTACCGAGGGGTCAGCAACGAACCGTCGACATAGGTGTCAGAGACCAAAGAATAGTAAACATGGGGCCAGGACTGAAAGGAGAAGGAAAGGTGGAGATAGACGCCGAAGGAAGGTTGGCCACAGAGTCGTTTGTGATCGCTCATCTACATTTGGACAAGGTGTTGACTGGCGGTTGGATCACAGACGAATCCATGAAGGCCTACCATCAGGAATTCATGGACACCGAGAAAGCCATCTCGCTCGGAGCCAAAGTCAAGGAACGCTACAGCTTGGGGGAGATCGTCTCCAGGGTCCGTGGAGTGCTGGAACAGGCAGTCTACTACGGGACCACTCATATCCGCGCATTCGCCGACGTTGACACAAAGGCAGAGCTAAAGGGTGTGTCCGCACTTCTGCAGCTAAGGAAGGAATTCGAAGGACTGATCGACTTGCAGGTGGTTGCTTTCCCACAGGAAGGCATCCTGACCGACCCAGGAACCGATGAATACCTCCGAAAGGCAATGGACATGGGTGCTGATGTGGTCGGAGGTATTCCGTGGCTAGAGCTCTCTGATGACGATGCCGAGAAACACATAGACATTGTCTTTGACATCGCGATGCAATATGATAGGGATGTGGCGATGCTAGTAGACGACACGGCTGATCCAGCCTCAAGGACTCTAGAGATGCTCTGTCTCAAGACGATGAAGGAGAACTACGGAGGCCGAGTCGCGGCGAACCACGCACGCGCGATGGCAGTCTACAACGAATCCAGGGTAAGCAGGGTTGTCTCCTTGGTGGCAAAGGCCAATGTCGGCATCGTGACAAGCCCTCAGACTGGTCCCCTACATGTCAGAGTCAAGGATCTCCTCAGAGCAGGCGTGCCCGTCGCGTTGGGGCAGGACGACTGCTACGACGCCTACTACAGCTTCGGAAGGTGCAACATGATCGAGGTCGCCTTTCTTGCATCGCATCTCCTCTGGATGATGGCCACCTCTGATATTGACACCCTTGTTGACATGGCGTCCGTCAACCCAGCCCAGATAATGAGGATTCCGGGTCATCGCCTTTCGAAAGGTGGCAACGCCAACTTGGTCGTGCTTGACGCTCCCAACCTGCACGAAGCTATGAGGAATCAGGCAGAAGCAAGATACGTAATCAGCCATGGAAGATTGGCGGCGGAAACGCAGGTGCAGAGGGTGCCCCGATGGAAAATAACCGAGAAGTCGACCTAGCCTCAGAAGCCTTGCCCACGCGCAACGCGACTCAAGGAGTCGATCGATCGAAAGAACACTTCATGGAAAGAACTCTTCTGAAAAGAGTTACACAACCGGTTGACATCTCTCGAGCAGTGGTCTTCTCGGCATCGGATGAAGCTTCTTACATGAACGGCGAAACAATTCATGTTGACGGTGGCAGTCGATTACTCGAATGGTTTTCAACATCGATCGATGGACAACCGGTTAGCCACGGTGTCAACGGGTTTCCATTCTCCTATCTTCGCCAAATCTATTTAAGCTAAATTTCGTAGGTCGGAGCCTGGAACCATCTCGGCGGTCGGAGGCGCATGGGGCATGAAGGTAGATGTGGTGGTATTGGGAGGGGGCATTACTGGGACGGCGGTAGCTCGCCACCTAGCCAGATTCAGGGTAAGCGTGGCTCTGATCGACAAAGAGGTCGACTTCGGTTTCGGAGGTGCCACCAAAGCCAACACCGCAATTATCCACGCAGGCTACGATGATCTCCCCGGAACCATAAAGGCTGAGCTATGTGTCAAGGGGAACGCTCTTTGGGAGAAAATGGCTTACGAGTTGGAGATTCCTTTCGAAAGGCTGGGTTCTCTTGTAGTGGCTTTCAACGAGGAGCAGATACGAAACCTGCGAGAGCTGAAAAGAAGAGGCAGTCAAAACGGGGTTCCAGAAGCAAGGTTGATCGAGGAAGCGCGAGAACTCAAAGTTATGGAACCAAGGTTGAACCGCAAGGCATGTGCCGCTCTCCACGCGCCTACGGCTGGAATTACAAGCCCATATGAAGCTGCCATGGCTCTAGCCGAGAATGCCCAGATCAACGGCGTCCAGATACTGCTGGCGACGAGAGCCGTGGGCGTGAGAGTGAAAGGAGGAGAACTCCAAGCCGTCGAGACTGAAAGAGGAGCGGTTGAATGCTCCTTCCTGGTCAACTGCTCAGGGCTGTGGGCTGACGAAGTATCGAGGCTTCTGGGGATCGCGGATTTCAACATCATACCCAGGAAAGGCGAATATTTCGTTCTAGACAGAAAGCTGAAGGGTTTTTTGAGACACGTGCTTTTCCCTGTGCCCACACCCGTGAGCAAGGGCATCGTTGCAACTCCCTCGCTAGAAGGCAACATCATCATCGGGCCGAATTCACATGAAGTCAAGGACAAGGAAGACACTAGGACCACAAGCGAGGGCTTGGACGAGGTCTGGAGAGGCGCCTTGAAGCTGGTCCCATCCCTTTCCACCAAGAAAGAAATGATCATCAATAGCTATGCTGGGCTGCGCGCCGACCCAGACACCGGCGACTTCATAATAAGATCCTATTCAGAAGTCCACGGCTTCATCAACGCAGCCGGGATCAAGTCGCCGGGCCTCACTTGCGCTCCGGCAATAGCCGAAAAGGTTGCCTCCATCCTGAAGGCGGAAGGCCTGGAGTTGATGGAGAAGGAGAACTTCAAGCCACAGCGGAACTCCATTCCCGACCCGTTCAGTGGGCAGACCCTCCGGAAGGCGAGCGAACTAATCTCTCAGGATGGGACCTACGGCCGCGTGGTTTGCCGATGCGAACAGGTCACGGAGGGAGAGATCGCCGAAGCTATACGAAGAGGTGCGACAACGGTCGATGGTGTGAAATTTCGAACCAGAGCGGGGATGGGCAGATGTCAAGGCGGATTCTGCACTCCAAGAGTGATCCACATCCTTTCGAAGCAGTTAGGTATGCCCCAGGACCAAGTCACGAAGTGCGGGAATGAGTCAAGGATCCTGGCCTGCAAGGTGAAGGAGCCCTTGTTGCGGTGATGTCATGTTCAGAGAGAAGTTCGATGTAGCTGTGATAGGCGCGGGCGCCGCGGGCCTCGCGGCGGCGATAGGGGCGAGGGAAGAAGGGGGAAGCAGGGTGCTAATACTTGAACGGGACAGGGAGCTGGGAGGAATCCTTCCGCAGTGCATACACACGGGTTTCGGCCTTCGATACTTCCGAGAGAATCTAACAGGGCCAGAGTATGTTCACCGCTTCATTCAACGCGTCGAGGATCTGCGCATCGAGTGTCTACTCGACACGATGGTCATCAAAGTGAATCCTGACAAGAGTGTCCTTGCGACCAATAGCTCGTTCGGTCCATTGACGATTCGTGCGAAGGCCATAGTCCTAGCCATGGGCTGCAGAGAGAGAACCCGCGGGGCAATAGTCGTCCCCGGCACAAGGCCGGCGGGTATCTTCACCGCAGGAACGGCTCAGAGGCTACTGGATATTGAAGGCTTCCTCCCCGGGCGCGAGATTGTGGTGCTAGGATCGGGCGACGTGGGTATGATCGTGGCCAGAAGGTTCGCCACCGAAGGCGCCCATGTGAAGGCCGTAGTGGAAAAGACGCCCTACCTCGGCGGCCTCGAACGGAATGAGGTTCAATGTCTCCGAGATTTCAACATACCCTTGCTGCTGGAGCATACCGTGGTGGAGATCCATGGGAAGAGGAGAGTGGAAGCCGTCACCTTGGCCAAGGTGGACAATGAGGGGAGTGTGGTGCCCGGAAGTGAGAAAAGACTCCTGTGTGATACCTTGGTGTTGTCTGTGGGCTTGATCCCGGAGAACGAGCTCTCAGAGGCTGCAGGGATTGAGATCGACCCAAGGACCAATGGCCCCAAGGTGGATGAGAATATGCAGACATCGGTTGAGGGGATATTCGCCTGCGGTAACGTGGTTCACGTGAATGACTTGGTGGATAGCGTGACCGAAGCGGGAGAAATAGCGGGAAGATGTGGAGCCCAATACGCCCTCGGACGCCTCCGCCCTATCGTGGATGGAGTTGAAGTTCTTCCCGGACCAGGCGTGAGATACGTGATTCCACACAAGATAAGCGGTAGAAAACCGGTGAAGCTGCAGCTGCGCGCTACAGAGCCTCTTCTCGACGCCAGGGTACGTGTTGGAAGAGACCTGGAAGCACGCCGGAGAGTAGTTAAGCCTCCTCAAGTGGTGGAGGTGATGCTTACTGGACGCATGCTTGAGAAGCTAGAGAAGGGGAGCAGGATCACCGTGACCGTGGAGGGAAGGAGCTCTTGAGCTCGGCCGAACTACGGGAGATCGTTTGTATCGAATGTCCAACGGGGTGCAGAGCAAAGGTAACAATGGAACGGGGCACTGTAATTGGGATCGAGAACGCGGAGTGCAATCGAGGGGAGGACTACGTGCGGCAAGAGGCCACGGCGCCCATGAGAGATTTCTTCACAACCGTTAGGCTAGAGGGAGCGTCATTGCCGGTGCTTCCAGTTCGCACTTCCAGCCCCATACCGAGAGGGCGGATAATGGACTGTTCCAGAGAGTTGGCCAAAGTGACGGTAACCGCTCCCGTGGGGCTGGGCGAAGTCATATCGAAGAACATCTTGGGGCTTGGGGTGGACGTAGTCGCCACACGCTCCATGCCTCAGGCTCACAGGGGCTGAGGGCGAACCGATGCCAAGAACAACTGGTTATGTGGGATCCATAGATCAAGGTACGACAGGAACAAGGTTTGCTCTCTACGATCACGCGGGGAACCTAGCCGCAT
>Ga0315306_10001079_pt1 | contig 13115 bp, 14 predicted proteins | sample TDP1_MG_FD_203803 | JGI IMG/M metagenome (GOLD analysis project Ga0315306, IMG submission 203803) | Freshwater sediment microbial communities from Lake Towuti, South Sulawesi, Indonesia - TDP1 | ecosystem: Environmental > Aquatic > Freshwater > Lake > Sediment | place: Indonesia: South Sulawesi... | reverse complement strand
CAACTCCGTATGAGGAATCCAAACCGCTCTATATATGTGGCCACCATCATACTCATCTTGGCGGCGGACATCCAAAACTACAAGGTCAGGATAACTGCCGTTCGTAATCATATTGTAGGCTGTATGTACATCTATGTTCGTGTAAGGCGAAGCATAGGCTTTCTGCAACTTCAATAAACCTATGACATAGGAAAACAACACTGCCGGTAAAATAATTGATATTATAATTAGCAAAACAATCTTCTTCAAGTTACGTCACCAAATATGTATTATGCGTTAGTTTTATGAATTGTGGAAGAATCTTCTATTAAACTCTGTTTGAATTTTTATTTTTTGTAAATAATGGATAAGTGCTGTATATTTTGAATATGGATTTTCTTTTCATAAGTTTGTTATTGTGCGGTTGCATTTTAGATTGTGATGATGCAAGTTGAGTACATCCAAAGAACTTGAAGAACTGAGGAACAGAAAAGCCGAACTCGAAACAGAATCGCGTTCTTTAAATGAAGAACAAAAGAACTTGGAAGAAAGAGTCAACATCCTTGAAGAAAAGATTGCGATTGAAGAGTTAAAGAACAGCAATAAGGCTACACAGGGGGCAATATCTAAACTGGAATCCAAAATAAATAATCTTGAGAAGAGATTGAAAGAAGCGGCACAAATACCAGTAACTCCTGAACCAGAAGAGGAAAAAAAGCCAGAATTTGCCGAAGCCCCTGAGCCGACAGAGCAGTACGCATCTGAAGTTGGTGAAACAATACCAGAAGAGGCGGAAGAAGAGACTGTAACAGTGACACCTCTTGAAGAACCTGCGATAACTGAGCAAGAAGAAATCGGTGAAGGTTACAAAAAGCAGCATGAGAAAAAGAAACGGAAATTCTTCTAAGTTCAGAATTTGTTAGTCCAGTAGAATCTATTAACGCGCTAAATGGCTTTAGTCATGTTAGCGATAACTCTGAAGCATATTGAAACCTAGCATCAGATAAGCCTATTCTATGACTAAAAAATCCAAACGTCTCCAGCCCAACCCACGAAAGATATTTTAGGTGCATCTAGAATGCGCGCAATTTAGACATTAAGCTTCTATGTTTACTTTGGCTTCATAAATCTAATTAAACAAAACAACGAACAAGTAATCGAGAATCTAGAATGAAAGTTATCCGGACACAAAAATCCGCTTACGCCTTAAGCTTAATGTTCTGTTTGTTAGGAATAACTGCTCTTTTTGTGACGTTGTGGAAAACGTGGCCACAGATCTCTACGGCTGAAGATCCCTTCTCAACTTTCCTAAGTCTTTTGTGGATGGAAACATTGGATTTTGTTCCGGGTTTCGAATTTAAACTGATATATCTTGTCATATTAGGAGATGTGATGCTTATTTCAGGAGTAATTATACTAATCTTGAGCAGGCAATGGTTTCATATTCCTGGAAAAACTGTGTGGTTTCAATGTCCCTTCTGCAAGAAGAAATGGCGATCAACTGAAGACAAGGCACTGGTACACTGCCCACACTGTCGCCAACTAGTACATCCAACAATGGTAGAAAAATAATCTCGGAACTGCATTGTAATGTGCTGTTCCACTGAATCCCCTCACCAGCCTTTTGTGGAAGCGGTGTTTGTTATAATGTTTTGCAGAAGGCTTCATAAACTAATGCGCATTACATGTTGATTATGACGAAACTAACAACTAAAGAAAAAGCTTTCATAGAACAAGTAAAACCATTACTCAAGAAATTCTTAAAACTGTGCAAAAAAGAAGGTATCAAACCAGGAGCGGGCACTTACGTTTTATCTGAAAAGAATAATATTTACCATGGAGTTCCTTTTGAAGTAGCTCGATGGATTCACGGCGAAGAAAACGCTATAGGCACTATGGTAACAGAGGAAGGAATAAATTCAAAATTTAAAATAATATTGATTGTCGGTTCTCCAAACGACGTAATTATGCCTTGCGGAATGTGCAGAGAAGCAATAAACCGTTATGGTGTCGGAGATGCTGCTGTTTTGTGCGGAAATCTATTTTTGACAAAAATAAAGAAATTCACAATTTCTGAACTTTATCCATATCCTTATCAAGGCGAAGATTAAATACGGTGTAGCTGCATGGAACGTTTTCTTCTGTAGGCTGCGATTACTAGTAGCGTTCCTATCATGAACAGTGACATGATGAGTAATGATGGAAACTCTGGAATAACATAGGTTTGAGATTCGCCCTTTTTGATTGACACATCAATTAAACGATCAATAGACATAAAACCTGTTTCGTCAAGCCTCGCACACGTCAAGTTATATATTCCACTTTCAATTCCAAAAACCGCGACCGTGTAATTTCCAATTTTTTGTTTTGGAATCGATATAACTTCTGGTTCAGACCTATTACCATAATAGTATAATGCTTCAAGTATTTCGGAAACTGTCTGGTTTGATACATAGTCAAATCCGACGCGAAGACCATCTGGATCAGTGACCAACATCCTTACTGGACATTCTGTCGTGAACAATATAGACTTCACACCATAATATATGGGCGGCAAATCGATTGAGTCAATTATCTCTTGAGAACCGCAAAAGCTAATCTCAGCAGTTACCACATACTTCTGTCCTTCCATCAAGTAGTCTTTAAGGGATATTTCCCATACGCTTATGGTTTTGTTATCGAATGCGAGTACTAAAATATTTGAAATGTTCTCTTCATAATAGACAATTTCGTCTTCTCCTTTAATCTGCAGGCGAAAATCAAACAGCGCCTCCTTATTTTTATGGTTGAAAATCTCGTAACTGTATTTGAAAGTATCTTTTAAGTCCCATGCAATTGGATGCCAATCAAGAGAGCGCCAATATACACCTAGATAAGAGTACTCGCTACCGTAATCGATGCAAACTCCTTTTTCACTGTCTGAAGCATGAATTGTCCTTATGTGCTTCTCGCCATTATGGAAGAACAGCGTCGCATCAAGCGGAGAAGACGTTCCCTTTACAACCAGAAATACGTCATCACACCCTATGTCTTTACAGATCAATCGTTGAAGTTCTTCCCATAACACAAACTCGTGAATATAGGGATATGTAGCAGAGCTTTCAGATATTGTAAATAAAGCTCCAACACTAGGATCATTAACGAAGAAACCAGAAGAATTGAAACCAGTCAACACTACATTATGTAATTGTGTTGTTCCAGAAGAATTTACGTTCAATAGAACAGGATAGCCACTACTTAGGTTTCCCTCAATGTGTTTTCGCGTTTGCTCCGAAATAGAAGAATAACTTCCTATGATGGTCTCGAACTCACCAGCGTATGTCTCATGTATGTAAGATTCGATTTGCCGCAGCCCCAAACTAAATTCAAAAGTTTTTCCTAAATCCCATACGTGAACAGGTTTTCCATAATATCTAAGCACCATCGCGGTTGATGCAGCCCAACACCACGAAGTATCGCCTTGAGCTTCATAGGGAACAGGTAAATCCACTGGAGGTTCTGGTCCAAAACAGTAGAGATATCCGTCATATGACCCAACAAAAACCTTGCCGTTGGCAATAGCTGGAGATGAATTAACTAGCCCCCCAGTTTTGTACTTCCATCGCAATTCACCTGATAACGCATCTAAACAGTAAAGGCAACCATCTATACATCCAATGTATACTTTGCCATCAGCAACCGCAGGGGAAGAAAAAACTATCCAATTATTAACAGAATAATTCCATATTTCGCTCCCAGTATCTGCATCTACACAGTATACTTTGCCTCTTATTGTTGAAGAATTATAACCTTCCATTGACCCTATATAGACCCGACCATACGCAACAGCAGGCGATGAATACATTTCTCCATCAACTGTATAATTCCATATTTTCTCTCCATCGAGCTCGCTAAAGCAGTATATGTTATGATTGAGTGATCCAGCGTACACTTTGCCATTAACAACAGTTGGCGAGGAGTCAACGTGTCCTGCTGTGTTGTTCCATATCGTTGTCCCTGTTGTTTCATTAAGGCATAATACCATGTTACTATATCCACCGCCAATGAAAACCTTACCATTTACAACTGCTGGAGAGGACGTGTCAGCTCCTGTGTAAATACTCCATATACGGCTTCCAGTTTCTTCGTCCAAAGCAAAGGTTGTTCCAGTACCAATCGTAACGAAAACCTTACCGTAGGCAACAGCTGGAGAACCACGCATCCTTATAGCGCCAACATTATAACTCCATATTTTCTTTCCTGTAGTGGCGTTCAAACAAAAAATATCGCCATTAAACCCAGCTACGAAAACCTTACCATTCAATACGGCAGGCGAAGAAGTTATCCATTGATTTGCTTCGTACAGCCAAATAAGCGCCCCTATCTCTTCGTCAAGAGCGTAAATATATCCTGATGACCAGCCATTCTCATAGATTTCTGATCCGAAGTAAACTTTGCCATCAACAACAGAAGGAGAGGAGGTTACCCGTTCAGTTGCGTTATATTTCCACAATGTATGGTTTGTGGTTGGCGCCAGGCTTTCTGAAAATCCTGTGTGTCTGAGGTCGTGATGAAACATTGGCCAGTTGGCTCCATCTGAATATTCGGTGAAAGTTTGCAAGTAAGTGGGAGATTCAGCTCCTTCCGATGGAATCATCTCAAATGCTGTAAACACATTATTCGAAACCGTGATGGATGCAGCTGATATTAAGATAATTAGAACCATTGATAAAGTAGCAAACAGCTTTTCCAGTTCCAAAACTCTCCTTCTCACCTTATAAGATTGCCATTTTTTTATGTCTTGTGGAACAATCTTCGATAGAATCCTACTAAACCGGGATTGCTAGACAAGCCTTCCAAGTATAGACATGTTACGTAACACTATGAAGAAATAAATGATGTCCGCAGCCAAAATGGACAAGTAAAGAAGACCTACCAAAGTTCTCCATAAATCGTAAGAGTCTTCATCTCCCTTTTTTTCTAAATAAACATCCAGCTTATACAATCCGACGGGAAATCCGAAAGTGAAGATAAACTTGAATGGAAACCATATTTGAGGATAATGAACAGCCAAGGGATTTGATTCTATCCCCATTCTTAGAAAAGACACTGATTGAAGCATATCAATAGTGTTTAGAAAACAGTATGCAAACAACAAACCTTTCTTAAGAATCGTTCCAATCGTTTCCATAGATACACTTCTTTCAGTTTTGAACATCTACATATTAAAGCGAATAATCGAATATTTTTAACTGTCCTTTTGCCTGTCAATTTTTCAAATCTGATTAATTCCTTTGATTCAGCTAGATTTTCCACTTTAATCACTGTATAGTTTCAAAGTGAGGTTATGCATTTACGGCTACTCATGCTTTTTCAGTTCTAAGCGAATACTAAGCAATGAAACCGTTGCCATAATTTGCATTATAAGAACATAAAATACTACCGCAATAAAAGGTAGCTTCAACTCCATTAGTAAGCCATATACTGCGCCGCTGATAAGGAAGCCAACACCATAGGCTGTGTTGAAAATTCCGTATGCTGTGCCTCTTGAAGAAATTGGTGTGAGCTCTGAAACTGCCGCGCGATAAATTGATTCTTGCATTCCAAGCACTAAACCGAAGACTATAGCAGCAGCTATAAGTGTTGACAGCTCAGCACCAGCCATAGTAAGTAAAGACGGAAACAGAGAAAGCAGAAAGGGCATAACCAAAACTCTGATACCAAACTTGTCGTAGGCATACCCCGCGAGTAATGCAATTGGCGCGTCTACTCCTTGAATAAGCAAGTAGATTAGAGGAACAATCCACTGCTGCCCTGTCGGCTGAAGAACTTCTGATGCTTTAAATAGTATAAGAGTGTAAGGAATAAGCTCAACAGTATTTAACAGAACAGCAAAAGTGTAAATATAGAAGGGTCTTTTCAGTTTCTCCCTTTTTTCCTGCATCTTTCGCGGTTCAATAATAGTCTTAGACCCTATTCTCTTATACGTGTAGACTAAAGCCACTAAAAGCGCTACAAACGGTAGGAAAAGGAAACTGAAAGTAAAATTATAATTGCTGGTAGAAAGCATCAAAAAAGCCACGATCAAAGGTCCAAGGATGGCGCCTATTTGGTCTAGTAGTTCATGGATACCAAAGGCTTTGCCAGCGCCTACTTCCTTGCTTATAATTGATAGCACTGTGTCTCTGGAAGGAGATCGAAAAGCCTTTCCAAATCTTTCTAGCAAAACAAGGATTACCGCTATTTCCAAACCTAGGGGAAGTCCCAAAAGCGGAATTGAAACTGTTAGACCGTAGCCTAAGAATATGAAGAACCAGTATGCACGAGTTGTATCAGCTAAAAATCCGCTTACAAGCCTTGCAGCGTAGCCTAAAAAGTCGCCTAAACCACCAACCAAACCAACTATCAATGCTGTGGCGCCTAGAAACTCCAGGTAGCTAGGAACTATACCCCTAGAGCCTTCGTAAACAACGTCGCCCATCAAACTTACAATTCCAAGAAGGAGAATGCCAAAATAGGCATTTTTACGACTATTTGAACTTGCTTTTTGGCACAATTTTACCGCCGATTGGATTTACTTAATTGTTTGGCTACTGTTTCGTTTGTTTGATAAAACGTGATATTGCCTTTTCATGTTTTTCTAAAGATTTTCCGAAGGCTTCTGATGCGTCTTTTTCAAGCCAGTTCAAATAAGCTAAGCTTGCTACGATTATATCTGCTATGTCCACTTCTATGTCTTTGCCGAGCCTTCCTTCCCCAATGTATTTTTCTGCAACTTGTCCAACTTGTTCCGCTAGAAGAGTTATGAAGAAACTTGATGTAAAGACTTCTTTTTTATGAGCATTATAGGAAATTTTCTTTACTGTTTCTTGGGCTTCCTTTAACATTACATTTAACCTTCTTTTCTGCTAATCTTAAACTGTTTTGGTATATAAATTCGAATAAGAAGAGTGGGAGCATCATCACTTTAGGTTTTGGTTTTATCCAATGCTTGTATTATTTCTCTAATGATTTGTGGTTGAAGTATAAAAATGTCTCTCGGATCTTCAACATAAATGTAAAATATATAATGCCTAGCAAAGCTCGTTAACTTTGAGAGCTGATATTCTGGTTTTCTTGGCAGTTTTTCTGCGTACTGCTTAATAACGCTGTCCAGCAATTCTTCGAGTTTTTCCGTGGACAAGGTATAGCCAAAGGTCAATTCAAATCCGTAGCAGAACAATTTTGATTCTTCTTCTCTGAAGCGAAAGTTTGTTACGTCTCTGTCTAAAATCCTTTGAGTGCTGATTGAAACCATGGTGTTTGTTGGAGTTAAGATTTTTGCGTAGTTTAAGGTTATTTCCTGTACTATTCCTTCGACCCCGTCTATGCGAACATAATCGCCTACTCGGAACGGACGTGTAACTAGAAGGAACAGTCCAGCTATAAAGTTTCCAATTGTGCGCGTAGAAGCAAAACCAACAGCAGCGCCGCCCAAAGCTGAGAAGCTAACTAGAATATCTGAGGGAACTCCGCCCACATGCAGAAGTACCACAACAGCTCCAACAAGTATTACGAGTCTTCCCGTTAATATCAGCCCATTTCCAACTTCTGGCGGCATTTCCCTCCGCTTTACGACTTTTCTTAACCATCTCGTGACTAAGCGTTCCACAACTGCTGCAACAGCTGCTATAACAACTACCCATATTATAGCTATCAAATATGGATATTCGGCAAATATTTCGAGAAACATCAACCTTATACTCCCATTTTTGTTATGAAATAGTTAGACTGAAATCTGAACTTAAGTCTATTTGGTTTGCTATACCATCAAAAAGGTATACAGCCAAAGAAAGAGTTTCGCGAGCGAAAGCTTTTATTAAAGTTCAAAACTTACTTTGGCAATACTCTTAAAAGATGATGCACTATGGCTTTACAGAAAGGCGACTTCATACTGATAGAATATGTTGCCAAAGTAAAGGAGACAAGCGAAGTTTTCGACACAACCATAGAAGAAACCGCAAAGAAAGAACACTTATACAAAGAAGGCGAAATATACGAACCAAAGCTAGTTGTAATAGGAGAAGGATGGGTTCTTAAAGCACTAGATGACAGTCTAACAACAATGGATATTGGCAAAAAAGCGTCTGTTGAAATTCCACCAGAAAAAGCTTTTGGAGAGAGAGACCCTGAAAAAGTCAAACGCATGTCCTTAAGGCAGTTAACCGCTAAAGGAATAACTCCAAGCCTTGGAATGCGTGTCGAGTACAGTGGGAAAATGGCAACCGTGCGAACCTTGGGCGCTGGACGGGTTATATTGGACTTTAACCCTCCCTTGGCCGGAAAAACCTTGGTCTATGACGTGACTGTTCAGAAGAAGCTTAGAACGATAAAAGAAAAGATAGCCGCCCTAATTCATCGCAGAATACCAGTAGTAGAAGAAGCCAGATTTAAATTCATCACCAAAGAGAAAACAGTTAGCTTAGAAATGCCCGAGGAAGCCTTCTATTTGGAAGGAATACAAGTGATGAAGAGAGGCATAGCCACGGACATACAAAGATTTTTCCCAAAAATAACCACTGTTAAATTCACTGAAACCTTTAAAGCCGAACCTAAAAAGGAAACAAAGGTTAGTTAAGCTTATTCTTTTCATCATGAAGTAACTTAGTAGAAAATTTTTTATCTTGCGCATTTCCAAACATTAGCTATCGAACACTTGGATTCCGAAGCGGATTTGGAGGTTTCTAAAAAATAATGCAAAGAAACGCTTACGTGAAGAAAACTTTCAGCGTTATGCTCAAAAAAGAAAAATTGCTTAAGTTAAAGTCTAAAGCCCTTAGATATGGCATTTGGTTCAAAGCGTTAAGCAGAATCGACCGAGCTTTAGTCGATTTGACAATAAAAGTTGCTGACAGAGTACGAAGCTTCGCGTTGGCTAAAACCCTGTTCTCTGTCGTCAAAAAGTTAGAGGATGCTTTTGAAAACAGGATTTTACATGCCTTAAGCGAAGTTGGTTTTCCACTTGCACGTAAGTTAAGTTTGTTGGCTCAAAAGTGGAGCAATGATTTTGCTCAAAATTGGATGTATGACGTATCCTTTGCAAAGTTCTTAGCAGTAATGTATATCAACAATCCCATGGCATTCCAGCTGTAATATACAACCTGCACGGATGTATAAAAGAGTATAATTTATCATGCTGAACTTAATCTACATAGCTTTTATCTGCATATTTTTATCCGTCTATGTTTGGTCACTTTACAATTTACCTATTTTGGCTGCCGGTGTTAAGCATTTGCGCAGAAATAGGCAAAAGCCCAAGAAAAAATGTTTGAGCAAGACAAACTTGCCTACTTTTTCAATCGTTGTGCCAGTGAAAAACGAGGAGAAGGTTATAGGCCGATTGTTAGACGCGTTATCAAAGCTAAATTATCCAGCTGATAAAATGGAGATAATTATTGTTGAAGATGGATCAGCAGATAGAACTCTTGATATTTGCATAAGACACACCAAAGAAGACCACATAAATGTAAAAATTTTGCGTAAACCATTCTCTAACGGTAAACCTTCCGCTCTAAATTATGGAGTTAAATGTGCGAAAGGGGAGATTGTGGGAATATTTGATGCGGACAGTGTTCCCACCCATGACGTTTTGCTGAATGTGTGCAAGTATTTTGAAGATTTAAAAGTGGCTGCTGTTCAAGGTAGAACATTGTCAATTAACTCTGAAGAAAACATGCTGACCAAATTCATTTCCTTTGAAGATACTGTTTGGTGTGAAGCCTATTTGCGGGGTAAGGATGCTTTAAATTTATTTGTTCACTTAAAGGGGAGTTGCCAATTCATAAGGCGTGATGTTTTAGAGAAGCTTAACGGTTTTGATGAAAGGGCCCTCTCTGAAGATATCGAGTTTTCAGCGAGACTTACAGAAAAAGGCTATAAAATCAGTTACGCTTCAGACGTTCGCTCATGGCAAGAAAGCCCCGCAGACTTAAAACAGTTGTTTAAGCAGCGTACAAGATGGTTTAGAGGGCATATGGAGGTTGCTCTTAGATACGGCAGATTGATGGCTAAACCAAATAGAAAAAGCATGGACGCTGAGGTGAGTTTCTTTGGACCCTTCACATTGATTGCTTCATTATTGATGTATTTTGCAGCATTTTATGCGGTTTTTGTGCCTTTTCCCTTAAGTCTTTTTTTGGATGTGTTAATGCGGATCACAGCGATAATTACGACGATTGTTATGATTATTTTCGGATTAGTTTTGATTTATTCTTCGAAACCAAGAAAGGCAAAGAGTATGCTGTGGTTTCCATTCATTTATTTTTACTGGAGTTCGCAGGCGTTTATAGCATTATATGCAGCATTGCTGATTCTGTTGCACAGAGAATCAAAATGGATAAAAACTGACAAAAAAGGTACAGTCAAAACTGAGACTTTAAGCTAGGAAAATGGCAAATGGTTTTTCCAAGATTTTCATTTGCTTACTTTGAAAATATGGATGTAAGGATTTTCGGTGTTCTGGCTTTTCTGGTGCCGTTGATGGCGCGAGGTATACCAGAAATTCTTATGGGAAAACATATTGCTGGTTTTGACACAATTAGCTACTATGTTCCAGTCACTTTGAGATTGGTTAATGGCGGGACTAGTTTCTTGGAGTTCACAGCTTATGCACCATTATTCTATGCTTTACTTACTGCATTAACATTGACTGGTGTTCCATTGAACGTGTCGCTTAAATTGCTGCCTACTGCTTTGCATGGTTTACTTGGGCTCGCCATTTATTTGTACGCTAGAAAAGCTCTCGAATGGTCCTACAAGAAAAGTCTGTTTGTCTCATGCTTAGCTACCTTATATTTTGTTGCCTTAAGAATTTCATGGGACATGCTTAGAAACGAGCTAGGTCTAATTTTTCTTTTCGTTTTTTTGATATTTTTGCGCCACAACTGGAAAGAAAAGTCTTGGAAAGGTTATCCACTGCTCTCACTGAGTATGGTTTTGATTGTTTTGACTCATCAACTTGTGGCTATTGTTATGTTTGCTATCATATTCGCTTTTGCGCTTCAGAAGTTGTTCAACAAAGAGCGCGTTGGTTCAAGAAAACTCCTTTTGTCTACTATACCCGCGATGGTGCTTTTTCTTCTGACTGTTTTTGCTGAGTTTACGCTTTCAACCAGTTTTTCTATAATTAATGGTTTCGACAGCGCGAAATCTGAGGGGTGGCTCTCTCTATTTGGTTTTGCCTCCTATTTCGACATGTTCACATATAATTTAGGCTTTCTTTTTTATTGCTGCCTGCCCCTTTCGCCCTTCATTCTGGCTGGAATTAAGCATTTGAGGAGCTTGGAGTTAAAAATAGCGTTTTTTTGGTGCTTGCTCATGCCTTTTTCTTCCATTTTTAGTCCGTGCGCGTATAGATGGACTTTGATGCTTGTTTTTCCAGCAGCCTTTTTTGCAGTTGAGGGGTTTGGAAGGTTTGGTTCGAGATTGTGGAAAAAGTCGGTGGGTGTCTTTTTGATTTTGTTGAGCGTAAGCTTTGTTCTTTTGCCTGCCGAAGTGGCTTTTCCCTATTTTTGGGTTTTCCCTTCTTATGTTCCTTCTTCTATGTTGCAGAATAGTGTGCCGTTGCGTGATTGCGGGGATGTAGTTAGGGCTTTGTCGTGGGTTGTGATTAATATTGGGTCTAATGGGGTTTTGTTGGTTCATGATGCTTTTCATGGTTGGGCGCTTTTGTATTTGAATGATAGTGATAGGGTTGTTTGTTATGGTTATGAGAATCCTGAAGAAGTTGCGCTAGAAACGTTTGAAAATGGCTACAGTCGGTTGTTCTTGGTTTGGTGGGTCGCGGGCGAGGGTTGGCATGGTTGGGCGAGTTTGCCTTCTTGTTTTGTAGAAGTTTTTCGCAGCAATCGAATCGCCGTGTACACATATAACGAAAGTAATGCGGTTTAGAAAAATGGATTCCTCATTTTTGATTAAGTTCAAACGATTTTTCAGGAAAAACCCAAGTGCTATCTTTTTTTTGGGGTTCCAAGCTTTGCTGGTGGCGTGTGCGGTTTTGTTAGTTTTTGGTTTATCCTTTTTAGCTGAGGGCTTTGCTGTTGTTGCGTATTTTCTTTTGGTAGCTGGTGTAGTTTTGCAATTGGTTAGTTTTGTGAGAGGTTCGCATGGTGCAGAAGTTGGCGAGTAAGCCTACTGTTTCGTTTGTTTTGCCTGCGTATAATGAGGGCAAGTTTATAGAGGGGGCTTTGGAGAGGTTGGATTCTGTCGTTAATGATGATGGGTTGCGTTGTGAGATTGTTGTGGTTGATGATGGGAGTGTTGATGATACGCGTGTTAGGGCTTTGCATTATGCGACTAGGAAATGGTATGTGAAAGTGTTTGGTTATGATTGTAATGTTGGGAAGGGTTTTGCTGTCAGGACTGGTTTTTGGAAGGCTATTGGGGATGCAGTTGTTTTTGTGGATAGTGATTCTGATGTGGATGCTGGGCAGATTAGGCGTTATGTTGAGGCTTTGCGGTTTGGGGATATTGTGGTTGGTTCTAAGTGGCATAGGGATAGTGTTGTTGAGGTGTCTTTTGTTCGGAAGGTTTTGAGTAGGGGTTTTAATGTTTTGGTTAGGTTGTTGACTGGTGTTGGCGTTAGTGACACGCAGGCTGGGATTAAGGCTGTTAGGCGGGAGGCTTTTGTTGAGGTTTTTAGGCGGTTGAGTGTTAAACGTTATGCGTTTGATGTGGAGTTGTTGGTTTTGGCTAGGGTTTTCGGTTTGAGGGTTGTAGAATTGCCTGTTAGGTTGAGGCTTGGTAGTCGGTTTAGTTTTGGGGAGGTTTGGCGTATGTTCTGGGATTTGTTGGGTATTGCGTATAGGCTTAGAGTTAGGCGTTGGTATCAGCGAGGTGTTTAGGTTTTGAAGGTTTTGGTTTTTAATTGGCGGTGTTGGCTTAATCCTGAGGCTGGTGGGGCTGAGGTTTTTACTAGGGAGGTGTGTAGACGTTGGGTTAGGTGGGGGCATGAGGTTACTTTGTTTGCTTCTGAGTTTCCAAATTGTAAGAGAGAAGAGGTTTTGGATGGGGTTAGGGTTGTTAGGGCTGGTGGAAAATGTGGGGTTTATTGGAGGGCTAAGGAGTTTTATAAGAGGTATTTTGGGAGGGAGGGTTTTGATGTTGTTGTTGATGAGGTT
>Ga0315306_10001078_pt1 | contig 13118 bp, 15 predicted proteins | sample TDP1_MG_FD_203803 | JGI IMG/M metagenome (GOLD analysis project Ga0315306, IMG submission 203803) | Freshwater sediment microbial communities from Lake Towuti, South Sulawesi, Indonesia - TDP1 | ecosystem: Environmental > Aquatic > Freshwater > Lake > Sediment | place: Indonesia: South Sulawesi... | reverse complement strand
GGCCATGTGCGGCAAGAGGGGCGCTGGGAACACCGAGCAGACGATCGATGCGAGCCCCGCGAGACTCAGCACCACTACAACCATCGTCGGCCAACGCTCCTTCGGTCCCGCAGCTCCAACCCCTTTGCCCATGGCCATCTCCCAAACTGCTGGACAAGATTCGACTAGTCTCGCGTTTAAAAGGATGTCGCACCAAGCTGCCTAGCGCGTTTTCGATGGATGCCTCCGAGCGGCGAGCGCGCTCTCAGGCTGGACAGTCCTCGCGGTATTGCTATCTATCGCTTCTTGCCACCCTCCACTGGTCGAATACGACCAGTTCACGGTCAGGACAACCTTCATTCCCATGCTTCACCCGCGTTTCTTCTCGTCTCTGCTTCGAAGCCACCATTTCAAGTAGTCTCTTCGCTCCTGTCTTCTCTTCTCTTCTTCGTCCCTTCGAGACTTCGCGGTCTCCCATGCCTCGATGAGCTCTTGCGGGAGAAAGGTGAGGCCGCAGCTGAGGCAACTATATGCTTTGTGCCCTGAGTCGTACCTGAGTTCGCCACCGCACTCCGGGCAGTACTTAGCCATCTAACCCCTAGTTCCACAGAGCGAGGTCCGATTTCTGTCTTGCGATCTCGATACTGCAACCCGCGAAAAGCGATGCCAGACCGGCGATTGCCAAGTCGAGGCTGTCATGAGGTGATTCTCTTGGACACGGACGAACCGGTGAGGACTAGCCCCGCCAGGAACGAACGGTCCTATCCACGTATCTCCCTCTCCTCTCTATCTCTCCAATCTTCCGCAGGTTGATCGAAGCCTTCTCTCGGCCCAACTCTTCCCGGTACCCCTCCGCGAACGCGCGGAAACACTCATCCGCGATTCGGTAATGCGTGCTTTTGAGGGCACGCCTCATGAGCAGCAGGTCGACGCCCATATCTTCGCTCTCCCATGAGTATGAGCCCAGGCCGAAGTCTACTAGGAAGATGCATCTGTCGGCGGCTACGATCATGTTTGAGGCCGTCAGGTCGCCGTGGACTATGCCCGCCCCATGGAGCCTGCCTACCGTCCCACCGACTTGGCGGCATTGGGAGGCCCTCTCATCCGGCCCCCTAGAAGTGAGTGTCTCACGGAGCTGTTCGCCTTCGATGTGGCTGAGCAGCAATGTTGCCTCTTTTGGGCTCAGCAGTAGCACTGTAGGGGCTGGGACTCCCACCTCTTTCGAGTCATGGAGCAGCTGGGCTTCGTGAACCGTTCTCCTGGTCCTTAACGCCTGGTCTAACGCCTCGATCCTGTAGGGCTTCGGCGCCCTCCATTTCTTGACCACCCTGAAGCCATGCCATGTCCCCAAGGAGATCGTTGCCTCAGCGCCTCTGTAGATGATCCGTTCCTCAGCGAAGCCTTCCGTCCAGCTCTTACTGTCAGAACCTCCCTGGATGTCGGTTCACCCCTCGTGTACGCGTGAGGCCCCATGGAACCCTCCAGTTCCAGGGTAGCGCCTTCTGGGCGTTGGCCTCGCGTGCCGAGCATTCCAGAAGGTTAGGAAGGTTGCAGTCTACCGCCAGAATCTCCAAGACTCTCTCGGGCTTGTATGCGACCCCTGCTCGTAGGTCGTCGGCATCACATAGAGGTATATGGTGTGTCCGTTGAACCTTTCCACCTTGGCCGGCTCCCAACGATTCATGCTGAAGTCGTGGCTTACTATCCGGGTCCCAGGCTTCGCCTCTTTCTCGAACTTGGGCTTCAGCCTTTCGTTCGCGGTGCTCGTCAGGTAGAGTGTTACGACCGTCGCCTCGGAAAGGTCTGCGCTGAAGAGGTCTCCGTGCACCAACCTCACCCGACCTGAAAGGTTCTTGAACTCTAGGAGCTTGAGGTCGGTCTTATAGAGGTCTTCTCGCAGCTCATAGCCAATAGCCATCTTCGCCCCGAAGTCGTTGACGGCGGCGACCAGCATTCGAGCATCCCCGCAGCCTAGGTCCACCACCACGTCTGAAGGACCTACACCAGCCACCTCAAGCATCCTCTTGACGACCTCGGGCGGTGAAGCTACAAACGGAGCGCAGCTCACGTTTCCATCCTCCCAATAGTCGGTCGTGAATGCCCCGGTCTCCTAATAAGGATTGTCGTCAGCGGCGCTCGCCGTGGAAATGGGCGTAAGATGCTAGTCTTCCACATACGCGCCGGCCCTCAACATCGAGTGCAAGCTCCCTACGGCAGCCGAACGCTCTGCGAGGCCCTCTCCCTCCTGAATGGCTTAAATCGGTCGTTTCACAGCCAACGCTCGAAGGGGGCGGAGCGATGTGGAAGTGGGACGGGTCAAGGTGCTCGACCTCATGGAGAGCTTAGAAGACGCCGTGGCGGAAGCGGTCACCGTCATCCGTCAAGGAGGCCTTGTCATCTATCCGACCGAGACCTGCTACGCCTTGGGGGCTGACGCCCTCAACCCCGACGCCGTTGAGCGAGTCTATGCGGCGAAGAAGCGGCCCCCCTCCTTGCCTCTTCCCGTGATCATGGCCGACGAGGCGATGTGGAAACGGTACGTCGAGTTCACCCCCGAAGCTCTGAGACTCATCATGAGGTTTTCCCCGGGGCCACTCACCTTGGTCCTTAAGAAGAAGCCCGTCGTTCCTAACATACTCAACCCATTCGCTCTAGCAGCTCGGGTCTCAAGCCATCCGGTAGCATCTCAATTGGCGAGACTCCTAAGGTCGCCGGTAGTTTCGACCAGTGCGAACGCCCATGGGACCGAGGAGCCATACAACGTCAGGGATGCGGTGCACTCACTGGCGCCCTTCCAGGGCGTAGCCTTGGATGCTGGGCAACTGCCTAGGCGACCGGTCTCAACGATCGTTGACCTCGCAGTTCACCCATACCAGATTCAGAGGGCCTATCCGCAGGGAGCGATCGAAGCAGAATCTATCAGACGAGTTGTGGAGAGCGGCCCGCGATGAGACAGAGCCTAGCGGACGAGCCTGAATACCTCTGTCTCGGGATCGAGGGTAGCGCTCACACCCTAGGGATGGGAGTGGCCTCGTCACGGGGAAAGATCCTGGCAGACGTGAGAGACTCTTACGTCCCACCTTTAGGGAGGGGAATCCACCCAAGAGAGGCCTCGCAGCATCACGGCGAGGTCATAGACAAGGTCTTGGGCAAGGTCCTTCAGGATGCGAGGGTTAAGCCCCAGGACATCCGGCTCATCGCTTTCTCTCAGGGCCCGGGGCTAGGCCCATGCCTTAGGGCTGCGGCCACGACCGCGAGGGCGCTGAGCATGTTCCTAAACCTGCCGTTGGTTGGTGTGAACCATGTGGTCGCTCACATCGAGATCGGGAAGCTCATGACGGGCGCCGTGGACCCGCTCGTCCTCATCCTCAGCGGAGGGACGACGCAGATCGTGGCGCTCGAGGACCAGCGCTACAGGGTCTTCGGTGAGACCCTAGATATCACGGTCGCGAACTGTCTCGATGTCTTCGCTCGCGAGGCTGGGCTGACCGACCCGGGGAAGCCCTGGCTTGGCCCCAAGTTCGACGAGGTCGCCTCGAAGGGGAGCAAGTATATCCCCCTACCTTACACCGTCAAGGGGATGGATCTCCAGTTCTCGGGGCTCCTATCGGCGGCGCTGAGAAAGCATATAGGTGGGGAGTGCAGCCTCGAAGACCTCTGCTTCAGCTTGCAGGAGACCGCGCTCTCCATGGTAACCGAGGTTGGTGAGAGGGCGCTGGCTTACACCAGGAAACCTTCCCTGGTCCTCACAGGTGGGTTCGCGCGAAACAGGAGGCTGCAATCGATGTTGGCCTCCATGGTCAGGGAGCATGGCGCAACGTTCCATGTGTCTCCACATGAATACTCAACGGACAACGGCGCAATGATAGCGTGGACAGGCATCCTGGCTTATCACGCTGGTCAGGTCACCGCGGTCGGGAAGAGTCGTGTGAGGCCGAGATGGCGAGTAGACGACGTTCCCATAGACTGGTAACGTATGGTACCAGGGAGTCGCGAGCAGTCGCTCTGGGCCGCGGTCTGCTTGACCCTCGATTCCGCCGTGTTTCCCTCGTCTCCGACGCTGAATGAATGCTCAGAGAGCCCGTGTGGCCGCTCGCCTAGCGATACGGACCTAGAGCCGGTTTAGAATCGAGCTGTGAAGGAAACCTCTTAAGACCACTCGGACCGACGCATCTAATGCGCTGCCTGTTCTCGCCTCGCTCCGGGCTAGCAGCCCCGACTAGCCATAGCCCGGGCGGGCGAAGCAGCGCCTCAGAGCGGCGTAGTGAAGCCGGGACGTACGCAACTCCAGTTAGAGAGCCGTTAACCGTCGTCGGGGCAGCGTCGCGCAGGCCCAGCGCATACGCGATCCGTTCAGCCGAGAGCGCTCATCAGCAAGCTTAGTTCGTCGGGCTAGAGCAGGAGCGAACGTTGACGCCGCAGCTGCTAGCGGAGGTATTCCGTGTAGTTGCATCCGCCGCAGGCCCATCTGGGCCTTGGTGCTTTATGGAAGGCCATGACTTTCGCACAACGCGGACACCTTCTGTTCTTCAACTTCGCAGTTCCTCTTGCATAGTCCACATCGTAGAGTTCAGAGACGCTACGGGTGGTCTTCCTCTCGGGCCGTTCATTGTTCGTCGCCATGGACGTACCTCTCTAGGCTTTCTGCTCCTTCGCCCTAGCTCTCTCTTGCGGAGGCAGGTTCTTGAGCTGAACGTAGGCGGGCACAAGCGCCTTGGCCTTGGCTGAGTCATCGTAGATGCAGCAGAGTCCCGAGGTCGCGTGCGTGCCGGTCATTGTGGTGAGCTCCATGACGTATGTCCGGTCCATGCTAGCGCCGTACTTCTGAGCCAAGGCCTCTCTGACCTCGTATCTTGACGGCGTCGCGGCCGAGGGATGCTTCACCAAGAACTCGACCTCCCTCCTACCCAGCAGAACGTTACGGAACTCCTTGACGATCTCGAACTCCATCACATACCGGGCCTAAGAGGCTGTGAGCGGGATTTAAAGCATATCGAGCATCGACGGGCGCAACCAATAAGTGCCCACGTCTGCTAGCCTTGACGTATTCCTCGAGGCTTGGTCATGCTTCACTGCCCTAGTTGCGGCAAAGAGGCTTCTGAAAGCTACAACTACTGCATGAACTGCGGGGCAGAGTTGCCGAAGCGGCAGGTCGAGGCCAAGTGCCCGTCTTCAGAGACTTATGGTTTCGAGACGCCGCCGTTCAGCGAAGTAAGAGAGGCTCTTGTCAAGAGATTCGAGGGGCTTCGTGTTAGGGATGCAGGGGCGATCCTCCGCTGCATAGACGGCGAGAGGTACACGAAGTTCGATGACTGGCCGCCGTTCCGTAGACAGCGAAGCGAGGCGTTGAAGAACGAGGCCGACGCGCTAGCCGTCCTCTCAGACTACAGCTACGATATCGGAGACTTGGCGATAGACATCCTCGACGGCGTGGCCGTTGCGACGCTTCATCTGAGCTACCGCGGACAGATCAGGAAAAGGCCCTTCGAGATCAGGTCAAGGGTGACTGTTATCCTTCACAGGGTTGGGGATGGATGGAAGATCGTGCACGAGCATTACTCCCGTTTCCCAAGGCAATAGCGATCTGTGGTTTGCGCGCCCCTAGAACAAGCTTCCTAAGTCGGAAAAGGCAAGAGACTGCTGCCTGGTCCGCTTACGTCAGGGACATCGCAGCCCAAAGCTCAGGCATCCCGCGAAGGCATCGCGGGCGAGAACTGAAGAGTCGCTCTTACGGGGTGCAGCGAGCTTGTGCGGGTTGGCAAAGGTTTTATCGTCGCCAAGTACCCGTCTAGCCCTGTGGGGCATCTCTCCCGGGGCTAGGAATGTACACGGCTCTTGTCATCGGCATGGCGGGCTCAGGCAAGTCTTTGCTCACGCAGTCTCTTGCGCAGTTCTTTCGAGACGAGGAACAGGACGTCGTGATACTGAACCTTGACCCGGGCGCGTTGACGCTGCCATACAGCGCCGATGTAGATGTCCGAGATCGGATCAACGTCGCAGACATCATGGACCGACTTGGTCTCGGCCCGAACGGTGCGCTCATCTACGCCGTAGACCTCATCGTTGCAGAGGTGGACAAGCTCAGAGAGGATGTTGCCGAAACAGGGGCCTCCTTCGTTCTTGTCGACACACCAGGGCAGATGGAGCTCTTCGCCTTCAGGCCTAGTGGCCCCCTCTTGGCATCAAGCCTTACGGATGGACCTAAGGCTGTGATCTACCTCTTCGACGCTGTCTTCTCAAGCGACCCCTTCAACTACGTCTCAAACCTCTTCCTTGCCGCAGCGCTCTACACGCGCTTCCATCTGCCACAGATACATGCTTTGACCAAGACCGACCTACTGCCTCAGGAGAAGGTCGACGAGATTGCCGCTTGGTCTGAAGAGCCTGAGAACCTCGAGGCAGCGATCAGCGAGACGCTTAAAGGAGAACGCTACCTCCTGAGCAGAGACCTGGTCGCCACCATAGGCGAATCCGGAGTCTTCACAGAGCTGATACCTGTCTCCGCTCAAACCGGGAGCGGGCTGGCAGACCTCGCCGCAGCTTGCACTCGCACCCTCACAGGCGGCGAGGAGATCTTGGAGTAGAAGCCCTACGTCGACGCATCAGGCCTTCGCAGAACGGTTCTTGGAGGTAGGAGCCTTCGCGATCGGTTCCCAGCCTGAGGGCGAGTTGAAACCATTTAAGGCTCCATACTAAAGTGCGAGCTGACCCAGATTGGCGCGTCGCGCCTTCGGAAGGCCGATCTCGGCGCAGAGCAAGGAGACCCTCCTGCTCCTGGCCCTAGAACGCTTCGGGCCTATGGGGCGGAAACACCTAGGTGATGCCCTGAATCTGCCAGAGGGCGTTGTCCGAGGCCTTGTTGCCAGGCTTCAGAGGATGGGACGCGTCGAGATGGGTCAGGATGGGTGCCGCATTTCACCTCTCGGCGAAGAGAGCCTCCGAGCCGAGCTTGCGCAGACGGGCATCGAGTCTCTAACGGAATTCCCCGGCGAGAGTCTTGGCATTGGGCCTGCCGTGGTCTCGGCCCATATCAGGAGAGCCTCTCATAAGGTGAGGCTGGGCATAGAGGAGCGGGACCTCTCAATACGGGCTGGCGCCAAGGGAGCGGTCACGCTAGTCTACGAGGGCGGTATCTTGCGCATGCCTGGAGTTTCAGGAGACCTACTCGATTACGCGCCCCAAGCAGCCCAGACGGTCCTGTCGAGGCTCGACTTGAGAGAGGGCGATGTGGTCCTGCTCGTCTTCGCCGACAACTACTACAGAGCGTTTGAGGGCGCGTTGCTGGCCTGCGGAGCCCTCGCGCAGGAAAGGCGAGAGTAGCCTGAGTGGCCGCTTGCTAACCGGAGGTGCGTGGTTCTTCGCGCGAGCTAGGGGAACATCTGGGCAAGTCCGACTGAGAGGATTAGGAGCGCCCAGCCTGCGATCAACAGGATGGCGACGATCCTCTTCGCAGACGTGAACAGCTCAAGCGCCAGGAAGAGGAGTGTCAGCACCGCGAGCAGCGTGACTGCGTCTGCGTAGAGCGGCGCGGCTTTGGGGTTCGCCCTGAAGAGCGTCACCTCCAACACGTAGCTGATGAGCTCTCGCAAGTAGTAGTAGGCAGTGTAAACAACGTTGATGCCCGCCTGGATATTGAGATCCGGGATGAGAGGCATTCGGGCTCCTCCCCGGTGGTGGCTGAGGCCCTACCGTACGGGCCCTCTTAAAGATTCTTCACCTGAACCCTAAGTGCTAGCGTGAACCGATCGTAGTCCGATCCCGTACCGTGGCGGCAAGACCCCATCAGGAGCGAGGAGGTTCATTGCGTCCGACTCTGCCGCGCACGGGCCGTCGTACAGCGCCGCGCAAGATAAAGGGAAGTCTTTAAGCAGCCTCGCTGCCAACACGTTAGGCGTAACGGGGCTGAGAAGGTGATGGAAGAGACATTCCTAGAGGAAAGGTTCAGGCCGAGTGTCGAGGAGATCCTGAGCAAGGAGGGATACTTTCAACTCTACATCTACTATGATGGAAGGTTTCTGAAGGGTAAGGATGCTAGGATAACACCCTTCGATCACGGGGTTCTGCTGGGCGATGGCATCTTCGAGGGGATCAGAGCCTACGACGGCTACGTCTTCAAGCTCGACGAGCACGTGACCCGGCTGTTCGATTCCGCCAAGGCCATGGGGATCAGCATCCCATTGAGCAAGGACGAGATGAAGCGAGCGATCGTGCTGACCGTGAGGAAGAACGGCTTCAAGGATGCCCATGTCCGGCCTGTCGTGCTGAGGGGGCCCGGCCGTCTAGGCCTGGACCCAAAGCGGTCGGTTAGACCGACGGTCATAATTCTAGCGTATCCATTTCCTCCGCTCTTAGGCGAGAGGCCTGTCAAGCTCCTCATCTCCTCGGTTCGGAGGAAGTCTCCCCACTCGGTCGACTCGAAGGTAAAGGCTACCTCCTACATCGATAACATAATGGCGAAGCTTCAGGCCAACGCAGCGGGAATGGATGACGCCATCCTCTTAGACATCGACGGCTATGTGGCGGAAGCATGCGGCGAGAATATCTTCGCTCTGAGGGGGGCCAAGCTGTTCACGCCTCCAACTACCGCGGCGCTCCACGGCGTCACAAGGGCCACCGTCATGGAGATAGCCAGTAGCATCGGCCTCCGGGTCTGCGAGAGGAATATGACGCCTCAAGAACTCTACACCGCCGACGAAGCATTCCTCACTGGAACCGCGGCGGAGATAGTTCCCATCGCGGAGATCGACGGGAGAAAGATAGGCGAAGTGGCGCCGGGACCGTTCACGCAGAAGCTCATCGAGGGGTTCAAGGAGTACAGGGGTCGAAACAGAGGGACGCCCATCTACGAATAGACAGGCCGGGCCCCCAATCCAAGCGATGTAGGAGCTGATCGCAGAGGCTGACTGGCCCGGCCTCAGTTAGCTCTGAAGCCCGAACTCCATCCGGATCCGGGATACGACGCCCTCCACGATCGCCTCGACCAATCTTCCGCCCTTTTCACAGGTTGCGGCTTTGTCCTCTTCCTCAGCGACCTCGCTAAGCCGGACAGCCTCGGGGAACAGATATAGCGCAATAGAGGTCTCGAACTCGCCCGCGTGTCCTGGGATCTTCCCCTTAGCCATCAGGTCGGTGACGGGGATGTCGCTGAGAACGTCCCAGTAGGATAGGAAGACGATCTTCGCGTCGAGGTTCCGTTGCAGCTCCTCAAGGAAAGGCGATGACACTGGCCGAGCGTTCCCTCCGTGGCCGTTAAGGACCATCAGGTTTCTCACGCCTTGCCGGCGTAAGCTGCCCAAAACGTCGGACAGAACAGCGGCGAAATGCTCGAATCTGAGCGTGATGGTGCCTGCTCTGAACTCGGGGCTCATCCAGTACTCCGAGTAACCGAAGGGTATCGGCGGAGCAACCTTCACCCAAGGCTTCAGTCTCTCTGCGGCTCTGACCGCCAGATGGAACACTGTGGCGGTGTCATGGATGAGCATCAGGTGGTCACCGTGTTGCTCACAGCTGCCGGTTGGCACGATGACGAGCCTGACGGTGCCTTCGTCGACGGCTTCACGGAACTCTCTTCGAGTCATGGTGTACATGAACACATCCGTATCGATGCACCTCACCACAGAGCCACCTCGAATCTCTCGTCGCGATCCGCTACGCGGGGTTGTCAGACGCTTAAGCCTTGTCTCGCTGAGGAAGCTTCTCGCCTAGCTAAGGGCTCCCCAGGAAGGATTCGTTTTCCTCGGAAGCCGTAGACCGGATTCTCTAACTCAAGCTCGTTGACCGTACCTCACTCACCTGTCTTCTGTTAGGCTTTCAAACGCTAGCGAAGACTCCAAAGGCCGCAAACCCGTGGCTATGCAGAGTTGCACCATTGCGGCGGCCACCGTATGTCTCTGGCTGGGATCGCGGTGAGGACCTCTGGGATACTCGCCGGACTTGGAGCGTACCATTCGGTATGCAGGAGGGCATCGGGGTTGAGAGAACCATAGAGGCAGACTCGCTTAGCTCGAAGGAGAGGCGGCCTACACGATCTCAAGAGTGCCTGAAGTCGTCAGCATCCCCTTGTAGACGAAGGCAATCGGTCGGTGGGCTAGGGCTTCGTCAGACTTGCTGATGCTCGAGATACAGTCCATGGGAAAGAATGATTTGATGACCTTTAGAGCTAAACCCGCGACTGCATGGAAAACACAGATGTTTGAGACCGTACCTATGACGACCACCTTGTCCACGTTAAGCTCTGGAAGCTTCTTCTCCAACTCCGTCTCGAGGAAGCGGTCGTAAGTCCTTTTCCTTACGACTACGTCTCCAGGTAGAGGCGCTAGTTCCTCAACGGTCTCAGCCCCTTCTGTGCCCTCAATACGGTGGGAAGCCCCACATCTAACACTCCTCTGCGTCTTGAGGGTACCAGTCCTGCGTGTAGATGACAGCAGCCCTCATCTTCCCCGCTTTCTCCAGAACGGCGCGAATCCGGGGCACAGTAGCCGGCGCCGAAGGTCCCACAAAAAGCCTTGGTCACCGGCGCGGCGACGGGTATTGCAGAGTCTCGCCGCAGCGGCCGCTCTACCCTGTTGCATCTCGACACGAATCCAACACGTCGGTCACCAAGCCTCGACCCGTATCAAGCTCAGACACAGCTGACTTGAGGAGATGGAGCGTTGTGGCTCTTGACAACAGCCTCCGAAATGACGCCCAAGGCAAGTCTTTGGAAAACGCTCAAACGCAAGACATGAGGTTTATCTGTTTGCGGCCATTCAACGACGATCAGGGCGAGGTGGGATCCGTGCTTTCGCTGAGGCTGGGCGGCTACATCGAACTGAGCACCGTTGATTGGCATGACCACCTCACGTTCATGCTGTTCTTGGCAGGCTGCAACTTCGCCTGCCCCTATTGCCAGAATTCGCGGCTCATACCTTTGGATTCAGGAACTGAGACAGACCTCGATTCTGTCGAGCAGCTTGTTCTGAAAGGAAGGAGGTTCCTAGACTCGATCGGTTTCAGCGGCGGCGAGCCCACTCTTCAACCAGAGGCGGTAGCTGAGCTGTCTAGGCGGGCAAAGCTTCGAGGCCTAGAGTCGTTCCTCAACACCAACGGTAGTCGGCCGGCAATCCTCCAGACACTCTTTGACGAGCGACTAGTCGATCATGTGGCGATAGACGTGAAGGCTCCGCTGGAAGCTGGCATCTATGGGGCCATAGTCGGCCGACCGGCCCACGGCGCTCAGATTATCGAAGCAGTGAAGGAATCTATTCGGGCTACCCTAGACCGCGGGATCTCACTTGAGCTGAGGACAACGGTGGTCCCAGGCCTCATTGGAAGCAAGGAGGACATCGAAAGGATCGTCTCCTCTTTGCCTGTCGGCGACTACAGGTACATTCTGCAACAGTTCGTCCCCTCACCTGACGTGTTGGACCCATCTCTGGCGAAGGTTGAGCCGGCCAGCCAGGGATCGCTTGTTCAACTCGCCCGCGGTGCTGTCAGCGTAGGTCTGAAAGCGGTGTATGTGAGAACAAGAGAGCTCGGAGTGAAGAAGGTCAACGCTTCTTGATCGACAAGGTTGTTCTCGGGATAGGTGGTCTGCCAGGGTCGGGAAAGAGTACTGTCGCATCTGTTGCCGCCGCCGACGGGTGGGCTGTCATCAGCATGGGCGATGTAGTCCGACAGATCGCTGCGGAGTTAGGCGTTGAGCCAACAGCTGAAAACCTGGGAGAGCTTACCTTCGAGTTGAGGAAGGAGCGTGGATCAACGATCATCGCTGAGCGATGCGTTGAGAAGGCTGAGAGGCTGCCGCATGCCTTCTTGGTCATCGAGGGCTTGAGGACCCCAGACGAGCTAAAGCTCTTCCGGGCGAGATTCAAGGGGTTTCGGCTCCTCGCGGTCGTCGCGCCGGACGACCATAGGTTCCGCAATCTCTACGCTAGGCGCAGAGAGGACGATCCGAAGGGATTCCGCGACTTCAAGGCCCGAGACAGGCGTGAAGAGCGTCTAGGTATCCGTAAGGTTCTCCGGGAGGCCGAGTACGTGGTAGTGAACGACAAGGATCTTGACGCCCTGCAGGAGCAGACAAGAGAGCTCGTCAGGAGGCTCAAGGAGCTTGCAGGTTAAGGTAAGGCTCGTAGCGGATGTCAACCCGACGGAAGATACCGGGAAGGTTCAGAACGCCATCCTCAACCTCGTCGGCGTTGGGGCTGTCGTCGAGAATCGAGTGGAAGCTGGCCGCTTGACGCTCGTCTGCGAAGGCGAAGGGTTGGAAAACCTACGAAGACTCAGGTCAGTGCTGGAGTCTCAGAGGATCAGAGATGCGTCGCGGATGGTCTTTGATAGGAGTGTGAGAGGTGACAGAATCACGGTTGCTTTCAACAGGCAGGCCGCATTGGCTGGTAAGGTGTCGTTTAGCGAATCGCCAGGTGACTCTGCCCTCGGACCGATCTGGGTCGAGATCGAAACGGACGACCCATACGGGCTGATAGATTGGCTCGCGCCACCCCCAGGGAAAAGGAGGCTCAGAGCTCAGTCGACGTAGCGCAAGACTAGCTCCATCAGGTCCTCTGCCACAAACGTCTTCTCAAAGACCGCCTTAGCCTCCTTCATCAGAATCTCCAGACTGTCATATCTGGCTGAGATGTGGGTGAGCGCAAGCCTACGAACCTTCGCCCTCTCGGCCGTAGCCGCTGCTTGAGCAGCGGTGCTGTGGCCTTCAGACGCTGCCCTTTCCTCCATATCTGAGGCAAACGTCCCATCGTGAACCAGGAGGTCTGCCCCTTCAGCGAGCTTCAGGACCGCGTCGCTGGGCGCCGTGTCCCCACTGTAGACGACCTTCAGGCCAGCCCTAGGAGGCCCCAGGACCTGAGCTGGTGATACATCTTGACCCTTCGGTGTTCTAACCACGTGGCCTGACTGGAGGCTTTTCCAGAGAGGGCCCTCGGGAACTCCAAGAAGCCTAGCCTGCGCCGGGCGAAACCTTCCGGGCCTTGGCCTCTCGACCAAGGCGTAGCCTAGAGCAAAGCAACTGTGAGCGACCGGGGCTGCCTCAACAAGATACTCCCGCTCGTCACACACTAGGCCACCTGTGGTTTCGCGTACCTCGAGTCCGTAATCGGGCTGAAAATGGACGGAGCGCAGGGAACAGTCGACAAACTCGGCAA